>LKMJ01000365.1_pt1 | contig 33297 bp, 38 predicted proteins | sample 643391 | NCBI WGS metagenome assembly LKMJ01 (sample SAMN04112250, study PRJNA286221) | soda lake metagenome | biome: soda lake; feature: Kulunda Steppe; material: water; isolation source: sample PL-Br10 brine of Picturesque Lake | place: Russia: Kulunda steppe | collected 2010-07 | reverse complement strand
CTCAATGTCAATATGAGGGAGATACACCTCGTTGAGGTTAAATACTGCGAAGACACACGGCCTGGACACCAATTAGAAGCCTCTAGAAAACAACATGAAGTTCTTTGTAAGCGCTTACAGGCCAAGAAATTCATCCTTCACACCATTCTTCTTGGTGTGGGAGGCTCTATCTATACCTCACTCACTTTGAGTCACCTTAAGGAGCTCGGCCTTGATACACAAAGCCCAAGAGTGCCCTCAAGTTACATGCTCATTCTGTGCTCTATGCACATAAACTGTCGACTACTATACGCACTCTTGAAAAATCTAGTTGCTCTAAAGGTCTTGGTCTGGAGCAGGGGGCGGCTTGTCACCCTCCAGATCCTCACTAATTTTTCCATCTCCCTGGAGGAGACTCGCGGCTCTTCGGGCCAATGTGTCTCCTTTTCCTTAATTGATGCAGGGAGTGGTTCCACTGCCTACATAGTTTTTCTTTTTTCTTTTGACCTCGATCAGGTGTACTTCCCTTTTATTAGCTACACCTAGCAGTCAACATTCCGAATGTTGAGTCTGCAGACTACTGGATCCACCAGCTGGTGGAGGGGTCACATGGTGCCTCAGGCCTAGGTGACCCCTTTTCCTTAAATAATGTGCGGGAGATTCTCAATGCCTATGTAGTTTTCTCTAAAGAAACTGCCAGCTGGACTGCAGTAATTTGCTTGGCGCCGTAATTTGCTTGGCACCTAATACAACTAACTAGTTAGTTGCTCAGTAACTAGTAGGTACTTAGTTAGTATAGTCAGCACTATGCTGGTGCAAGATGAAAGAATCAGCAATTAAACCACCCTTTTTTGCCAGCATACATCCATGTGTGCACTTCAGAAAGGCTATCGATGATGGGACGGGCCTTTTTGGGTTGCGAGCATCAGGTGCATAGCCCCCGACTTAGATGAAGGCCTGGGGCATCCTTTCTGGCATACTCGCTCTCTGCATGCATGCACGCTCATATGATTCCATTGGCTCTGCCGACCGGCCTTCTATTTTATCCAGCAATTACTTTTTAAAGATATTCTTGGAGTCGGCAGTATCTTTCTGGATAGATCGCCAGGCTCGTGCCGTCCTGCTCGCCACCGAATCTGTTAGAATCATTGAACGCACCAGCATGCAGAAAATCAGTGGCAACAGAATATTCAGCGTGAGCACATCTGCTGTGCCAAAGCTGCAGTCCAGGCCTGCGCCATGCCATGCCAGGCGCCTGCGCTCTAATCTCATGCGCATTGTTGCGGCACTTAAGCCTGTGCCTAGGAAAGGTAGTCCATGGGCATTGATTTATCTGTCTCTCTCTCTCACAGATCGCACCTTGATTGACAATTTTGCAAGGTCATGGATCGTGATCGTTCCCCCTTTTTTGCAGGCATCAAGTGCGCGGCGGGAGGAGCTGCCAGCAGCAGTAATGCGGAGAAACCGCCTTTCATTGCATGAGATATAATAGGGTGTGTTTCACCAGAACATGTCTATTTAAATGCATATCCGTCTTGGCTGCGCAATTGGTGCCTGTGTGCACTGTGCCCTTGCAGGCAGGACCAGGAGATACCAGAAGCGCCCGACGAGGTGATTGAAGCTATGGGAATCAGAAACATATGTTGATTGTATGGTCCACAATGTTGCAATCATTTGAAGATGCTCATTCATCATCATTCCAGCTGGAAGGGCACATGCCTTACCTGCAAGGCTTTCGTGATCTGAGCATGGCGATGCATGGCAGCTTCTTGGATGCCTTCTTTGCAATGTTAGGCAAAATCTTTTAATATTTGATACATCTGATACCAAGCCTAAAGAAGCTGCCGGCGGCTCTGTGCATCGCTCCTCTGCAGTACAACTACAGCCTGGGTCAGACGCCAGACTGCAGGCCATGGTAGTCTCTGCAAAGGTCAGTGGACGCCTTGCTTCTGAAGATGGATTGAGCCTAGTTACCAATGAGAACATATTTAGACTTGGACTTCAGATCCGATCACGTGCCCTTTAGATATCCTGGCGATAACAAGAACAGTTAGTTGGCTGCGCGTGAAGTTGAAGCAAGGTTCAATGGCGCGAGCAGGCTCTGTGCGATGCTCTAGCACGAATGTCTTGGTCCTTGGTCCGATAAACAACCAGCTTCCTTGTGACCAGAAACTGGCGTCCTTGCTGGCTTTCTAGGTTTGAAACTAAGCACTCAGAACAATATCACATGCATACATGCAGGGGGGACAGACTTACACCAGTACCACATCATCTGGAGGCCCAGGAACAGAGGGTAGTAAGGGAGATGTCCCCAAAGATGCATCAGGTAAATACTAGCAGAAGGTCTGTGCACTTGTGTGTGTGGGTGTTTGTGTGTGCGCGTGTGTGCGCATGTGTGTAATAGAGTATACGCGCTCATGCATATTTTTGAGAGGCGCCCGGTCAGTGAAAGCACAGTGATTACGAGCACAAATTTGAACATGAATCTGTACATAGAAGATGCTGCCCTGTCCTGTAAGCCTGAGGCTGGGCTCAATTTCTCGCTGCTTAATGCTCACCCCAAAACGAGTTAGATATAAGTGAGCCATTGATGAGGAGTCTCCAGACTGCATTAGCCTTTGACACATTTCCACTGTCATATTCAGGGACAGGAGCACTCTTGTTGCCCTGTTGGTTCGCTCATGAAACCATCCTTCATGCTTATTGTTGCCGCTGCCAGCCTCATGCTTGATGCGGGCTCCATTTGGTTGCGTGATGGCACCTTAGAAGCAAATGTGACGTATGCAGAAGCAGGGACCGGAAAGACCAGAGAGCAGCCGTGCGATGGTGCTACTGAGAAGCAGCGCAAGGCAGGCAAGCAGCAAGCCGAGCGGGTACCACCAGGCAGTACAGATCCCAGCTTACTTGTGAGTCTAGTTTTGTGTCAAGGTTTGCAGCATGCACATGTATTGCAAGATTTGTGAAGAACCATTTGCAGTGCTCATCCTCATGTTTTCTCATTTTCAAACTCGTTTTCCTTTTTTTCTCTTTCTTTATTCACACATCAAGATTACAATGAAATGAAATAAGACCTGAAACCTGATAAGCAACCGCATTTGGCTTGCTCCTTTTAGCACTTGTGAAGGACGCTCTTTTATGCTCAGGCCATTTTGTTTCAATAGGCACGAATGCTGGATCACCGAGCACTTTTTGGTTGCCGTTCACAGGATGTGGCATCCCGGCCTGAGAGCGGCACTGAGCGGCAAGAACGCAAGCCTTGATGCTGCTGTTGCCCAAAGATGCTGCTATTGCTCAGATGGCATTTAATGGTCTGCGGAGAACTTATCATCGATGGTGGTGGTGGAGGAAGAACGTTGTTTCTTGCTAGCTGTTAACCATAGATATCAAAAATAGAAAGAGCAACGAGCAGCTGATGTGGCCTGATACATGTTGCGTGTGTTTGACTACCCCAATTTTTGGTGCAACAACAATTTAACTTGGCCTTCAAAGGTTGCAAAAATTGCTGGGTCTGGCTGGAGCCTAGTTCATGTTGCTTCAGAGAATTATTGAAGCAGAAAGCAAGGTGGAATACCAGGGAGAAAGCAGAGGATAAGCTCTAGTGGAGTCCCATGGGCTGATGTTATCCAATCATTCTTGTTGCATTTTTATGGTTACACATTTGTCAAAGGCTGCTCAACATATTGCAGTTGCACAACAAATCTCAAAGGCTCTTTTAGGTAGGAATCTGGACATCAATGTACTGGAAATCTGGGAGAAAATAGGTAGGACTGGACTCTCAAGTAGGACTAGATTCTCAGGTAAGATAGGAAATCTGAAGCAAATCTCAAAGGCTCTTTCAGGTATGAACCTGGACTTCAATGCGCTGGAAATTAATATTGCACTGGTGGCTTGTTGGAGTACTGATGCTCTTTTGGGGGGTACTGATCAGTCATGACGTGAGTTGATTGGTTGGTAAGTTGATTCGCCCGCCAAGCGTGGATACGGGGTCAACTAGTGACGTCTGTAGTCGTAGATGTACCCTGAGTAAGGTAGGAATATCACGGAGGTTGGGTGAATATGGCTGCAGTGTGACTTCTAATGACTTCTTTGACAAATGCTACCAGAGTGCCTTACACGTATGTTGATCGATCAATGTTGATATCAACATGAGTGCACGTGGCATTTATTCAAAAGAAGAGTAAATCTGATGCACATGGCAGCTGACAGCACTTGTGTACCTTAAGGTTGTTGTACCACAAGCTTGTCTTACGTAAGACAGTAATTACTACATACTTAGGTATACCTTCAAACAAGGAGCGCTAAGTAGCTTGCCGCGTGGCATGATAAGCGAGAAGATGCGCAGTTGACACTGCTAACGTTGTTATTCCAGAACATGCCAGTCAGTTTTGAGCAAATTTACGATTATGACTGGTTGAACAGATTGAGCAGGTGATTCGTGAAAATTACATAACGAAAAATAAATATAATTTTTAAGATGTTGCTCAATTCAAGCGCAAGGATTCCCGGCACCCTGTCGGCTCGACGGAGCCTGGCTCCTCCTCCTGTCCATCGGCCTTCGTGGCCCAGGATCATTGCGTGCGTGATAAGAACAGGTTTTTCCAGGCCTCTTGACGCTTTGTCAAGAAGGGGCAGCGGTAAGTGCTCGCACAGGGTTCACGGCTATGCATCAGCATGAGTGTGAGGCACATGCGTATCTGCCCTCCCACTCCTGTTCAACACTCAACACTGTATTTTCACAGTTGTGACTCATTTCAAGCCTGATGAGCGGCCCGAGGCGGAGCTGCAGGGCACACATGTTGCAAAAGGTGAGAACAGCCGGACTAGGCCTGGACCATGTACAGAGTTGCAGATAATACGTTACCACACCCTATGGTCAAGGCAAAAATTCAGCTGCCATGATCTGTCACTGATGGGCTGGTTTTGCCGGCCCCGATCCTCCTTTTAGCCAAACAGATGGCCTCTTTGCTGTGTACACCAGCCTCCTAGACCAGATCCTGTAGTGGGCAAGAAACATAGTGATCTATGACCAGACTTGGTATTATCTGTTTTCCCTTATAAGAAGATGATGGACCTGAAACCTTCCTCCTCTTTTTCCCTCTGTGCAGCACCCGTGCTCTTCACGCTGGTTCAACACTGTGCTTATGGCCAAAGCTGGCGAGTGTGTGGAAACACGCCCGAACTAGGAAACTGGGACCCTGACCAAGCACTCCCTATGCTGGTGCGCCTTGCCATCATTCAGGGGGGTCCTTGCTGTATCTCTGGTCAATTGCCACCATGCCTGCCATAGCTTAGGCGGCGGAGACTGAGCCCCCACGCAAGCTTGCTAGCAACAACCAGTAGCGTATACAAATCGTTTCTAGCAGGTGTTGTATTTTCAAGGCTTTGCAGTAGTCACAATCACTTTTGGACTCCTGATGGCGACTCCAATGTTGAAATTTAGCAACAAGTTGGCGATAAGCTGGCTTTGATCAAGTTGCCCAAAGTGAGATGATAAGAAAACATGATGATGTGAGCACAAAAACACACAAGCTCTGCCCCCTTAAACCTTCATGCAGTGGAGTCCAGGGGACCAATGGTTTGCAGTGAGCCAATTGCCGGAAGGGAAGCATGTCGAGTACAAGCATGTGCTCTACGATGAATGCACCGACAAATTTTTTTGGGTCCAAGAAGGTGTGTACTTCCATTGCTTTGCCAGTTGCACCGGCAAGAACTGCTGAGACCTCCAGAAGGAGGACCAGTACCCACACAGATTGAGAACTGCTGTGTGTGTATGTGCAACTGGCTGTGTACTCTTTGGAGGGGTCCACAAGCCCAAAGATCTATTGCTTGAGAAGATATAGTGCGCATCCAAGATCAACCTGCATGTCAAATCCACCAGACTATGAGACCATGCTCTTGACCTCCCATGCACCTGAATCCTGTCAGCGGTTTTGATAGTTGCAAGTGCACTTGCATCCCGCAAGCCGCACGCACTTGCCAGTGTGCTCGCAAATCCGGCGACCAATCCATTCCTTGAAGTCATACCTGAGTGCTGTGAGTGCACTTGCATCCTGCAAGCGGCACGCATTTGCCAGTGTGCTCGCAGGTCCGGCAACCAATCTATCAATTGAAGTCATACCTGACACCAAGACAGTGTCTGGGCCATCAGCCGCCATAGTGGGAGGTAGCCCTGATGCACCAGGCAAGCTTTTCTCCAAGCATCTGAGCATCAGCGCCAAGAGATTGGGAGATGCATGCAGCGTAAAATGTGTTGGCCGGGGAGGTCGCCCAAATGCACCCGGCAAGCTTGCACATGCTGCGGCGTCCTTCCATCTGCATTGCCTGGATGTGTTGTAGTTAGAGCGGAACTTAAGACAAGCACGTATGTCCTGGGTTGTGCTGGTACACTCACTCCTTGTTTGCATGGAAGTGCTGTGTGGCCCGACCATGTGCGGAGGGGGCAGGGCGCAGGTACTTGCAGCCTTGCAGGCTGAAGGCAGGGCCAAAAAGAACATAATTGGGTTATGAGATGGATGCCTCGTGGCTGCAGACGTGTGGCAAATGGAGCGGGAGCTACAGGATGAGCGGGCAGCTGGAATGGCTGTCGTGGAGGTCACGCGCATTGCAGATGAGACGCCTGCCACAGAGGCGCTGCCCTACGGGGAGGCAGTGATGGAGGAGTTCACAAAGGTGCCATCAGAGGCACACGAGGCAGGCCCAAGGTATGGCCTCTGTTGCTGATTGATAAGTGCAGAGGGTCTCCAGATGGCTATGGAGGTTAAGTCATGGCTTGTTTGGTGCTTTCTCTCCTAAGCAGCACAGAGGCATGGCTGGATAGGGCGGTCAGGGCTCAGGAAGACGCGCACGCAGGGATGGTCTCTGTGCAACCGCACGCTTCCATGGGACTGGCCCACATTGACAACAGTGCAACACTTGGATCAGTGCTGCGTGGCACACACTTTGGCTTTCAGACACAGCCAGCTTGTGCAGCATGACAAGGACCTGGCATGTGGTCTGGTGTGACCTGGTGTGGGCATGTGGCCTGGTGTGGTCTGGTGTGGGCACGTGGCCTGGTGTGGGATTCTGAAGACAGTCCACAGGTGCTGCGCCAAAAGAAATTTGAGCTGATCAGCGCTGTGCTTGTGGACCTCAAGAAATTTGAGCTGATCAGCGTTGTGCTTGTGGACCTATCTGGGCACGTTGGTGAGCGCAGCGCTTGTCCATCCACCTGGCTTGCTGATCAGCGTTCCTTTTATTGCTCTGCCTGGCGTGCTGATCAGCAATGCATTTCATGATTCAAATGGTCTGGTTTGCTGATCAATACTGTGCTTGTGTATCTGCCTCGCGCGCGGATCAGCGCTTTGCCCCGTGGGGCACACAAGCATGCACCTCTCGTCCTTAAGCACGCGTGTAGAGCCTAAGCCATGTTTTATGCAGCTTGCCGCCTGCGTGATAGTTGTTTGTATAATGGCTTTAGGGGGAGTATGGGGCCCATGGTGTCAAAGGAGCAGCCGGAGGAAGGCTTCAAACCACCAACCGATGTGCCGGCCAGCCTCCATGCCGTGCCCCCTGGAGGTGTGTAGATGGTGCCATGGCTTGAGTGTGTAGTTGGTGCCATGGCTTGAGTGTGTAGATGGTGCCATGGCTTGAGCGTGTAGATGGTGCCATGGCTTGAGCATGCATGGGTGTGGCCTCCAGATTGTTTGTCCAGTTGAGTTGTCCGTGCAAGGTCAGGGCATTTCTGCACCAACAGTGTGGTGCAGCTTGCTGGGAGGATAATGCAAGGCCACCACCTATTCATCCTGTGGATAAGCCAATCCATTGTTGCGTAAGGCTGGCTTTTGGAGCAAAGTTTTTCCAGGCTTTATGGCTTGCAACGTTCAGGCCTTGCAACAGTATAGCGTGCCTTTCAATTTCATTCCATTCTCAATTCGCAAATTGGTCAAGGTAGGGTGTAAATCAATTACCTACCCAATTGAGTACTCAACGGACTTTGCCTGCCTGTTTGATTATGGGGAGTGATGAAAGCATGGGAGAAGGACCAGACGGGTAGAAAGTGAGCAGAGCAGCAGTTTGAGGAATCAGAGCTTGAGTCAAGAGAAGCTTATGCTGACGAGCACCCCTGCAATCCTTCTCAATCTGTCCTTAAGAGGTACTAGAAGATGCCATCCCAGCAATACCTGGGGTCACATTTGGGACCAAGGATTTCCTGCCAACCGAGCTGGGTGTGGTGGGCTGTGTTGAAGAGAGCCCCCACGTGCACGGCAGCGTCGAAATTATCAACGAAATGCCCACCGACCCAATCCCCACACCTCCCCATCCTCGCGCTGCTCACCATGCATGTGGGTGGCCTCGTGTCTCCGAGGGTTGCGGGCAGCACCTCATTCATTGGGCATGCATGCACACTGTCCCATGGACTTGGTTGCGCAACAGCTGGTTGGTGCTCCATACATTGTGGTGTGTTATGCAATTGAAAAGCTCCATTCTGCCTTGAGAGGGCGCTGCATTGAGAGGGGTTGAAGGCGTCCTCTCTTGCTCCCTCTTGCCGCAGTAGCCCCAGTTTGTATGGCCCCTTTTGGGTTGCTGCCTACCTGCTCAGCATGATGGCTGGCCTGTGTTTGCTGCTGGGGTCTAGCATGGCATGTTTGCCCATGCAGTCTCACAACCTCCGTACTGTCCCCCCAAAGAAACGCCAGCTCCTTGCCAGCCGCACAGCAATTTGCAAAGACCTCAGCATGCAACATAGACTCTGGGATCACCCCATCAGTAGCCTCCTCTGCAGCATAAACGGGTGCTTGCCGCCTGTGCCATTTTTCTTTTGAGGCTCTTTGCTTATGGATCGTCAACAAAACATGGGTGGTGCAGCGGGAGGGCAGCCGCCACCAGAACATGCGCCCTTCCATGACAAGGTGGCAGCTGCAGCCGAGGCTGCTGGCACGACCAAGGCTGTAAGGGAAGAAGGTGTGTGCGGAGCAGCTGGACAAGAGCGGCAGGCACTGACGGAAGTAAGCCTTTCAGACACAAAGATGAGGGGCAGGCTGTGGAACGCCAGTGCTGCAGTGGGGGAAAAAGGCACATGCTCTTCAATTCCGTTATTGTATTATGTAGACACAGCTGAGCCTGGGGCATGATTTTAAAAACAGCGGGCATCAAATTGATTTGAGTTTATTGACCTGCTGCGCTATGAGTTTGTGATAAAGCAACCAATGCTACTTGGCTTGCCATTTGAATAAGGTGCCTCCTCTCTCTCAATTTTGCACCTTCAGGCATTATACCTGAGGAGCCTACAGCAGAGGAGATTGCAGGTAGAGGGGCTGTGCGCACTGATGGAAATGGTATGCATTTAATACACCCATGCAAAGCACAATGTTTGCCCACATTTCACTAAAAAGGAGGCATTTAGAATGGCACTCTGAACACTTTAATGCGGATAAAGTTGCCCAAAGGAAGAAGGATCAGGCACAGCAAGTGCACCTGTTGTGATTTTGATGCGCATGCAGGTGGTGCTGCTGCGGCTGAGCCTGCTCCCTCGGCGCAGCTAGAGCAGGCTCATGCTGCTGGTGCTGTGCCACTCTCCAGCGCAGCGATGATGTCAGACTCAGTGGCTATGACACCCAGGTGACACCCTCTTTGTGTACAAGCAAAAGGCTCTTGCAGCATGCTCTAGTTTGCCACAGCATGAATCGGGCACAAGGCCACCCACCCTAAATATTTTTGCAGACCAGCACTTGGGGCCACCTGTGGCCCTCAAAGAAAGTGCACAGCTCCAAGCCTCAGCCTATGTTTTGAGGTGTAGATAGTGATCATCTTTGAGGAGTGTAAGCGGCAGACAGGCTGGCTTTTGAACGTTTGCAGAGTTGCTCACATTGCCAGAAAGCATTGCGGGCACTTTCGGCTGTTGAGTGTTTGGTGCAAGCCAGGCAACTGGTTTGGCTTGTTTTTGCTTGCCTTTGTTAAAGCTCAATCAAGAGGTTTGTGCTTCCCTCAAGACCCACCTCGTGGGCCGTGGTTCAAACAGACACATACATACACACAATCACTGCACTGGGTGAAGGGATTGCTGCCCCCATGGGCTGTGACTGCACACGGCACCCTTCTTGAAATGAGCGCCTGTGCAACAACGCCATAATTCCAAAACAACGCGAGTGCAGGAGTGCGGGGAATGCCGCGGCAGGGCTTATGGGTCATGATCAAGGCGCCCATGTCCCCCATGGCTTTGTGCCGAAAGCCGAGCTCATTGGTGGGTGCGGTGATCCGGCTGCACCGAGCTGTCACCCACACCTGGCAGCACAGCAGTGTTGATGGGTCTGGCTCTTTTTAAGCGTCTGATCCTGATCCAATGGTGCTGTTGCCCTGGTGCCTCTTCGTTACTAAGCTTACTGACTCGACTTGCCGTTTCGCTTTAGGTGCAAAGCTGCAGAAATGCAGACCCAACTTGATGGCACTTCCATCGCATTTTGCACCTTGTGCTTTGCGCTATTTGAACGTCTTGCATGTGCATGCCATGCTGTGATCCACAGACCCTGGCGTGGCGGCCACAGAAACGGCGAGGAGGCACATTGCGCATGAAGTTGAGGTGGCAGCATCTTCTGTGAGGCAGCTGGTCAGGCACACTGGCAGGATGGCAACAAAGTTTGCGCAGAGCCTGCACATCCCTGCTGGGATGGTGGCGGAGCAGGCCAAGGAAGCTTCACAACAGGCACGTGCTTCTCATCAGACACAGCTGCCCAAAACATGCAATTCATTTGTGTCATGTTTGAAACTGTTGTGTGCAAGAGTTGTGTGTATGAGTTGTGTGAAGTTTGGATCCGCATGTATGTGACAGGTCGGGGTGCACAGAGCAGCCGTCATCACAGCATCTTGCACGCATTTGTTCCTGCTGGACGTGCTTCTATCAAGAGCTTTCAACTAGCACCTAGACCTCACTATAGGCCACCCTTGCGCATCTGAAATGGTATCGCTAAAGCTTCTAGGTCTTTGTATGTTCAATGTGCATGCTGTTCTATAAGCTGTTGCTCAACAATGCGCAAACCAGCAGGTGGCTAATGCAGCCCAAGAGGCGGCCGGCGCGAGTGATGAATTGTCTAATGGCGGGAATGTTTCAGAGGAAGAAGCAACACAGGTAGTAGGGAACAAGTCACAGGAAGAAACAAAGCACTTTGTAGGGATTAAGTCTCAGGAAGAAGCAACAGAGGTGATGGGGCATGCATGTGGCTCAGATTTATTGCTTGAACAACTGAACAGTAGACCAATGTATTAATGGAGTGGCCTGCATGCATGGACAGTGCCTTGCACGCGCCAGATCTGAGGGCAGCTTGGCGCAGCAAGTCTTATACGAACAAGATTTGGCGTAGAATATGAAAGTCCTGCTGTGGCCTGAATAGCTTGAGGCTACAGCAGCACTTATAGTTCTCTAGTTTTTAAGCCAGGCTTGCACATGCACAAGAGGCACTCTGCACAATGGAATACACACAAACCCACTTACTGACCACAAATTGAAGTGTACACACCCGCCTAAACATTCACCAAAAGCACACAAGCACATGCGCACTCAAACACACTCAAACACACACATACACACACGACACACACGCACACACACAAATGCACAAACATGCAAGCATCAACCGCAGAGCGAAGCACGGCGTGCCGGCAAGACAGAGACTTCCTCTGAGGGAACCCAAAACATTGGCAGCAAGACTGCAGAGGCAGCGAGAGATGCAAAGCAGGCGGCAAAAGAGGCCAAGCAGGGAATCAAAGGCATGGCAAAAGAGGCTGCTGAGGTTGTGGGGCAGGCTGTGTCAGAGGCGCTCATGCCAAGCCTGGATATGGACATTGCAGGTGCTTCTGTGTGTGTGTCTGTTTGTGTGAGGTGTGTGTGCATATGTGTGTATGTGCGTGTTTGCGAGGACAAAGGAGTGAAAGACAATCCACCTGCATAGTTTGATTTTCCAACTGAGCTTGCATGCACACACGGGGATTCCAGAGGTAATGGGCTTGCATGTACACAAGATCTCCTCGACCAAGTTTACGATATAATTTTGCAGGCACAGGGATATTCATACCCATGGGTAGATTGTCTGGGTTACCCTTGGTGAACTGGGCAACCTTCATGACCACCTCCCAAGTCAAATCAGCAGAAACCCTCATGAATCATGATCCCCAACAACATGTTTGCAGCCCTCTGTGTGAACTTGGTAGCATACCTGTATCCGAAATGCATAACATCTTGACTTCAACATTAGCCACATATCAGTGCTGAATGCCATGCTTGCTCAGCATTCCATCTGCTGGTGCAAACGCTACGATTATGTTGTATATGCTGTAAGACATACCTTTTGGAATCAAGCTCATTTGCACTCCTCATGTGTTTCTGTCTTGCTGCTCCTTGTCCAGGCGACCAAACGAGCAGTGCAGTTGCTGAGCAGCTAGCAAGAGAGCAGGATCCAGTAGACCTTACCAGCACACCCCTGACATTCAGCGACAGCATCTCTGGTGCAGCAGGAAATCTGAAGGTACACAATGCAGCGTTAGTTTGCTCTAGGCACATCCCTTGCTTTGCACAATACCCTGTCTTCTTGCTTATAAGGATTTTTGTGTGTAAGTGTGTGCAACAGTGTAGAAATAGTGACGCGTCCCCTTACTTTTTGCACCCTGGTGCTGGGCCTCAGATCCCTAGCTTGGGACTGAGCTGCTTGATAGTATGCTCGTGAATGCTAGTAAAAGCAGAAACTCACACAGGTATGCGCATATACCATATTCATAAGCACAGACCACACATGCACAGACACAAGCTTGTCAGCACACACACACCACACCAAAGCACAGCACAGCACAACACAGCACGGCATGGCAAAAAGCATAAAGCACAAGCTCATGCAATAAGACTGGCCTTTTGTAGGCTGCAATCCCCTTTTTATATCTGAGCTGCAAGCACGCATCCACACCCATGTGTTCTAGCTTCCTTGACGTGTGCCCAACTGCTGGGCGCTTCCACACTCTTCTGACACAAGCTAAAGCAGCTGCTGCAGGGCAGACCCCACTTTTTGAGCTTCCCACGTCGCCTAACTAGGGCCCAGCTACTGAAAGCCCAGGCCATTTTCCTGATCGACTGGGACACCTGCGGGTAACAAGCAAAATGAACACAGGCGTTCTTGCTGCTGGCCTCGCAGAAGGTCCCTCAAAAGGTGGCCAGCAGCGTAACTAAGGCCCTCCACTTGCCTACCCAGCAGGCAGAGTCCAGCGCCGCCCAGCAGGACAGTGCGGGGACTCAGCAAGGCAGCAAGGCTGCAAGGGGCTCTGCACCCGGTGGGTGCATGTGTGCACCTGCTGCTTTTCGTATGTGCAAGCTGTCGGATTTGTGCAGGAAGTGGCATGAGGTGAAGGAGGCTGTGGATTGAAGGATAGGCATGCATGGCAGTGGACAGAGGAAAGTTTAGCTGTTAAAAGAGGGCCCTCAAGAGCCTGTGGGAAGACCCCCTGGGTCTGGGGATGCCTTCCAGATTAGAGCATAGGGGATAAAGCATTTGCCTGGCCAGTTTCAATGCCTCACTTACCTGATGCAGGCACGGTCGGTGGTTTGTCAATCTGTACTCACCATATGGCATGTAGGGGTGCTTGCTTATCCTGGGCTGTCTGCAGAGGCTTGGCACAAGAGCAGACGGCAGCTGGAGCAGCAGAAGGCATGGATTCCATGCACAAGGCATGAATTGAAACGGGAGTTACGAGCATGCCCGTGAGGAAATCCTCTTGAAATGTAATGCTGGTCTAACAGGTGGCCTCAAGGAATCATGGGACTACAGCACTCCGGGCCCAATGGTCGATCCTGCAGTCGCATCAGGTGAGGCCTGCTTGTCTGTGCGCGCACACGCAGCACTCACTGCTTGGGTGATATCAACACAGTGACATGTCTGGTGACTAGACTTGCAATTCACACTCACGCTGTCTTCTCTGGTCAATCCACTGGAGTCATGCATATGCCTGAGGGCTCCTGGTAGACAGCCTGAACTGGCACATTGAAAACAATGGCCAAAATCAGCAGCACGCAGCGCCAGCAATGTTGAATCTCTGACTGTTGTCAGGAGCATCATGCTTGCTCGCTTCGATGCACCTCGTAACATCATTTCTGTGCAAAGCGCGTCATGCAGCTCCAGGCGCTGCTGCCGCCACCTCCATGCTCCCTCCTGAAATCAGCCCCACAGCAATGTCAGGCCTGAAAGAGGTGGGCACTGGCTACACTATCTTTCTTGTGCACTGTGTGTTTTATATGCCGATGATGCCCCCACAGAGGCACCGTTTGTCCAAAAATAGGAAACGGGTGTCAAGGCGTGCACAGCCTGCTGCAGCCAGAGGTACTTGCATGATCTTTTCTTGCTCTGCATCATCCTGCCATGATAACCCTCAGTGCCATCCCCCGATGGTGCCCCTTCCCATGCATACAACGCGATGTGTTGCGTGCGTGCATGGGGAGGGCACTTTTGCTTGCCTAGCGAAGCCCTGGGGCATATCCAGGCGCTCCTCTCCCTTTCCACCGCTTCTTTTGTTTTGATGCCCTTGACAGGTTGAGGAGCCCCAGGCGTCACGCAGCTCTAAGAGCCCAGGGGAAGCCCCTCCAGAGAATGTGATCCATTGGTAAAAGGAGATAAATGTGCAAGCCGCTCTCACAGGCACATAGTGGACTCTGTCTGCTGGCACAAGCCAGCCAGTGTTGTCTGTATCATGCTAAGTCAAGAGCCAAATGAAGCTTCCAAAGCATACGAATTTTTTGTTCCCGGCCCTTCTTGTGAGCTTGTGCAGGGTCCCTGGGAACACGCCAGAGGAGAAACACAAGATTGCAAACCTTCCTGACAAAGCACTCTGGACGACCGGTGGCTTAGGCGGCCAGGTAAGTTAGCACACAGCCTAATAATGCGATGTGATGGCCTGCTCCTGCTCAATGATGGCACACTGCAGGCCTGGCTGTGGCAATGGCATGTTTGTAGACGCAAAAAAAAAGCATCCCAGGCACACCAGGCACTGCCGCAACGCAAGGTGCGTCTTTTGGCCTCCAGGTCCTGCCTCACAGCCAAAACCAAACACCTGGCTGCCTGATGTGCTCTGCAGCTCGGGAGTGAGTCTACCACAGCAGACCAAGACAGCTGGGTGCCTGAGACAGAACAGACAGGTGAGATTCCAAAATCAGTGGGCTGCCTCCTCACCAGCCCCAGCATGGCATGTCCATCGGGGCTCTGCATGGCATGGGCATTGTAAAACTTGCTGACTTATCAACGAAGCTCTGCATGACCTTACAAGCGCATCTGCAGCAGCTGAGGATCAGGTGCAAACATATGCATGCATTGGCTACTGACCGGCTCTCCTTCCTACAACCAAGCTTTCTGGTTGGCTTAAGTGCAAGTGCAAACGCTCACAGACTTCATGCAGCAAGGCACTATGGAATGAGCATAGCACTGCCTGCACAGGGTGCAGCAATGCTTTTGCCTCATCTCTAGATCATTGACGCACACATATAATACTCCTGGGCCTGTGCACAAGCGTGCACTGATGTATGTGTGTGTGTGCCTACACACTCGTGCGCAGGTGGATATTGGCCGTCAATAAATCCGCCATTCCCTTCCTCTGAGTCAAAGATGACTGGGCAAGGCAGTGGTGGTGGTTTAGATCAGCACATGGCCTCAGGTTCTCAGCCAAACTCTCCCCCACCTCCCGCGCCCCCACACCCAGGACCAAACAGTGTGCGAGCGGCACGTGTGGACAGATCAGAGGTAATGGGCGGTGGGGCTGCTGGAGCGCGAGACACGGCAGTGCAAATTACATGCATGCATACGCACGCATGCACTTGCTAGGATGGTCAAGGGCTGCACATCTTGCAGGTTTCAGCAGCAAGACAAGGAGTCCATTGGGTGCGTAAATGGAGCATGATACCTTCCACGAGGGCACCACTTGAGCTCGGGCTGCTGTGCATGTCCGTGCAGACTTGGGAGAATGGGCATTGTTTTAGTTTGGGCACAATAGCCTCATGGTGCTTTCATCTGCACATCTTCATCTTTAGCTATGCGTGCATGACCCTGGCACACCAATTTAAGTGCACATCTAGTGTGCCCAGGAGGACAGCACAGCATCCAATGTTATGCACAACAGTGTCCCATGCAGCCGAGGGGTTGCCATCACCTTCCTGAACTTACCACTTTGCCACCACATTGCCACCACCTTTCTTGACCTGCGACATTGCCGTCACATTGTCACACTGCAACCACATTGCCAATGCCTTCCTGGACCTGCCACGTTGCTGCATGTCCCATGCTCAGGATAACTTTTCCGCGGACGATTCTGCTCGCCTGTGCTCAATGCAAGGAGAGGCAAGACAGCAGGAGCTCTCCAAAGAGTTCACGCAGCCCAGGTGCGAATACGACCAGGTCCTGTGGCCGGATGTTCATGGTCGGGTGTGCATGGGCAGGTGTGCTTAGTGAGGTGTGCTTGATCAGGTGATGTACAAGTCAGAGTCTACGAAAGCCAGTTAGCTGGAGGTGTGAAGAAAGGTTTTTATGGTGTCAGAAGACGCAATGCCTTTGGATCCCAGTACGATGATTTTTAATCCTTGTCCTACTGATACATCCACTTTATAACATGACAGGACTCCAGAGAATGCAGAGGGTAGATACGAGTCAGTCGCAGATGCAGTTCAGTCATCAGCCATTGTGCCAAAGCCAGGCAAAGCAGGTATGCAGCACTCCCCCTGTCAATAAGCAACAGGCTCTGCTATTCATTGGACAGTGATTGCTGTGAAATGATTCTCACCCTCAGTTTGTTACGCATGCATGTGTATCCACGAGAAAAGACCGCCTTAGCCTGATTCAGCAAATTTGGCAAACTTCCTGTATTAAACTGGTGTTGCTTTCAAGGGTGCCAAAGCAGCTCGTGCAGGGTGGTACATAATATCTTCCCTACACCTCTTACCAAGTCATAAAGGCTGCCGTGTTTCTGCATGTGTGCAGACACACACAATGCATTGCTGCATTTTTTTGGTTGGTCCAGCATTGCAACAAATAGATTTATGACCTCCTCCTCTGCTTGTCTGGCTGTGCAGCTGCAGACGCCGCAGCTAGGAGAGAGGCAGAGGTGAGGTGTATGTCGCTCCTAGCGGCATCTTTTCTAAGCAGTACACAGCAACCCCACTGCAAAAGCACACTGATAAGTACAAAAGCAAAATGAGGAAGGTGACCGCAATAAAGCGACTTCTTGCATTTGGTGCGTCTACCTCTAGAGTCCTAGTATAGATGTAGATGCATAGAATGTGTAAGATCGAAAAAGATCTTAATGAGTTCATGCGGCAATGTTTCTATTGCTTGCTCTGCCCCTGTGATTGCCAGCCTTGTCCCGTATTGCCCTAGCTTGGAGTTGTCCTGCATGGTTCTCTTACGAGAAAGGGCTCCCAAATTCTTTGCACTTCTGGTGGGGGTTTGGCACACAGAACTTTGGACCAATGTGTCCCTCTTTCCTAAATTGATGCGGGGGGTGTTCACTGCCTGCGTAGTTCTTTGTTTCTTTTCTTCTATTCTCTCCACACCAAACTTGGAGAGTCTGTATGCACGTATGATACATATAAATTGTGCAGGGTTCTCCAGTACTGGGTGTAGGTGATACCAAAATTTTGTGCAAAAAGCTCCAGTACTGGATGTTGAGGGGACTTCACAGGGGGACCAAGTGTTAGTGAACATGACCTTTTCCAGCTCCTTGCGCTCATTGCCTAATATAGGAGCAACCCTTTGAAGCCGACAAGCCACTGTACTCACCACGCCTGGCGTACATGAAGCGTGCTGAAAGGGAAGCACTTGCACAGGAGGCAAATCAGCAGGTCTGTATGCTGCCTGCACATCGCAAAGCTTGCAATCATGAGAGTGGTATCACAGAAATTAAGTCTGCCAATGTCAAGGTCCTTGGGTTGGCATGCATCAAACTAAGGGTCCATCTGGCAGTTTATCTTGTAAAAGGATGGTGATAGTTAGGTTAGTGGCTCATCTGACTTTGGCGCATGCTATAAGCCACTAGCCTGACCATCGCAAAACACAAACAAACTCAATGTGGGCGCTGAGATTGGCTTAGAGATGTACAAGGCTGCCCTAAGATTTGCGTACAAGGCTGACAAGACTGTCTGGAGTCTTGAGGGTGAAGAGCTAGTGTGAACTTGTGCACGCGCAAGAGCATGCCGCAGTGTTTAACTTAGTGCTGTACACACAGTATACTCAATGACACGATTGGGAGGTGCTCCATGACATGATTGGGAGTTTATACAAGTGTGTTGCTGGTCTTTAGGTGGCGGCCGCGGTTTGTAGATGTTGAGCATGCCTTGTTTCGGTGATTGACTGTTTTAAGGCTGCTACCCCTTAGTGTATTGCTTGTCAATCAGCAAGACACGTGCCGATGCCGTAACATTAAGTTTCTGCAGCAGTCACATTCCACACACATGCTCCAGCAAGCTGCATCGTTTTGCTTGAGAATGCCTATATATTGACATCTTTGCTCGTGCAGGCTTTTCAGCGCATTCCTGAGGAGTATGAAGCAGGAGCAGAAGCAACAGGTGGTGTGACCCAAGAGGCCAGGGGAGACGTGCTCGAGGAGCCTGCAGGTGCGGCCAGTAAATTGAATTTGCACTGCAAGTCTATCCAGCTGATGTGCAAATGCCAAGCACCGGGCAGTGTGGCTGCATGTGCTCACTGCATCCATGACAGTCTGTGCCCTTGTGCAAGGTAGAGATCGATGGGGCCGATTTCAGCTACCGGGTCACTCTTCTTGGAGGATAACCTGCACAGGCAAAATGCTTTCTGAGCTCATTCTACTGGAGCACTGACAAGTTGAAGCTGAGGTATAGCTGCTAGGGATACCCTGCACTGCTGCCCTCCTTTGACAGCAGGCATGCCTCGCAGTCCAATCTCACCTACCGTTGGTGAAGAGGCCAGGATCCAAGACATTGAGTGAGCAATCATGTAATCCTTAGGCTGCCAAGGAAAGAAGGGGTTTGCGGCACGCCGCATGCCAATGTGAGCACTACAAAGTAGAGAAGGCTTTTACGCAGAAGTTATGCACCTCTTAGAAACCTGGCAGTCAAGAACATACTTGATGACGGGGTGCTGCTGCTTGTGCTTGATGACATTTACATACAGCAATGGTGTTGCACAATATCTGTCCATGCAGCCTCTTCCAGCACGCATACCTGTAAAATGTTTGAGCGCATGCATCTGTACAAGATTCCATCTGCATTTATTGCTTAGTGAATGCCAATGCATTTTTAATACAAGATATCATAGATTATCCCGGAAAGTCAAACAGTTCTGGATCTATCATGGATATGGACATGTAATGTCTCTACCATTGGGCCCAAGAAGTAGAGCTTATGGAACCTGCAATAAGTGCCTTTTAAAATCAGGGAACATTTACAAGAGGGCATTTAAAAATGATAACACCCCCAGAGCTGCTGATGGAACTCCACCAGCCACTCTGTACATGCAAGCTCGTAACCTGGACACAAGCTTTACTTATAAGGTTCACTAAAGGCATGGCAAAAAACTTTGCTTGTCACCATCTCAATGATAAGTGCCTTCAAGCTTGCAATGCTTAGCTTTTGATCTATTCTTTAATGTGCACCAAAAGATAAAAAAGAGACAGCCCACCTTGCATTGTTCAGCAGGACGCGGAAATACGCCTGAAGAAATGATATCATCTCCTGAACATTTTCTTAATTGTTTTTTTGGGAAAATGCAAAGGGAAGCCCTAAAAACACGTCTTAAAACAGTTGACTAATGTCTAATTGCAAGATTTCCTGTACTAGTTCTTGACAATTCAGGGGGTTTGCATTTTCATTTCAGCTCTGGGCTCTTGACTGCAGTTGGGTGGGCTGGCGGCAGGTTGCTGGCAGCTGCTGCTTGCTCGAGTTGGGTTTCCATCATGTGCCTGCAGAAAATTGTATGAAATGGAGCTCAGAAGTCTGCAAGGAAGTCCTCTAGCAGGTGTCCGACAGAAATCAGCATTTGTTAAACAATGCAAGCACCTGGAACATGATCAGTGCCAGGATGTGCAGCAATTGAGAGCTATGGCTGGTGAGAGAACTCTGCCAAGAGACTTAATCAATGATGCATTGCCTGCAAAATGTTTCTCTCTGAGAATCTCAGTAACAAAGTGCTAGCATGTTCCAGGCACGTTCACATGCAAGGATGCGAAGTGGACTGTTTAAAGTTGCAAGCCTGTATTTTGAGATATTGAAAGCAAGAAAATGTGTGCACATTTCAATAACTTTTGCTCCCACCTGTAAGTCTTGTCATAGATGGCAGGCATGAACGGCAAGAGTGCTACCGCTGCACGCATAAAGTCTGCAGCTTCAGTGAATCTGTGAACAGGGACAGAAAGTAGCGGAGGTTTGTTAATTGGGTGAATATGCATATACCAACCTGGTGTTTATCATTCGTTTCTGTTTGCAGTCTGGCTGATGCAGACGATAGCAACAAAAAGCATTTTCTTCCAGGTTGTGCACCATAAAAATCATGCTTTTTGTGCCTGTCTGATCAAAACAATTCCAAACCTGAGCAAACGTGATAGGTGCGCCCCGCGGTTCCAGCACCTAGGAGTGTACAAAGGAACGGAAAAATCCTTGATGAATCAAAAATGGCTGATGCACATCTGTGAAAAGTGAAGGGGCGCAGCAAATGAAATGAAAAAAGTCTATGGCTCGTTAAGGGATCTTGCACACCTAGAAGTGCAGTGCCAGGCCAACCAGAGCAAAAACTCAAGCACATCAATTTCATTAGGCTTTTCAGCCTACGGCGCGTGCAGCAAAAAGGGTTGCACTAGTGCTCAGGCTAATGTAGGCCATACATATCTACGCCAGACCTTACATGCACGCACTCAACTATCTCTGAGAGTGCAGTACTGCCCATGGTAGCACCTTTGCCAAAGGTACCCCTGTTTCAGGCTATGATCAATACCTAAGAAAGGATTGACTTTTCAAGGCATGACAGTAGATACTGCACATACCACGCCTCCTGAGAAGTTGCACTCGCTGCACTTACGATGATACCAGCCACTCCACGTCCCTGCCAGTATAGCAGCTGCGCCTCCACTCGGTTACCCCAGCCCTTGCAGCCGTAGCAGCCGCACCATTTTCCGGCCTAAGTATGCCTTGCACATTGCCGCTTGCTCTCTCTGGCCCCTGGCCACGATCTGCACCCCTGCCACTGGCAGGCCCCCTGCTACCACAAAATCGCTTCCCAAAGGCTGAGTCAGGGCTGCCTGGCTGCGTGGCGGCAACGGCAGCGGCAGTGGTGGCATTGTTGAGCCCCTGCTCCAACGCCTCACGCCTGGCTTCAGCTTGAGATGCGAGCTGTCCCATCAACTGTGCAATCAAGGAGGGCCCCATAGGTAGACATGGCTGGTCATTTTGGTAGCATGGGGTTGACAAGACCTCGCTCAAAGCAGGCTTTGGGGGCAAATTTGCCACACAGGGGCTGGAAACTCATGAGATCAGCCAGCATGCCAAATCTGTGGTGTGGGGAGTTGTGAGCCCATGCCTCGGACACATGTACGACCATGCTGGAGCTAGAAGATTTCTGCAACTTTGTTTCATGCGCATAGACTGAATGCACAGACTGGAGCTCCGTGTCCATGTATTGGCCGATCCACATGCTCAGGCAGAAGCGTGCACTCCCTATGCACATGAAATTGGGCCCTGTATGCAAAAAATGCTTTTGCCACTTGAGTTTGCAAGAATGGGGCAACCGCAAATCACCAGCATGCTCAGCCCACTTGCAGCCAGCAGAAGCAGACCCCTCATGATGATACACACTTGCGATACAGACTAACGATGCTTAATGTGGCCAATGATGCTTGTTAAGGCCTGCGATGCTTTCCCATTATACTTCATGAGACTGTTATACTGGTTCCATCATACTTCATGTGACTATTATATGAGACTGTTATGCTGCAGACCTGTGACGCTTCACGGTAGGTGGCCAGGCGGCCCTTATCGCCAGGGGTGAGCTCCACCACCATACGAAGCACCTGGGTGTCAAGATGCCAACCAAGTCTAACTAAAAAGGATTTCAAGCAGTCACGCAGAAGGAAAATGCACTTGCCTCATTTGTCCGCGGTCAACTAAAATGCAAGCCTGAACTAAAGAGGTGAAGGTACCACAAAATTTAGGCGGGTAGGCTAAGGGTTGCTCCAGCTTTCTTGCTGTTCTGGGCCTATACCAATACATTGCTTACAGGACTTGCTTGCTGAGGCTCACCTTTGGCAGCAGATCGAGAGGTGGCTGCTTCTCAACAGCCAACTGCTGAAGTGCAAGCTGGAAGCAGGCCAAGCGGAAATGGGTAGCCGTGCCAGTGACGCCATCTGTTAGAGCAGTTAATCATGTTGCAGGCTTTGGCAAGTCTTGAGGCAAGCAAGCACATCAGCAATTCATGGACGTATGCTCCTCTCCACACATGCAGATAAACATGCGCTGCCAGTTATGCAACTGTACAGTGTTGCAAGAAGATAAACAGGGGCACCTCCACAAGGGACTCGCTGAGCAGGATCGTGGTAATGTAAGTCCCCAGGTAATTTAATGTTTCTTACAGGCTATGTACACATACTGGGCAGGTCTAGGCGGTCTGTGAAGGCAAGTGCCTCATCTGGTATTACTAGGCGGGAACAAATTGATTCCAGCTCCATGTAGTCCAAGCATAGCACATGCAGCTCCTCGCATTCATTGGAAGTCAATGAAATTGCAACAACTTTTGTCAAATAATGGCACACTTTCAACAGCTGTTCTGTTCAGCATTCCTAGGCATTCACTTCAAAGATATGTGTAAGATGTGTGTATGTATTCTACATGAAACTATGTTTTCAAGCATTGCATAGAATTTTGAGAAATTTAGAGTCTGGCAGATGCCCATGCGCATGGAGATATGCAATTGGCGCAGAGCAGAGAACTTCCAATAATACTTCAGCTGTGAAAAATTTGGCAACCGTTGCCCTTTAGGCTCTTATGACTCAACCAATACGTCATACTTTGGTGCCAAGGAGCAGAACCCCCCTATGAGATATGGGCTATAACACGTGTCTTGAGTGGCCCTGTCATGATGAAATATAGCAAGCATGTGCAAGGTTGGGCTAAAATGGCTCCCTGTACTACAATGTGAGAAGACATGCCAACCTCAGTATTGCTAGGTTCTGGCACCAGGTAGTCTGTTGGCTGAACTAGTGGATCTTTCCTTAATTCACGCCGCCAGTTATTTAATTTGTGTGGACTTAACTTCACACATTCTTCATGCTTGGTTAATCAGAGGGCTGGGGTATAGGTGATTTCTCTTGACCAGCATGGACATGGCACAGCGTGGCAGCTGATAATAGTTTTGAAAGCACCTGGCGTTCGCACAAGGCGCACAGACTCCTACTTGTCAACGTTCACCATAAAAACTTAAGGCAGCCTCACATTGAAACCTCATTTTCTATCAAACGCTTTATCAAAAGCCCTTGGAGCTACATTCAAAGCAAGAAATGTGCTCTATTCTATACATTTATGTCCAGCAAGAAGTTCTATTGCTCCATCCAGGGCTGTCTTGCCCCTTGCATGCGTTCATCACACTCCATTCAGGAGCGCTCCTGCACACATGGTATGTGTGCTGGTTCAGCACTGCTAACCCATACTAAAATTTCTCTAAGCTGAGTGCCCCTCATATGTTACACCCCTGGCTCCAAGAAGGATTCTACATAGCATCACATATCTATTTGCCTCAAAGAACCACAAACACACGGGTCCTCTCCTCAACCTCATACACCCCAGTTGCTGACTTAGTGCTGCAATTGCACTGACGGGAAGCAGTGTCTGCATCCGCAAACACACATAAATCTAGCTTGTATCTTACCTTCCATCAAAGTGGCCAGCTCCACCATCTGCTGTGCGCTGGGCCTTGATTCCGGTGCCCTGCATGATGCACGCAGTAGCATGGCCGGCTTGCCGGCGCGTGCTCGGTGATGTGATTGTGCGCAGGTCGTACTTGCTAAACAGCAATTACATAAGGAGGGCACTGTATGCTGGGCAGAATGCTTGCCAAGCCTTTGCATGGTTGCATTTGGTGCTGCTGCTGCAGTGCCCATGTGGCTAAAACTACTCTGCATGCCGTTGGTGACCATCTAGAATGGTTACTAGATGGTAACTTGATCATGCAAATGTTTCTAGTCACTAGATGTCACGGTGTGCATTTGATGTATACACATGATTTGCAGCTGTCTTGACTCAGAACCCTGTCTGTCATGGTGTCGTGATCAACAACATGAGAAGGTGCCAGCATGGCTGCTGGCAGATCAGACAGGTAAAGACCAACATGTGTTTCACGCTGGTTGCTGGGATTCCTTGTCTAGGACATCAAATCGGAGTCTGCCTTCCTGCCTTGTTTTGGCCTACTAGTCTCTGCCTTATTTGCAGCAGGAGTTGGGGCGAGCAGGACCGTATGGGGCTACCAGGACCGTATGGGCTACCAGGCACGTGACAGACAACCCACCTCATGACCCTGACAAGTCCTAGTTATGAGATTTACTCTACTTGTCACTACTCTGCTGTCAGTCACTACTTCTAGTCACTTTTAAACTCTGCACTTCCTAGTAATGAGGTTTACTTTGCATGAGACTAGAAGATTGGTGGAGCGTTAGGAAGTCTGCTAACCACACCAGTGGACCTTTTCCCTAGTACATGCTGCTAATTATCTGGCTGGCATGGACTTAAACTTCAAAATTTTTTGCAGCAGTGACCTTCTTGACTGCCTTGCTGCTTTGCAAGGTTTTTGAGCCTGCAGCGCCTTGTCACTTTGCCAAGTTGACGGACCTGGATGGGAGGTCCTTCTGGAGCAGGTGCTGCAAGTCTTGCTGGTTGCCTGCTCGGATAGCCACCACAACTTCCTGCAAGCAGGCAAGCAGAGCCAGGCATAAAGGGTCGCATGCCAATTTGTCGCTGAAGGTTTTAATGCTGCCAAATGCCAGCATGTTGCCGTGCCACCAAGTCTGGATCAATGTAGGGCGCATGCCAATTAAATGAAGCTGGTAGGAAAAGGGTGCAGGCATCGAGGTTTTGTTGGCACCAGATGGGAATTAACCAGGATAAAGGGTGCACAGCATTGCACCTGAGCCCTAGATCATTGCTCAATGGAAATGTTGACTCGTGCAGGCTGGCTGCACACATTCCTGTTCCAGGCAGCAGTGCCTGAATGAGCTTTGTATGCAGATGGGCGCGTCAAGCATGGCAGGCACACACAAAGCTACGCCAGCACCAACCAAACAACTGGCAGCGCATTTCAAGAAAAGGTCCACAAGAGTGACTAGCATACTACCCAGGGCCCCACTGCAATCCACTAGACAGAAGTAGAATTTACAGATCTGTGCATTCTTATGGTGGTCAGGCACACGCACGTGGTACAAAATGATTCTATCCACTTCGTCTGATGGCATCTGCATGAGGGCAGTCCTAGGAAAGCCTGAGCCACCGGCCTTCTGGTCCTCCAGCTGCATATCCTCTGCCACCTTCTTGCTGCTTGCCAGCAGCCTGCAGCGCAGCGCAAGGTCGGCGAGCTTTGAAGCAGCTTGGGGAGGAGCAGTAAACGTCAATGCAGTGCACGGGCAGCAAGCCTGCCAGAGGCCAGGAGTGCAGCAGAAAGTCAGTCAGGGAGCGCGTCCTCCTCTGGCACGCTGTAATGTAGGTCGGCTGTTGTGGTAGCATTACACACATGCTGCGCCGCATGGCGCATGCATTTAGATTTTCCATGCATGTGGACTGTCCATGCGTGTGGACGGCAGTGCCCTTGCACGTGGACCGCATCTTCCGTGCATGCAGAACACAAAAAGTATCCCAAGTCATAGCCCATGCGCACAGACAGCAAGAACAACTTGAGCTTAAGCATTCCTCACTGAATGGCCCCTTTCACATTCCCTTCCCCGTGCACAGCATACATGGTTGCAGGTATTCTGCCTTGTGACTGCTTAGACACCTTTTTGCACAAAACTAGGTAGCAGGCATTCTGCTCGGGAATGGACTGTGTGACCAGTGAGTGAGCGATTCATGCAATTGACTGCTTGGGGGCATCATGTACCAAAAGAGGCCAGTGGCAGCGCATCCGTGCACAAAGTGCTTGCATGTGCTATGATGCCCTGTCCAACTCCGGATCATTCAGTAAGATGGATGCAGATGATATTTGCAGGTCTGAGGGGGGAGCATCTGGTTCATGTTGACCGTTACTCAAAATTCCACAGCCTATCTAACGCTGCTCAAGGGGCCCTTACACATCTGTCTTTGTATGTGTGTGCATGAGTGTATGTGTGAGTGTGTGCTTGGGACGCTAACAATGGGCTGCATGATATGTCAAGCCTTGACATCATCCATGCACGACGCCACTCATCAGGATTCCTATAGTACTTTCCTCACTTCATTTGCTTAATAGTCAGAAGCACACTTTCACACTCATCAACAAGATGTTGTGCTCCTCAGTTCCTGCATCTATGGCTATATGCACATCAGCAGGCCCCTACAAACACACCCAATCACACATGAGCATGTGCCTGCCTGCTGACTTACGACTTGGCCAGGTCCAGGGCATTTGCCACGGCTGGGTTCCTGAGATGTACCTCCAGCACGGCAACAGCCGCCATGGCAAATGCAACCCGCCGGAAGCGCAGGTGGTGTGGCTGGGGGTGCGGGTGATGAGCCAGCATGTTGGCGCACGCAGCGTACAGCACGGTGCAAGCCTGGGGCACGCTTGCCCTGCCTGCATCACCAAGCACCATAGGCACGTTGTCGCACACCACGATGAATTAGAGCACAGTGCAGCATGCACAGTCAGCAAGGAGGGGCTGTCCGTCACTCATATGCAAGCAGAGGCTCAGCTGGCAATGCACGCATCCACCTATTTGGACTGCAGCGCGCCTGCTGCATTCGCACTTACAGTAAGGTTGGGCACTCCTGGTGGGAAGGGGCTGTCCATCACTCATATGCAAGCAGGCTCAGCTGCCAACACCTTATGATGTAGGACGCGCATTACAGGCATACCATGAGAGCAGGTGCTTTGATGGGATTCCGCTGTTTCCACCAGTGTTTTTGCACAAGGTTTCCAAATTTTTGTTATTGCATAAGGTGCGTGCAGACAGTGTATGTCAAACACTGCGCTCATATCTGTGAGAAAAGTATGCCAAACACTGCTGCACACTTGCTGGCATCAGTTTGTCTTGTATGCATGTGTGCTTGTGCTTGTGTGCATGTGTGCTTGCAAGCTTGTGAGCTTGTGCCCAAATACACATACACACAGGCACGTACACACTCACCTGCTGCCGCCGCCGCTTGCCATGCAGTGTTGGCAAACCATTGTAATGCTGCTTGGCTGTGCATTGCAGCTTCCCTTTGCTGTGTCTCAAGCTTCTGTTGTTGCTGCTGCTGCTGCTGCTGCTGCTGCTGCTGCTCCCCACCTCCATGATTGGCAATGCCAAAGAACACATCAAACCCGACAGTGTCCAGCCTGTACAGCAAGTACACTTTACATGATGACCAATGCAACCGCTCAATGGAGACACGAAGAGCATGTGTCATTCCCAACAGAAGCCAGCCCTTGACAGTCCACTATGCATGTCAATGCAAGCAATGCAAAGATCGTTGGGCTGCCGCATAGCTCAACGAGTGGCTAAAGACCAGCCAGAGATGAGCTTTGCAGGGCCAGATAGGAAGATACAACTGCATTACTGGGTTGTAATTGATTGATGAGCATTGCAAGGCAAGATAGGCAGATGCAAGCAAGAAGACCGTTGTGGGAGGGGGAGGTGGTACTCTTCCATACACAAGAAAGTTCACGGAGCCCACCTGCTGCGCACTGTGTTGTACAGCCTTGCCAGGTTGTCATAATGCTGTAAGTTTCGCGAGGGGGCCTTCTGTTTGGAGGTGCCTTCCGGGGCCTGCTTGTCTTGCCACTCTTTAGCTAACTCAAAGCATCTGTGAGGCAAAGGTGTGCGCGCTTGCTGGCTGGGCCTGTATGGGCTTGATGAGCTTAAGACATTTGCGCAGGTCACAAGCTCTCCAGCTCTCAAGCGTTGCGTCCATACTACATAACATGCGCTGCGTCCTTGCTTCATAGCATTGTGGTGTGTATACATGCCATGACGGCTGGGCTGCACCTTCTCCTTATTACTTCAGAAAACGCATTATATTGTGGAGGCGGAGAGCGCATTTTCTGTCATTGGCATGTTCAGTTCACCCAGCCAAAGTGCAAGGGTGAAATGGGCTGCCAACACACGCATCCATCTTCCATCCATCTAGACACAGGCAACATGCCTGCCGCACCCACACTTACTGTTGGGTCGGGCACTCCCACGTGCCCAAACTTCCTGTCAAAACGAGCACATTCCCACTGCACCACACTGCATGTCAAAGTGACCTCCCATCTTACATGGGTGCACCTGCCTCAGTTACCTTACACAAAGGGGAGCTAAGTAGACTTACCTTATGTGGACGCGCAGCACATCTGACTCGCTTAGCCCTCCGTCTACTTGCCCCTGCACCACAGCTTCATGCAGCAGTGCCAGTGCATCACAGGCCACCGAGTGCAAGCCTGCATGCACTGCTTCCTGGCACACGACCTGGGATAAGACACGCGCAGCACAAGTGGGGTATGGGTAGTTGGGAGCATCGCTTCTTGTGGTGCATTCTTAAGCATCTTCTGCCAAAGATAGATTTGAAGTGCACAGGCTGCATGACGAAGATGTTAAGGGCTGTGCACATTACCACTTGTGAAAAGAGTTGAAGGCTGATGCAGAGGTGTGTATGGATAGGTGTGGTGCAAGACAGCAGCAAAAAAATAGCAAATCAACAGCACAAGTATGAAACAGTTACGACAGATGTTAGAGGTGACGAGAAATCTCATCTCAGTACTTGGAGGCTAGAAAGTGAGGACAGTATAGCCAGAAGGCTCGGATGGCAACCTGATACAACTTTACCAGCAACTTTACTACAGAAGAACAATTGCGCCCATGGCCCTCAAGCGGACTTTGCAGTTTATCTTCCGGCCACATCAATACCTAAGCTTGCTCTAATTGTACCTAGGAGCATAGGGTACAACCGGAGGCAAAGACAATACAAGGCAAGACAGAGGATGTGAAGGGACATTAGGTGAGGCTGGCGGAGCAGAGGCAGGGAAAGTATAAGCCAAGACAGAGGATGTCACACCTCCAAGACTTTGGGGCAGTAGTCTGAGCAATCAGACATGTGCTTGAGCTGCTTGGAAGCTCCCTCCACATCCCCTTGTTGCAAGCAAACCTACAATTAAGCAAGTGCACAAATGGAGCATAAAGAGGACAGCAGATTCAGCGTCACAGGCAGCACATAGAGAAATGAGATGCATTTGAAGGGTGAAGTACCATGCAAGTTATATCTTTCTCAAAACAACAGGTGCTGGAAGCAACTTGCCTTGCTGTACCAGTCCTTGCAAACAACTTTATGACAAATCAGCAATGCTAATCACAATTTCTCAGGGAGTGGTCTTAGACCAAAAGACTCGCTCATGCACAGGTGGTACGGTGTCTTTGACCTTGCAGGCTTGCGCGAGACAAACATAGAGAAATGAGTGCTGCACAGTTCACAGTTTGCTGTCAGGCACAGGCTTGGCCTTGGCCTGGAAGATAGGGTACCAGATCACAAGAAGCAGATTAGGCCAGCCATGGTACCATCTCAGGAAAGGAAGTGATGATAACTTAAGATCAGGATATTTACGCTAGACCGTGAGGATTGCGTCAGATTGGAGGTTGATCACACAAGGCAGGCTGTCCGCGCTAAACCGTGTGGATTGCATCAGATCAGGGTGATTACACAAGACAGGCTGTTCACACAATACCATGAGGATTATGTCAGATCAGGGTAATCACTCAAGACAGGCTGTCCACCTTGAGTTTTAGGAAGGGTAGGGCCACAGGGAGTTGCACCGATCCTGAAGCACTGCCCTGTGCCTGGAGTTGAGGGTCCTGAGGCTTGGGAAGTATCAATGCCTCTGCTTGCTCCAAGTGCTCCCAGGCGCTGCAGGGTAGGACAGGGGGGCACAGAGCACAGCCAAAAGGCATTTCATTCCTTGCATCGGGCCTGAGAAAAGCACCCCCCCACCCACAACCCTGACAGCGCCTTTCACCGCAGCAACACGCGTAGCGCATAAGGCAGATTTTGCTATTGGATCACATTATGTGATTCAATGCAGGGACTGAAGAGCTCTGCAGCGCTCGTGAAGAAACATCTGAGTGATGTAGGCTGAACTGAAGAGGCTCAAAAGCAAACACATGAAACAAAGCATGCCAAACTGAAAGCAAGGGATTCCAGTTGTGCCATGACATAGATGAGCCTTAATGTTCTTTTTCCTCGTTGCACATTGTAGGCCACATCAGTGCAACTCTTTTTTGTACTCTGAAGGGTATCTTCCTTTCTCTCTGATGCAGTAAACACCACTCACACTTGCAGTTGGTTTGCTGCTAGGCAGCATAACGCCAGTGCCTTGAGCGCCTCCATCTTATGGCTTGTCTCGCATGCAAACAAAAGGCTTGCCTGGTGACATGGCAGATTTGAGTGGAGTGAAAAGCGGTGCAGAGTAAGTCACACTACATAGATGCAAGTACATACACAGGTTATCATGACATACAAATCCGTCATCTTATATGCGGTATGTTGCCCGCAATCAACACTGCAATAAAGGCATATTCTCAAATAATACTAGATCAACAACAGCAATATCCTGAATGAGCCACATTCTCAGCGCAAAGGTCAGGTAGAGGCTTCATCAGTCAGGAAGAGATCTCATAAGTCAGGCAGAGGCTAAATCAATGTAGCAGAGGCTTCATCAGTTGGGCCGTCCCTGCAAGACTGTGCCAAGTGCCGTTCCCTGCCCTCAGCTTGACACTGATTCTTTCAGGCATTGCACGCAATGGCTGCCTGCAGAGATATTGGGTACGCAGCTCTACTCTGCAGTGCGTCCCTCTCCGCCTAGGCTACTCATGCCTGCCACACACTTGGAAAAAAGGGATGGCCGCCTCCAAGGCATGCGCATCAAAGCGTTCCATGGCCTGTGCCCACAGCAGCTCCCTAGGAAAATGCAAGGCAACCATACAATGCACTGTTCACTGTGAGACACAGAAATGAGGGCAGAGGCACAGTTTGCTGGCGGGGAAGGGCACAAGGACACGCGTGTGCATGAGTCAACGGGGCATCTGGAGGTTAGCCACTCTGTATGAAGCCCCAATGTACGCTGGCACGCAGCGCATGGCATAAAATTTGAGGCATGCCGCACATTGTGGACCTGGATTCTGCAGAATGATGGCATAGTCATGTATGCTGGCACGCTTCGCAGGTCATGAACCTAGGGGCATGCCGCACGTTGTGGACATGGACTCTACAGGGTGATGGTATTGCCATGTGTAAAAAAATGCGTTGCAGGATGTCAATGCTGACTCAAGGTCTAGAAGGCAGACGGTGACAAGGTGAAGAGGCAGGAGCAGGAGGAGCATGCTACACAGCTGCTGCAACTGCAATTTGCATGGCATGGGCGTGAATAAGCTTGTGCTGGATCAAGCATGTACTTGCCAACTTATAGGGCACCCCATGACACGACATTCCAGGGCGCTTGCACCAGCAGCAGGCCTCATCACCATGTCCACGCGCATATGCCATACACAGACGCGTGCATACACACAAACGCACACACACATAGACGCATGCATGCACGCAAACACATGCGCACACACGCTTGCGCAATGGTGCATGCTCACACCTGCATGCCCTCCTCACAGCCCCAGCAGTGGTGCCTGCCTGCCCATCTCCCCCTCCCTCCCCATCCTCTGCCTCTTTCAGGTGCTGTAGCAGCCCTTCTGCCCCGCGCTGTGCCAGGTGGCTCCGCATTTTGCTGCCCTTTGTGCCTGCATCCTCATCTGGCTGCTTCCAAATCCTTGTCGGCACGTCAGCAGCCCCGGCTGCTGCTGCAGCAATGGAGGTTAGTGCCTTGCACGCGGGACTTGCAGCGGTAGAGGGAAGCAGCAGGGACTCCACCAATGCCTCCAGCAGCAGGCTGTTGGGGCTCCCAGAGGATGCCTGGCATGCGTGCATGTGTATCGTATGCGTGCGCGCATATATGTTACGATGCATGTGCGTTCATGTGCAGGGCTGCAAACTTGCTTTGCTGTAGAGTGCAGCCTGAAGGGATAAGGGTAACGGGTCATGTAGTTTTGGGTATCCTGGCTCATAGGCACACACCACAACAAGCCATTGATCATCCGCGGCCCCTGGAAAAAGAGTGCAAATCTGTGTGCATGCGCTACAGATGCACTCATTGCAGCCATAGGGAAATTTAAAGAGCAGCAGTGTGCCTTGTTTGTAGATAGTCCATTGGCTTGTTGCTGCAGTCCTGAGGACGATGAACAAATGGGCAACCTGGCTGTATAGAGAATCTGCATTTCTACACACATATACAGGCACATGAGCACTTGTGGTGTGCACGATCACCTTGCTCGTTCACTACCCAGCGACGCGCATACGTGCTGCTGCACACCAAAACAAAAAGATAGAGGACGCGCACGCCATGGAGTTGTTCCTTGCTTTTGCTCACTCACGTGGTGCGCCTGCGCAGCCTTCAGCAGCAGCCGCACTGTCAGCTGCCCCCGCTGCGCGGGCAGCCGAGCCAGCAGCACCCACAGCGCAGACAACACAACCACGGCCAAGGAGCCCCTTCCCTCAAGGCCCTGCTGCTGCTGCTGCTGCGCGTTACTGAGCCCAGCATCCGCCATCTCGGTGTCGCCCCCCTCTTGCAAGGGTACCCCAGGGTGCTCCTCATGCGGTGCAGCAGGGCTGGCCTCGGACTGCTCAGCCTGCGGAGCGGGATTTCTGGCGTCGTGTGCCCCGTGACCATTTGGGGCTGCGGCCGGGCTGGCTGTTGCCGCAGCTGGCTCAGCAGCAGCAGCAGCTGGCTCAGCAGCAGCAGCAGCAGCAGCAGCAGCAGCATGGGGTGCGGGGGACAGCATGAAGATGTGCAGTGCCTCCAAGCACAGGTCTGGGGCGGCACCTTTGTTGGACATGAGCTCCATCAGCACTGTGCTTGCCTCCTGCGCGGTGGAGCGGGTGTGGGACAGTTTGAGCTTTGAGGATTTCTTTGAGGGTTGGACCCTATAAACTCCGGAGAGTGCTGGTCCAGGGTCATATCTGCCTCTCAGGACACGATGTGATGGTCAAGCACAACCACCCGCTGTGCTGGCCATTTCTGTGCTGGTGGGATCAGGCATGTGCAGGGGGTTGGATTCCGTGGGGCCGGGGGGGGGGGG
>LKMJ01000364.1_pt1 | contig 33304 bp, 26 predicted proteins | sample 643391 | NCBI WGS metagenome assembly LKMJ01 (sample SAMN04112250, study PRJNA286221) | soda lake metagenome | biome: soda lake; feature: Kulunda Steppe; material: water; isolation source: sample PL-Br10 brine of Picturesque Lake | place: Russia: Kulunda steppe | collected 2010-07 | reverse complement strand
CAGATTGATGCCGAACAGCCCCAGAGCAATGGGAATGACAGTGCTGATCATTCGAGGATCTCCTTGAGTGGCTGTTCGTAGCGGATGCGGATGTGCTCCACCAATGCCTCCGGGTCCTGCTCATGCAGGGCATGGATGAGCAGGGTGCTGCGATCCGGGCTGAGCCCGGCGGACACCGTGCCCGGAGTCAGGGAAATGGTGCTGGCGAGCATGGTAATGGCGAACTCATCAGTCAGGGTCAGCGGAAAGCGCACAAAGGCCGGCTGCAGCCGCCGTGGTGAGTGCACCAGCAGCCGGGCCACGGTCAGGTTGGCCTTGAGAATGTCCCACAGCAGATGCAGCAGATAGAGGCTGAGCTGCCCCATGTGATGCATGCGGGGCTTTTCCGGCCAGAACTGCTGGGTGGAGAAGGGAATCAGCCAACCGAGAAAGACACCCAGCAGCACCTGGGCCGGGCTCAGGGTGTTCATCAGAAACAGCCAGAGAATGGCCAGAAACAGGGAAAAGCCCGGGTGTGGCCACCAGTGACGTAGTTGGCTGAATCCAAGCATGTTACTGACCTCCCAGGGGGCGACGTGCCACGGCGTTGACGGCCTCTACATAGTCCGCCGGAGAGCGGATGGTCGCCGCGGTTTCGCTCATGAACCGCATCACCGGTTCGGCGGCGACCGAGAGGGCCACGGTTCCCAGCAGCATGACCACCACAGTGACCAGCCTGACCGGGTCGGCCCGGAAATGATGGGGCTGCTCGCCGGACTGGCGCCAGAAAAACTTGCTGCCGGCCCGGCTCAGGGCGACCAGAATCAGAAAGCCCACAAACAGCAGTATGGCCCAGAGCCAGGCCTGGTGCTCTGTGTGACCGGCCACCTGCAGAATCCAGGCCTTGCTGATGAACCCGGAAAACGGCGGCAGACCGGCAAAAGCGATGGCGGCAAAGAAAAAGACAACCCCCAGGGTGCGGTTGTGCTTCATGGCCGCACTGACCACCATGTGATCCCCGGCCTCACCGCGCTGGCGGGCGATCAGGTCGGCCAGCAGGAAAATGGCGGCCGGCATCAGGGTAGAGTGCACCATGTAATACAGGGCTGCCGCCATGGCCTGCTCAGAGCCCAGCGCCAGCGGCGCCAGCAGTGTGCCCACGGAGACAATCACCATGTAGGCGGTGAGGTTGCGCAGGTTGGTCGCCCCGAGCACACCAATGCCACCCAGCAACAGGGTGGCCAGCGCCAGAGGCCAGAGCCACTGCCAGACCAGAGTTTCCGTAACGCCCTCCTCAAACCCGAATACCACACTGGTTACGCGGATCAGTGCGTAGATCCCGACCTTGGTCATGATCGCAAAGAGCGCGGCGACCGGGGCACTGGCGGCGGTGTAGGCTCTGGGCAGCCAGAACAGCAGCGGCAGGATGGCGGCTTTCACCCCGAACACCACCAGCAGCAGCATGGAGGCGGCATTGAGCAGGGGCCGGTTCTCCTCACCGGCCTGGGAGACATGCACCGCCAGATCCGCCATGTTGAGGGTGCCGGTGATGCCATAGAGCATGCCGATCGCGATGATGAATAGCGCCGAGCCGACCAGATTCAGAATGACGTAATGCAGGCTGGCACGGCTGCGGGCGCTGCCACCACCGTGCAGCAGCAGCGCGTAGGAGGCGATCAGCAGGATCTCAAAGAACACAAAGAGGTTGAACAGGTCCCCGGTCAGGAAGGCGCCGTTGATGCCGGCGAGCTGGAACTGCACCAGAGCGTGGAAATGGGCGCCGCCCTCGTCATCGCCACGGCTGGCATAGACCACACAGAACAGGCTCAGCCCGGCGGTGAGCATCAGCATCAGGGCACTGAGGCGATCCGCCACCAGAACAATGCCATAGGGCGGGGCCCAGTCGCCCAGCACGTAAAGCAGATGGTCGTGGCTGAGCACCTCGCCGGTAATGGCCACGGCCACCAGCACCAGCAGCACGGTGCTGAGCAGGCTGAGTGCCCGCTGCAGACGGATAGCCAGCCCGTAAGCGGCGATCAGCACGGCACCGGCAAACAGCGGGATCAGGACGGGCAGTATCGGCAGATGCGTCATGGTCGCCAGTCCTCATCCGGATCCACACCGTCGACGTGGTCGTTGCGCAGTTCCACCGCCGCGCGCAGGGCCAGCACCACGGTAAAGGCCGTCATGGCGAAGCCGATGACAATGGCGGTCAGCACCAGCGCCTGGGGCAGGGGATCGGCGGGCGAGGCGCTCTCGCCAATGACGGCCGGTGCTTCCAGCGACAGCCGCCCCATGCTGAAGAGAAACAGGTTCACCGCATGGGAGATCAGCGTCAGCCCCAGCACCACGGGGAAGGTGCGGGCGCGCAGCACCAGATAGACGCCGCAGGCGGTCAGCACTCCGATGGTGACGGCCACAAGCACCTCCATCAGCCTATCTCCTCGCCAGGACCATTCACGGTCATGAGTTTGCCCATGTTGGCCAGAATCAGCAGGGTGGCGCCCACCACACACATGAAAACCCCCAGATCAAAGAGCAGGGCCGTGGCCAGCTCGAACTCGCCGATCACCGGCAACTGGTAGTGTTCAAACCAGCTGGTCAGGAAGGGTGCGCCCAGGGCCATGGCCCCGACACCGGTGAGCCCGGCCAGCAGAATGCCGCCGCCGATCAGGGGGCGGAAATGGGTCAGCATGCGCTCGTGGGTCCAGGCCAGGCTGCCCGCCATGTACTGCAGTGACAGCGCCACGGCGGTGATGAGTCCGGCAATGAAGCCGCCCCCCGGCATGTTGTGCCCACGCAGGAAGATGTAGGCCGACACCATCAGCGCAATGGGCAGAATGGGCCGGGCGATGGTGCGCAGAATCAGCGGGTGGGGGTTGGAAGCCCAGTACTGATCGCGCTCCTGGGGCACCCGGTTTTTCAACTGCAGATTGCGTGTAAAGGCGAATACGGCCACGGCAGCAATGCCCAGAACCGCAATCTCCCCCAGCGTATCGAAGCCCCGGAAATCCACCAGGATCACATTGACCACGTTGGTGCCGCCGCCGCCCTCAACGCTGTGTTTCAGGAAGAAGTCAGAGACGCTGTCGTGGGGGCGGGTCATAACGGCGAAAGCCAGCGCCCCCACACCCAGACCACTGATTCCTGCCAGGCTGACATCCCTCAGGCGCCGGAAAACCGAGGATTCCCGGGGCGTTGTCTGGGGCAGAAAAGACAGGGCCAGCATCATGATCACCACCGCCATGACTTCCACGGAGAGCTGGGTAAGCGCCAGGTCCGGGGCCGAGAAACGGGCAAAGGTCAGGGTGACCATAAGCCCTACTGCGCCCATCAGCAGCAGAGCGAAGAGTCGGTTGTGGTGCCCCAGAACGGCACCAACCGAGGTGATGATCAGCAATACGGCACCGAGCAGGGTCATGGGGTCGATGGGGGTAAGCGGCTCCGATCCGCGCCAGAGCGAAAACTGCCAGAGAACCGGCACACAGACGATGACGGCGCTGAGCAGAATGAAGGCGACGTAGCGCTGCACGGAGCCGTTTTCCAGGCGGTGGACGAGGGATTCGGAGAACTGACCGGCATTGAGCATGATGCGCTCGAAGTTGTTCTTGGCATCCACCTCCGGCATACGCTCGTAAAGCGCGAACAGCTGGTAACGGGCCAGATACATGATCAACCCCCCTGCCAGCGCCAGCACACTCATCAGAAACGGCATATTGAACCGGTGCAGCAGCCCCAGGTTGTACTGTGGCAGCTCATCGCCCAGTGCCGACTCCGCCGCAATCTGCAGCAGTGTGTGCACCACGTACTCCGGAATCAGCCCCACTACCACACAGGCACCGGCCAGCAGCCCTACCGGGAGCAGTATGCCCGCAGTGGGCGGCTTCGGGGGCCAGATAGGCAGGGCCTGGGGGCGGCCATTGAAAAAGACGTTGTGGAAGATGCGCACGGAATAGGCCACCGACAGCAGACCGGCCACAGCCGCCAGCGTTGGGGTGAGCCAGGCGAAGATCCCATCAAAGGGTGAGATCAGGGTCTCGGCGAAGAACATCTTCTTGCTGAGAAAGCCGTTGAGCAGAGGCAGCCCGGCCATGGAGGCCGCCGCCAGGCCCGAGAAGATGCCCAGCAGCGGCATGAAGCGCCACAGGCCATTGATCTGGCGCATGTCCCGGGTACCGGTGGCGCGCTCTACAATGCCGGCCATCATGAACAGCGGCGCCTTGAACAGGGCATGGTTGAGCAGGTGAAACAGCGCCACGATCAGCCCCATCTTCGTCCCCATGCCCAGTAGCAGGGTGATCAGCCCCAGGTGACTGACAGTGGAGTAGGCCAACAGGCCCTTGGTGTCATGCTTGAACATGGCCACAAAGGCGCCGGTCAGCAGTGTGGCCATGCCTACGGTTGAGACGCTGTAGAGCCACAGGTCAGTCTCGGCCAGCACCGGATGCAGTCGAGCCAGCAGGAAAATACCGGCTTTGACCATGGTGGCGGAGTGCAGATAGACCGACACCGGTGTGGGGGCTGTCATGGCGTGGGGCAGCCAGAAGTGGAAGGGGAACTGGGCGGACTTGGTCATGGCGCCGAGCAGCACCAGGGCAAGGATCAGCGGGTACTGCTCATGGGACTGGATCTGGTCCCCGGCGGCCAGCACCTCACTGAGATTGAAGCTGCCGGCAATCTGGCCGATGAGAATCAGCCCGGCCATCAGCGCCAGTCCGCCGCCGCCGGTGATGACCAGCGTCATGCGGGCACCTCGCCTGGCCGGGCGTTGGTCGGAGTTGAAGCCGATCAGCAGGAAGGAGACCAGGCTGGTCATCTCCCAGAAAATCAGCATGAACAGCAGGTTTTCCGAAGTGACAATGCCCAGCATGGCACCCATGAACACCAGCATCAGGGCGTAGAAGCGCGGCCCACCGGGTTTGCCATCAAAGTAATGACGGGCATAGAGAATGACCAGCAGCCCCATGCCGGCGATCAGAAGCGCGAACAGCATGGCCAGGCCGTCCATACGGAAGGCCACATTGAGCCCGATGGTGCTGATCCAGGGCCATTCCGCCAGCAGCACCTCGCCGGCGAGTATGTCCGGGAGAAGCGAAAGGATCAGGGCCAGAACGGCCAGCGGCGCCAGGGAGGCAGTGACGGCTGTCAGCCTGAGATTGCGACTGCGCCCGACCGCCGCCGTCAGCAGCGCGCCCAGCAATGGTAATGTCACAATCAGTAGCAGCGTCATGGAAACCGGGTTCCAGCAGGCGAGTGAAGCAACGGCGCGTAGGATACATAAGGGGTCAGTGAATTGTCACTGTTACTTTGGGGGTATATGTTGCCTCTCTCCCTGATGTGACCAACCTGCGGAAGGTGTTATGGCCGGGCCTGACAAAGACGAGTTGACCACTGAGGATTACCGGGCCGCGCTGGAGCGGCTGGACCGTTTTGCGCGCGTGACCGACAGCTGTTTCCGGATTCCCTTCACCGGGATCCGTTTCGGCGTGAGTCCGCTGATCGGATTATTGCCTGTGATTGGGGATTTTGCCGGGCTGCTCCTGTCGTTTTATGTGATCAGCGAGGCACAGCGCATGCGTGCTCCGAGACTGCTGCGCCTTCGCATGATCTGGAATGCCGGCGTGGAAGCCGTGGTCGGCATCGTGCCCTTTCTGGGCGATGCCTTTGACGTCTGGTTCAAGGCCAATACGCGCAATCTGGATCTTCTTTGTGGGTATCTGCATGTGCAGCTCGAGCCGCCTGAGCCGCGTCGTAACTGGCCCTGGCTGATTGCGGTAGTGTTTGCCATGGGTCTGTTTGTGGTTCTGCTGACGCTGGGCTATCAATCGGCAGGTACGGGGGGCGGCTGAAAAAATACTTGCATCCGCTGGTCAGAAGGCGACACTGGCCACAGCATCAAGGCGTTACCGCGTCGTTTCATCGGCACCCATGGCACAGAAGGACTGGATCGAGAATGACTGGATCAGCCCAGCACGAGGAGAACCGGGACAGCGACTCACAGGCCCATCTCCAGGCGATGACGTCCAACTTTGACGCGGCCCTGGAGAAACTTGCCGGCGCCCGCTCTTTTGCCAAGCCGAACCATATTGGCCGGGTTCTGGATGCGGCCCGCAAGCTGCTGGGCATTAACGGCGGGCCGGATGAACTCTTTGAGCGCGCTCACCGCTTTGACGAGGCCGGTGTCTTCGAGGGCAGTGACTGGGAAACGCCCGAGGCGCTTCAGGCCCGTTTTGTTCCGGCCACCTTTGAAAAGGGCGATCCCAGAACCGTCACCCTGGAGTGCCTGAGTGAGCTGCGCATGCTGGCCGTGGCCCGGGACCGCTACTTCCATGTCAGGCTCTCGGCGGAACACGCCGAGCACTTCCTGACCCAGGTGCTGGCGTTCAACCTGCAGACCCTGTTCGGCCTCACCGATGAGAGCACCCGGTCACGCTCTGACAGCGTGCGCCGGATGCTTGATCACCACCTGCAGTTCGTCTCTGAAAACATTGGCTTTGAGACCATCCTTGACCATGTGGTTATGGAGGTCTGGCGGCTGCTGCGCCAGCGCCCCATCCAGGTGGACAATATCCGTCAGATGCTCAACCGCGTGTCGGCCTGTCTGTTCGATCCCTCCATCCAGCTCAGTGCCACGGCCCGTGGTGCCGAGCGTCTGGTCAGTGCGCTCTATGGCCCTACCCAGGCGTCCCAGGAAGACCCAGGCGCCGAGGTCTACCGACAGCGACTGCAGGGAATGGATGCCATGGCCCTGGAGGCCGAAGCCGCAGGTTTTTCCCGGGCCATGCACGACACCGGGCTGGTCTCGCCCTATCACGCCTGCCTGTTGCGTTACGCACTGGAGCAGGATGACGTAGAGATGCTGTCCCGCTCGCTGGGACTGAGCAGTACCGGGCGGGACTGCCTGTTGTGTTACCGAGATCTCATCATGGACCTGGCGCGCTATTGCCTGCATGTGCAGACCTGCCAGTCCATCTACGGGCTTGCCTGTCTGCTGGAACGGGGCATTCTCTATCGCGACAGTGTGGCGGCAGCGCTGTGGCGGCAGGTACAGACGCCACTGCATGCGGATGTCGCGGCCCTTCTGAAAGGCCTTTATGGGGAAGCTCATGAACCGGGCGTCTTTCTGATGGCCGGGCTGATCAGTGTTCTGGGTCAGCCGCTGGGGCTGGGCCAGGGCAATAACCCGGCCTGTCAGTCCACGCGGGCACTGTCCATGTGGGCTTACTCGGACCCGGACTATCTTCTGCAACTGGTGCGCTGGGCGTCCCGGGACAATCAGGTGGTGATGGAGTTTGAAGGCGAGCAGCTGAACTCCGCCTATCTCCACGCCGGTGTGGTCAGCCAGTGGAATCTGGACCTGGATCCACTTTCCCTGGTGCTGGTCCCCCACCTCGATCGCATTTATCTGGAGATGGGGCGGCTGTCCCAGGGGCGTGGTGAGGACCCTCACCGCTGGATCAATCCGGAGTTCCATGGCTGGTGGGTCAACCGCGGCTTTGCCATCGCGGTGGATATCCACACCGGCAAGCTGCAGGACCCGGACGGATTCATCCGCACCTTCTACTCCATGTACAACCCCATCTACAACGGCAATACACCTGTGGTACACCCCCAGCCTGCCGGCATTGCGGTGACCGACAGCCAGGCCCGGTTTGTGGGCTGGCACGCCATCACGGTGCTGCGGGTGGCGTTGGATCAGGAAGATGTCATGCGGGTCTACTTCTACAACCCCAATAACGACAGCGGGCAGAACTGGGGTCATGGCGTGGAGGTCTCCACGGAAGGCTATGGGGAACAGCACGGCGAGTCTTCGCTGCCCATTGCCGAGTTCGCCTCACGCCTCTATATCTTTCATTACGACATGACCGACTGGCAGCTGCACACCATCGAAGTGCCGCCGGAGGAGATCGCCTGTGTGCGGCGGCTGATGGAAGAGAGCTGGGGGCGTGATCGGTTGTAGGAGCGCACCTCGTGCGCGATCATGAATCCTGCTGCACTCAGACCTGATCGCGCACGAGATGCGCTCCTACTGATTCAAACAGTCAGAATTTTCGCCTTACGATGAAATCCTGATCCGGCTTGCCGGTATTGCGCGCCACCGCCACGCGCTGATTGGTCCGGGCCAGGATCTTGCGTTGCAGGCGGCTTTCCCAATCCAGTGCCGTTTTGTCATCGGCCCGCCAGGCGCGGTTGAACAGCAGTTTGCTGGCGGCGACGGCATCCGGTGATTTCTGCTTCAGCTCGTCCACGAACGCCAGCGCGTCTTCCAGCGGTGTCTCCGTGACATGGGTCACCATGCCCAGGGCATGGGCTTCCGGCGCCTCGATCACCCGGGCCGTCATGGTCAGTTCCTTGGCTTTGTCGATGGGCATGAGCTCAGAGAGGGTGGTCGTGAGGCTCATGTCCGGAATCAGCCCCCATTTGGCTTCCATGATGGAGAACTCGCAGTCCGGCGTGCTGTAGCGGAAATCCGCCCCGAGCGCGATCTGAAGGCCACCGCCATAACAGACGCCATGCGTCACGGCGATCACCGGTGCCGGCACTTCGCGCCAGAGATAGCCCACATCCTGGGCCAGATTGCTGATCTTGCGCCCAGGTTTCATCAGCAGTCGGGCAAAGTTGATGGGATTGGCGGAGACGCTTTTCACATCCAGCCCGGAGCAGAACACCTTACCCGCCCCCTGCAGGATCACCGCACGGACGCTGCAGTCTTTCTTCAGCTGCTGGGCGACACGGGTCAGTTCATGGAACATATCCATGTCGATGCCGTTGTATTTGTCCGGCCGGTTGAGGGTGACATAGGCAACGTCGTTTTCGATTTCCAGGTTGACGCGATCGGTCATTGTCCAGTCTCCGGTAGTGAGAAGACGGAGTGAAAGTGGTGACTGCCTTCACTCCTGAAATTGTGCAGTGTGCTGTCGCGCGCTGACCTCGCGACTTACGCGCTCGTATGAATTGGCCCTTGGTAGCGCCGCAGCCGCAGCGCATTGGTCAGCACGCAGACGCTGGAGGCCGCCATGGCCACTGCTGCGAACATGGGAGAGAGCAGCACACCTGCCACAGGGTACAACACCCCGGCGGCCACCGGAATCAGGCTGGCATTATACGCGAAGGCCCAGAACAGATTCTGCTTGATGTTGCGGATGGTGGCCCGGGAAAGGGCAATGGCGTTGGGCACATTGCGCAGATCGCCGGACATCAGCACCACGTCGGCCGATTCAATGGCAATGTCGGTGCCTGTGCCGATGGCAATGCCCACATCCGACTGGGCCAGCGCTGGCGCGTCGTTGATGCCATCCCCCACAAAGGCGACCCCTGTGCCATCGCGCTGAAGCGCTTTGACCGCCTCCACCTTGCCGCCCGGCAGCACCTCGGCGCGAACCTCGTCAATTCCGAGCCGGCGTGCAATGGCCTCGGCGGTTCGGCGGTTGTCGCCGCTGACCATCACCACACTCAGGCCCTCAGCATGGAGGTAACGGATGGCGTCGGCGGTGCTTTCCTTGATCGGGTCGGCCACGGCCAGCAGGGCGGCCAGCTGGCCATCAATAGCCGCGTAGAGCGGGGTTTTGCCGTCGCCGCTGTAGCGTTCAGCGGTTTCGTCGAAGTGCTGCGGGTCCAGGCCGAGCTGGCGCATGTAATGGGCCGAGCCAACGCTGACAGATATGCCATTTACTGAGGCGTGCACGCCCATCCCGGTTTCACTCTGGAAATCGGAGCACTCCGGCACCGCCAGTCCCTGCTCCTGTACGGCCGTGACTATGGCCTGGGCGACCGGGTGTTCAGAGGCCTGCTCCACCGACGCAATCCGCGCCAGCACGTCCGTTTGTTCAAAGCCCTCGGCGATGACCCAGTCGGTGAGGGTGGGGCGCCCCTCAGTGAGGGTGCCGGTCTTGTCGAAGGCCACCACGGAGGTGTTGCGCAGGCGCTGCAGCGCGTCACCCCGGCGAAAGAGCACGCCCATCTCGGCGCCTTTGCCGGTGCCGACCATGATGGAGGTGGGTGTGGCCAGACCCATGGCGCAGGGGCAGGCGATGATCAGCACCGCCACGGCGTTGAGCATGGCCAGCGTCAGGGCCGGCTGTGGACCGAAGGTGGTCCACACAACAAAGGTCAGCACGGCCACCCCCATCACGATGGGGACAAAGACCCCGGCTACCCGATCCACCAGCGCCTGTATCGGCAGTTTGCTGCCCTGGGCTTCCTCCACCATGCGCACAATCTGCTGCAGGGTGGTGTCCGCGCCGACCCGTGTGGCCTCAAAGGTCAGGCTGCCCGACTGGTTGACGGTGCCGCCGACCACTTCCGCATCCGCGCCTTTGTGGGCAGGAATGGGCTCGCCGGTGATCATGGACTCATCCACATAGGAGTCCCCTTCCACCACAGTGCCATCCACCGGGATCTTCTCACCGGGGCGGACCTGGATCCGATCGCCCTGTTCCACGTCCTCCACGGCCACCTCCTGGAACTGGCCATCACGCCAGACCCGTGCGGTGCGGGCCTGGAGCGTGAGAAGGCGCTTGATGGCCTCGCCGGTGCGACCCTTGGCCCGGGCCTCCAGAAAACGCCCCATCAGGATCAGGGTGATGATCACGGCCGAGGCCTCGAAGTAGACGTGCAGGCGCTCCTCCGGCAGGAGCGAGGGCAGGAACGTGGCCACCACGGAATAGCCCCAGGCGGCACTGGTGCCCAGCATCACCAGCGAGTTCATGTCCGGCCCGCCGCGCAGCAGTGCCGGTACCCCCTGGCGATAGAAGCGCAGGCCCGGGCCAAACTGGACCACGGTTGCCAGCACAAAGAACAGATAGAAGATGTTCTGCTGGCCGAAGGTGTCCATCTGCCAATGGTGGAAGGCCGGGATGAAATGGCCGCCCATATCCAGCAGAAAGAGGGGGATGGTGAAGGCCAGTGCGACGCCCAGGCTGCGTTTGAGCTGGTGGATCTCGTCCTGGCTGGCGTCTGTGTCTGAAGGCCCGCTGTGGTCACGTACGGGCTCGGCCTGGTAACCGGCACGGGTGATGGCATCAACCAGATCCGCCGATTCCACCACACCGGCAATGGCAGTGACGCGGGCCTGCTCGGTGGCCAGGTTGACGCTGGCCTCGTGCACACCGCTGACCGACTTCAGTGCCTGTTCCACTCGCCCCACACAGGAGCCGCAGTGCATGCCCTGTATCTGCAGGCGATGGGGCTCGGTGGCCAGGCCGAAACCGGCGCCCTCAACCGCCCGCGCCAGAGCCTCAATGGAGACGTCCTGTGATGCCGACACGCTGGCCCGGGCCGTAGCCAGATTCACGGAGACATCCTCAACGCCGGGCACAGCGGCAATGGCTTTTTCGGTCTTGCTGACACAGCCGCCGCAGTTCAGCCCTTCCACGCCCAGGCGGTACAGTTTTGGGCTCTGGGTTTCCATATAAGCGCCTCGCTTGCGGTCTCAGTCAGAGGGGCGATCGCTGTGGCCCAGGGATTGTTCCGGGTTGATGCGATCGCGCACCCGTTGCTTGAGCTGTTTCATTTCCGGGAATCCACCATCGCGTTTACGGCACCAGACCCGTTCGCCGTTCACGTACACCTGGAAAATGCCGCCATCGCCGGGCTTCAGGGTCATCTCTGCGATGGCCCCGTCAAAGGTGGTCAGCAGCTCCTGGGCGGTCCAGGTGGCACGCAGCATCCAGCGGCACCCTGTGCAGTAATGGATTTCGATTCGGTGCTGTGCAGAAACATGGGTGTCGTTCATGGCCATTCAACCCTTCAGGTGTTGCGTGCCAGCCACTGGTCGAGCAGGTTGGCGAAGTTCTGCCGGTCGCGCTGGTTCAGCGACGCTGGCCCGCCGGTGTCCACACCGCTGGAGCGCATGGTGTCCAGGAAATCGCGCATGCCCAGTCGCGCCTTGATGTTGTCCCGGGTGTAGGCTTCACCGCGTGGGCTCAGGGCACTCCCGCCTTTTTCGATCACCTCCGAGGCCAGTGGGATGTCTGCGGTAATGACCAGGTCGCCCGCAGCCATCTGCTGCACAATGGCATCGTCCGCCACATCAAACCCCGAGGCCACCTGCATGGTGTTGATGTGCGGGGAAGGCGGGGTGCGCAGCGGCTGGTTGGCCACCAGCGTGAGCTGTGTCCCGGTACGTTGTGCCGCCCGGTAAAGAATGTCTTTGATTACGGTGGGGCAGGCGTCGGCGTCGACCCATATCGTCATAGGCTGTGTTCCGTCTGATCGCGCTTGAAAGCATTCAACTGGTGAGCTGTATTGTAAAGCGCCAGCAGGGGATGGGATACATTTGCATTGCGGGTGGTCGGGCAAGGGGATAACGTCAGAGTAATGGATGAGGGGATGACAACCGTATGGCCGAGACAGCACAGGCAGGTGCAACAGAGCGATCTGTTGTTTTTTCGGCAAGAGGGGTGACCAAGACCTATGTCATGGGGGAGAGCACCGTCCATGCCCTGCGTGGCGTGGATCTGGATCTGTATGCCGGTGAGCTGAGTGTGATGCTGGGAGCCTCCGGCTCGGGGAAATCAACGCTGCTCAATATTCTGGGCGGGCTGGACAGTGCCAGCGGTGGTGAGGTGCGTTACGGCGAGCAGGATCTGGTGTGTGCCAGTGACCGGGTTCTGACCGGTTTCCGCCGTGACCATGTGGGCTTCGTCTTCCAGTTCTACAACCTCATTTCCAGCCTGACGGCCCGGGAGAACGTGGCCATTGTCACGGACATCAGCAGCCAGGGTATGACGCCGGAAGAGGCGCTGGAGCGGGTAGGCCTGGAGCATCGGATGGATCATTTCCCCTCCCAGCTCTCGGGTGGGGAGCAGCAGCGTATTGCCATTGCCCGCGCCATTGCCAAGCGCCCCGCGGTGCTGCTGTGCGACGAACCCACGGGTGCTCTGGATTCCAGGACCGGGATCCGGGTGCTGGAGGTGCTGGAGCAGGTCAACCGGGAAATGGGAACCACAACCGTGGTCATCACCCACAACATGGTGATTGGGGAGATGGCCGACAGGGTCATCCAGCTCAGTGATGGGCAGGTCTCTGAGGTACACATCAACGAGACCCGTCGCCCGGCGAAGGAACTGCACTGGTGAGAACGCTGCGCCTGAAACTGCTGCGGGATCTGGTCGCACTCAAGGGCCAGGTGGCGGCCATTGCCGTGGTGATTGCGGCCGGCGTCATGACGCTGGTTATTGCCGTTACCACTTTGGATGCCATCTCCCTTTCCAAGGAGCGGTTCTATGATGACTACCGCTTTGCCGATCTGTTTGTTGATCTCACGCGCGCGCCGGAGCGCCTGGAGGCGCGCTTGCTTGATATCCCCGGTGTCAGCCAGGCAGAGACCCGGATCAGGGCTCCGGTCCGGCTCAGTGTTGAGGGGTTTGCCGATCCGATCCAGGGGGCTCTGCTGTCCATACCGGATGGCCGACAGCCGGGACTGAACAGGCTTCATCTGCGCGAGGGCAGCCTTCCTGAGTCGGGGCGCAGTGATCAGGTGGTGATCAGCGAACCTTTTGCTGAAGCTCATGGTCTCAAGCCGGGAGACCGGATCGAAGGCATCATTGATGGTCGCCTGGAGCGGCTCACCGTCAGCGGTGTGGCCCTCTCTCCGGAATTCGTCTATCAGATCGGGCCGGACGATCTGCTGCCGGACTATGAGCGATTCGGCGTTCTGTGGATGAACCGCAGCGCGCTCGCCGGGGCCTTCGACATGGACGGTGCTTTCAACAGCGCCGTGATACGCCTGCAGCGCGGTGCCTCGCAGGCGCCCGTCCTTGATGAGCTTGAGTATCTGCTGGAGCGCTATGGCGGCATTGGAGGCCATGGTCGTGACGAGCAGCTCTCCCATCGGTTTCTGAGTGAAGAGATTGACCAGCTGCGGGTCATGGCAACGGTACTGCCGGCGATCTTTCTCGGGGTCTCCGCGTTCCTGCTGAATGTACTGATGGCGCGTATCATTGCCACACAGCGCCAGCAGGTTGCCGTACTCAAGGCGTTTGGTTACGCCAACCGTGAAATCGGCCTGTACTACGCCTCGCTGACCGGGTTGATCGTGCTGATTGGCAGTGCCGTCGGCGTGCTGTTTGGGGCCTGGGCTGCGGATGCCCTTGCCGGTGTGTACATGGAGTATTTCCGTTTCCCGGAGATGAGCTTCCGTGTGCAGCCGGGGGTTGTAGTGCTTGGGCTTTTAGTAGCGGGTGGCGCAGCGGGCCTGGGCACTTTCCGCGCGGTGTTTCAGGCGGTGCGACTGCCCCCAGCGGAAGCCATGCGCCCGCCCATGCCTGAGCGCTTCCGGCAGAGCGCATTCGAGCGCCTGGGTGTGATGCGCCACCTGCGGCAGCCCTCGCGCATCATTGTGCGCAGCCTGGCCCGGCATCGCCTGAAGTCGGCGTTTTCTGTCCTGGGAATCGCACTTTCCTGTTCGCTTCTGGTTGTGGGCAGCTACCAGTTCAATGCGGTTGATCACATGATCGACACTCAGTACCGCCTGGTGCAGAAATCCGACATCCATCTGCATCTGTCGGAACCCACTGCGGAGTCCGCCCTTGGAGAGCTTCTTCATCATAACGGGGTTAACTTCGCGGAGGGTTTCCGCAGTGTGTCGATACGACTCTCCCGGGGCCACAACGAGTACCGTACCAGCCTCCTTGGAATGGATGCGCAGCCGAAGCTGAGAGGACTCATTGACCGTGAGCACCGGGATCAGAGGTTGCCGGATGAAGGGCTGGTCCTGACCGATTACCTGGCGGAGTATCTGGGTGTCAAGGTGGGCGAGACGGTCGAAGCGGAGGTTATGTCCGGGAAACGCCAGTCGCTGTCCGTGCCTGTGGCTGGGACGGTTGCGGAACCCCTGGGAGTTGGCGCCTACATGGAGCGCCGGGCGCTCAACCGGCTGCTCGGGGAAGGGCCAGCGATCAATGGGGCCTGGCTGCTGATCGATAAGGATCACAGTGACACGCTTTTTGCGCAGCTGCGGGATCTGCCGGGCGTTGCCGGTATTGGGATGATGGGCGATGCAGAGGATCGTATCCGCGAGTATATTGAGGATACAGTACTGGTGATGATGAGTGTTCTGCTGGTTCTGGCAGGCTCCATTGCCTTTGCCGTGGTGTACAACAACGCGAGGATTGCGTTTGCCGAGCGCTCCCGAGAGCTGGCTACTTTGAGAGTGCTGGGGTTCACCCGCAGCGAGGTGGCCTGGATTCTTGTTGGCGAAATGGCTGTGCTGACACTGGCTGCGATACCGCTTGGCTGGTTGCTGGGGACCGGGATGTCGTTACTTCTGAATGAGGCCATGACCATGGACATGTTCCGCGTGCCTTTCGTGATCACGCACCAGACCTATGCGTTCGCCGCAGCCGGCGTCATTGTCGCCGCAGCACTGTCTCTGCTGCTGATCGGCAGAAGGCTTTATCGACTCGATATGATCAGCGCCCTGAAAACCGCAGAGTGAATGATATGATCCAGAAAAAACGCCTCATCCCAGCTCTTATCACTGTCGCTGTCCTCGCGCTGCTGGTTTTTGCGCTGATGCCTTCCCCGCTCCCGGTCAGTGTGTCCCAGGTAAAGGAAGGTGACTTTGTCACTCTTGTGGAGGAGGAGGGGAAGACGGAGCTGCGCAACCCGCACAGGGTGTCAGCGCCCATCAGTGGTTTTCTCCGTCGCGTGGAGCTGGAGCCGGGCGATGAGGTGAACGCGGGGGATGTGGTGTTTGAACTTGAGGCCATGCCGACACCGGCACTGGATGCTCGGGCACGGGAGCAGGCTCGGGAGCAGATTGCTGCAGCCCGGGCCCGGCTGGAGTCGGCCGAGGCGGAGCTGGAATCACGCCAGACCCGGATGAAACTGGCGCAAACGGAATTCGCCAGAGCCGAGAATCTCTATGAGCGGGGTGCCATATCCGCAGAAGAGATGGACCGGCGCGAGACTGAGCGTGATTCGGCCCGGGCGGCCGAACGTTCCGCCCGGCATGCGGTGGAGGTGGCCCGCTTTGAGCTGGAGGCGGCGCGGGCGGTGATTGAAGTTGCTGACGGTGAGCGGGCCCGTTCGGATCAGCCTTCCCTTGAGGTGCGCGCACCCATTGGTGGTGTGGTAACCCGGCGCCAGCGTTGCTGTGAGGGCCCGGTGCAGGCGGGGGAGGATGTACTCGAGCTGGGCGATCTGTCTGAACTTGAGGTCAGGGTGGATCTGCTGTCTTTGGATGCAGTAAGGGTGCGCCCCGGCATGCGTGTGGAGATCGAGCGCTGGGGAGAAGAGACGGTGCTGGAGGGTGAGGTGCGTCGAGTGGAACCGGCTGGGTTTACCCGTGTCTCCGCCCTGGGGGTGGATGAGCAGCGTGTCCCGGTGCGCGTTGCACTGACCTCGCCCCGGGAGCGCTGGCAATTCCTGGGGGAGGGGTATCGCGTGGAGGCGCGCTTTATTCTGAGCGAGCGCGAGGAGGTTACCCAGATCCCGACCAGTGCCCTGTTCCGGGCCGATGATCGTTGGCATGTCTACCGCGTGAGCGATGGACGCGCTTCCCGCCAGCCTGTGGAAACAGGGGCGCGAAGTGGGCTCTGGAGCGAAATCAAAGAGGGGCTGGATGCCGGTGACTACGTGATTACGCACCCGGGCGAGCGGGTTGAGGATGGTGTTCGTGTTGCACCGGAGGTCAGAGGTGCACCCTGACACGACCCAGACCAGCCAGCTTCACGAGGAGCGCCTGGATCGCGCCTGCGCCATGCTGGAGCAAAGCGGTGCCCGCACTGTGCTGGATCTGGGGTGTGGTTCGGGGGCTCTGTTACAGCGTCTGGTGCAGACCGGGTGTTTTACCGCCATTCTTGGGTTGGAGGAATCCGGTGTGTCCCTGGCGCAGGCCCGTGAGCGGCTTGCCCATTGGTTGGCCCAACCGGATACGCCGCTGTGTCTCAAGCGGGGTTCCATTCAGGCCCGCGATGAACAACTGATTGGCTTTGACGCTGCTGCCATGATCGAGGTGATCGAGCACGTGCCACCCAATCAGCTGTCGAACGTGGAGCGCATTGTGTTTGGTCACTTCCGGCCTGGTGTGCTGTTTCTGAGCACGCCCAACGCGGAGTACAACCCGGTTTTCGGCCTGGAGCCCGGCGAATTCCGGGAGCCGGACCATCGCTTTGAGTGGGACCGGTCAAAATTCCGCAAGTGGGTAACCGGGGTGGCGCAGCGCAATGGCTATCGCGTTCGTATCGGCGGCATTGGGGAGCTGGATCCCGATGTTGGAGCCCCGACCCAGACGGCCTGCTTCAGCCGTCTCGATTGATCCAGGCCCGCCAGCCGCCGTGCTCGGTCACATCCGTGGCGCCGTCCAGGGCATAGCCCTCGCAGATAAAGCCGTTCACCCAGCGCCCATCGGCCAGTTCCACCGAGCCAATGCCCAGAGGTGAGGGCACCAGGTCCACGAAAGAGCCGAAATGGGCCACCGGCATTTCCCAGACTTCCACGATCAGCCGGGCGCCAGAGCCATCCGCTACCCGACGCAGGCCGGGTTTGGCAGGCGTGGTGTTCGGCAGGGCGTAAAGCCGGTAGGTTTCGCTGGTGGTGGTCTGCTCGATCAGATGGCCGTGACGCTCGGTCAGCTGGCTGTTCAGGGGCATGCCAGAGAGGTGGGCGCCAACGACTGCAACCTGTACCCGATCGGATCGGGGCTGGCGGTCCGCCACGCTCTGATGGGCACAGGGCTCACCGGTTACGCCCTGAGTGGTGGGTTGTGCATTGAGCCAGCGCCCCCCAACCTGCTGCAGGTCGTCATCGCGCCAGGCGCCGGAGAGGAAAGTCACGCCAAAGGGAAGCCCGTCCTGGCGGAAACCCGCAGGTACTGCCAGTGCGGAAAGGTCTGCCAGATTCACAAAATTGGTATAGGTGCCCATGAGGCTGTTGAGGTAGACCGGCTCCTGCTGTACTGCATCCCGGCTGGGTGCGATCGGAGCGGTCGGCACCATCAGTGCATCCACGGCGGCAAGCTGCTCATCAATGGTGCGCAGTAGCGACTGACGGCGGTAGATCGCCTCGAACGTATCCGTGGCGCTGAAGCCGGCGGCCTTTTCAATGATGCCGCGCACCACCGGATTCATGCACTCGGAGTGGGTCATCATGAAATCCTGGATGGCGGCATGGCGCTCGGCCACCCAGGGGCCCTCATAGAGCAGCGCGGCGAGCTCAAACAACTGGGCAAAATCCACCTCAACCAGTGTGAGCCCCATAGTGCGGGCCTGCTCCAGCGCTGCGCTCCAGGCTTGCTGCTGCTCGGTGTCGCCGAACCATTGTGGGTCCTTGGGAACACCCAGCGTCTGAATCTCTCCGGCACGGCGGATGGCGGGAAGTGCCTGACCGGAAGGCCCGGGATCCCGGCGTGAGAACGGATCGCTCTCAACGTAGCCGCGCATCTGGTCGAATATGTAGGCGGCGTCGTCCACGCTGAGGGCAAAAAGGGAAACACAGTCCAGTGAACGGCACGCCGGTACGACACCTTCAATGCTGACGGAGCCACAGGTGGGTTTGAGCCCGACGATGTTGTTCAGACCGGCTGGCACACGCCCGGACCCTGCAGTGTCTGTACCCAGAGAAAAGGGCACCAGCCCGCGTGCGACCACTGATGCTGAGCCTGAGCTGGAGCCGCCGCTGATCACGCGGTTGTCAAAGGCGTTGGGCACGGCGCCGTAAGGGGAGCGGGTGCCGACGAGCCCGGTGGCGAACTGATCCAGGTTGGTCTTGCCGATGACGAGCGCACCGGCGGCTTTGAGGTGACGGACCACAGCCGCATCGTTGCCGGGTGTGTAGGCGAAATCCGGGCAGGCGGCCGTGGTGGGGAAGCCAACTGCGTCGATGTTGTCCTTGATGGCGAAAGGCACACCGTAGAGCGGCAGAGCGTCTCTTCCATGCTGGCTCGCCCGCTTTTCCAGTTGAGTCAGTTCGTGGTCCAGGTGTTCCTTGGCAATGACGCTGATCCAGGCGGGATCGTGGACATCGAGTGAGTGCACCAGTGAGGTGATCAGTGTCTCGGGCGAGTGCTGCCCGGACTGGTAGGCCTGGTGCCAGTCCTTTAATGTCCATCCGGTGGTGTCGGTCATGGTGCAGGAAAGTCTCTATTGGCTAGTGGATAGCCTGCTGTACGCAACCTCTGTGCCAGCGGCAGAGAGGTTGCTTTTTCTCTTTCCGTCAGAGGGTTACGTGATGACGGTTGAAGCGGGTGTATGGCGTCATGCACTAAATCGGGGCGCCCTGGAATGCAGGGCGCCATATTGGTGCATAAGCTCAGCGCCCGCCGCGCCGCCGCATGGTCTGGGGTGAGAAGTGTCGCTCATTGGGTGTCCGGTCGGTGATGACGCGGGTTTCACCCTCCTCTGTATCCAGGCCCTGCACGTGGTAACGCTCCTCATGCAGATCGTGGAAGACGTCCATGGCGGTCCATACAGCAGGCACTTCGTAGAAGTTTTTCGGCATGGCCTGACTGACCCGCCAGAGGTCGCCCTCATCGTTGTACTGATCGACGCTGACAATTTTCCAACTGTCTGCATCGATGTAGAACACCCGCTTCGAGAAGATGTGGCGTTCGCCCGGTCTGAGGTTGGCTTCGACCACATGGACGTGATGCCGCTCCCAGCGTTGGAGATCCGTGTTGATGTGGTGGGGCTGCAGGATGTCGTCGTACTCGTTATCCGGTTGTGCCAGCGCGTAGTTGTTATAGGGAATGTAGAGCTGCTCAAGGCCCTTGTATTCCCATTCGTAACGATCCAGGGCGCCATTGAACAGATCCGTCTCGTCCGCCGCCCGCAGGTTGCCCGCTGCAGCAATGGGGGAATCGTAGGCCAGATTGGGGGCTCGCCGGACCCGGCGTTGGCCGGGGTTGTAACCCCAGGCACTGCGTGGCTCCTCCACCTGGTTCAGGGTTTCGTGAATGAGCACGGCACCTCCGGCAAGTCGGGCCGGCGACTGGATGGCGGAGAGATAGTAGAACAGGGTGTTGTCCAGATCGTCCTCACTGCCTTCCGGATTATAGAAGTTGTAGAAAACGTCCTGTTCGGACATGACCAGGCTGTAGCTGCCGTCGGTTTCGACAACGGCTTCACCGGAGCGTCGATCAACAAAGATGCCACGCCAGCTGGTGAAGTGGTTCCAGATGGCCTGCATGCCTTTCTGTTCGTCGTCGCCATGGAGAATGGGGAAGGGGATGCCGCCGAACGCGCCTTCGATGCCATCGCCACCCTCAACCAGCTCGGCGCTGGTGGCGTTCTCCCGGATGTTGTCTTCAACCCAGTCGGGTACGGCCGCAGTCCGGCGCGACGGATAGACGTTGATTTCGTAACTGTCGGGGTAGGTCGACAGCAGAGCCTGGGTGCCTTTGGTCAGGTGTTCGGCGTGCTCGTCCATGTTGTCGGCGGTAATGGTGTAGCTTATGTCGTCGCCGGTGAAGGGATCCGGATGAAAATCACCCGGCCCGTCGTAATCAACGTGGGCGGGAGGCTCTTCCAGCCCGCCATCCCACTCCGGGATGACATCGTCATCGCTGCCCTCCCTGGGGGAACCAAAGGGGGTGAGGGTGTCGCCACCAAGGCGCTCGGCCTCGGATTCGGAGACCTGGCTGTGAGCTGGAGCCGCAGAAAGCAGCATGGCGCCTGCACAGAACAGCGATGGCAGGACTCGATTCAACATGGAGTCGGTTTCTCTCATGGGTGGGGACCTCACTGACTCTTGGCACGGGAACACCTGGTGCCGGAAACGGGTTGGAAATGAGATGGGATAGAAGCATAGCGCTGAAACTGCTGCTTATAAACACCTTAATAGTCCCCGGTTACAGGCTTTTGCACTTTTACGACACAACTGGTGGCATGGATACGCCTGTTAACGGCTTTTCAGCGGTTCCAGCTCCATGGAGACATGAGTGTGCTCACTGCCGATGTTGATGACGCCATCCTGAATGGCGCACTGGAGCGTCATGCCGCGATCGATCATGGCAGTCAACGCCTCGCAGGCGGATTCGGGCACACTGAAAACCTCCAGGTTGTCGTGTTGGCTCAGCTTGCCTCTCAAGCGCTCCCACCAGACCCCGACGGTACGCCCGCCATAGGCGTAGACCCGCACTGAGTCGGCCCGTCTGCAGGCTTTGCGGAGCCGGTCCTCTTCCGGTTGTCCCAACTCAATCCAGGTCTGAATGTCACCGGTCAGTGAGCGTTCCCAGAGTTCGGGTTCACCGTCCGTGCTCAATCCCCGGGTGAATTCGAGGTTGTCGCTGGCGTTCAGCGCAAAGGCCAGCAGGCGGATCATCAATCGCTGGTCAGACTCCGAGGGATGCTGGGCCAGGGTAAGTGAGTGATCCGCGTAGTAATGACGATCCATGTCGGCAATGTGCAGTATTGCCTTACGGACAGTTGCTTTCAGTGCCATGGTGGGTGTCCGTCAGGTGTGTGGTAACGCTGCGGCGAGTCTATCACCGCAGTCTCAGGATCACTCAAAAAGATCCAGCTGTGAATCCCGCTGGGTCCTGTTTTTGCCAGGCGTTGCGCGGCGATGCTGACGGGGTCCTTGACGGCTGCCGTGGCGTTGTAAAACACGCTCGGTTTCCTCTTCAGGTCCCGTTTGAACCAGATAACGGAGGTCATTGCATTTTCCGCCTGTTACGCCTGCAGCGCTCGCTGCAGTAAAGGACCCGATCCCAGTCACGGGCCCATTTCCGGCGCCATGAAAAAGGCCGCTCACAGACCGGACAATGTTTGCTGGGCAGTGGTTTGCGTGATGCCATGATGCCCCTCGCCACTCCATTTCCCTGAAGCCTACGTATGGGACTTCCCAGTGGATGGATATGGCGTGGAGCAGAGACTGTCGGTGGGCTCCGCAAGACCAGCGGGGGAGCTAATGGCTGGCGTTTTGCAGGGGTTTTTCATGGGTTGAGCCAGGTTGTGGTGTTCATGGACTGGTAATTGCCTGGCGCCTCTGGTGTTGCTACTGTCAGTGTCATGCGTAGTCCCGGTCGTTTTCTCAGGATGCTACTGGCAGCAGTGTGTCTGGTAGTTTCCCAACCAACGTGGACCGCTCCAGAAACGGGGCGGGTCGACCTGCCACGCTTTCCATCGCTCAGCCCGGATGGTGAGGAGTTGGTTTTCTCCTGGGGTGGTGATCTCTGGCTGGCTTCGGTGTCGGGGGGTGAGGCACGACGTCTGACCCGTCATAGTCTGGATGACCTGCACTCGAGCTGGAGTCCCGATGGTCAGTGGCTCACCTTCTCGTCAATGCGTGACGGCTACATGAACCTCTGGCGGATCAACCGCGACGGTACCCAGCTTGAGCAGCTGACCTACAGCGATCGCTTCATTCGTTATCCGGATGTTCACCAGGGACAGGATGGGGAGCCGGTAATCACCTTCTCCAGCCTGCTTGAGGCGGATGTTTACCGTGAGCAGCGGCCCTATCAGCTCAGTGCTGAGGGGGGTGATTTTACCCGCCTGCATGACGCCTTTGGTTCGGAACCGAGGGTTTCTCCGGATGGCAATCGCATTGTCTTCACCCGAGGCGGGTACTACCACGACTGGCCAAGGCGCCACTATCGTGGGCCGGATGCGATGAACATCTGGCTTTACGACCGTGAGGATGAATCCTTTGAGGCGTTCACCGAGCGTGATGGTGATGATGGCAGTGCCCAGTGGGCGGGCGACGACAGCCTTGTGTTCATGTCGGATCGGCACAATGAGACGGTCAACCTGTTCCGTGCAGATCCGGAGGCTGACAGTGACGAGGCTGACAGGCTGACCGATTTTGACGGCCGGGATGTTCTGAATTTTGACGTGTCCCAGGACGGCAGAAAGGCTGTCATGCAGGTCTGGGACACGCTCTATACGCTGGATCTGACAGACAGTGAGGCCACGCCCCAGGCGGTGTCACTGCGAGCCGGCGACGATCGGGATCGTGATTACGAGCTGCGCAGGATCAATCGGGAAGTGACCGAAGCCGCGCTCAGCCCGGACGGCGAAACCATGGCCTACATCGCCTACGGACGGGTGTATGTTCGGCATATGGACGAATACAGCCCGACCCGTTCGGTAACTCCGGGCAGCCATGCCCGGCATAGGGACCTGGCGTGGTCGCCGGATGGGGGTACGCTCTTTTTCACCAGCGACCAGGACGGCACTGAATCCATATATGGTGCCCGTGTGGCCCTGACACGCTCTGAAATACGAGCCAGCCATGGGATGGGCGGTGAGTTCCCCGGTGCGGTGGTGATGCCGTCGGAATACGCGGAGTCCGGAGATGCAACGGAGTCGGTAACTGAATCATCTGGTCAGGTCAATGATGACGCACCTGAACCGGGCTCCGGCGCTGACCCGGATGACCCTTTTGCGCCAGTAGACCCCGGCCAGCCCATGGTAGACCCGGCGGCGGACCCCGACCCGATGGCGAGCGATCCCGAACCCGCTGATGACCCTGAGCCAGCTGCTGAGGAGCCGGAGCCCGAGGACAAACCGGATAGACTGCCCTCACCGGGCGACCCCGGACGCTGGCACGATGCCGTAAGCTTCGATGTGGCGCAGGTGGTAAAGACGAAGAAAAACGACCGTGAGGCATCGCCGTCTCCGGATGGACGCTATCTGGTCTTTCGCCGGGGGCGGGGGGATCTGGTGGTTAAGGACCGCCGGACGGAGGAGACGCGCACACTGGTCGAAGGCTGGGACAGCCAGATCCATTGGCGTTGGTCGCCGGACGGACGTCATATCGCCTACGCCCAGAACGACCTGAATTTCAGTTCCAACATTTTTGTTGTACCGGTGGACGGCTCCCGGGATCCAGTCAATATTACCCGTCACCCACGCAACGATCGTAATCCACGGTGGTCCGCGGATGGCCGCAAGCTGTCATTCATTTCCAACCGTTCCGGTGAGAACTACGACCTCTATCGGGTCTATCTGGATCCGGCGCTTGAGCAGAAAGGGCGCCGCGAACAGGTGGCCTATTACCGTGATGCCCGCCGCTCGGCCGAGAAGACCAAACCCCTGACGTTGACGGGGGAGTCGCGTGATGTCATCGACAGCCTGGGCACCCTGCGGCTTGAGGATGCTTTCCGCCGCACTGAGCGTGTCTCCAGCTCGCCACGACACCAGACGGGCAATGAGATGACGCCGGGTGGCGATCGGTATGTGTTCAATTCCGCTGGTGAAGGGCTGATCGTGATGAACTGGGACGGCAGTGAGCGCCGCCGCCTGGGCCCGGCCGCCAGTGTGCAGCAGCTGAGTCTCAGTGGAGACCGGGCGGTGGTGGTTCACGGTGGTCGCGTGGCCGTTGTGAAGCTCGATAATGGTGATGTCTTCCATCCCGATATCGAGGACCGGATCCGCATCGATCTGGCAAAGCAGTCGCGTCAGAAGTTCCGTGAAGCGGCGCGGGTGATCGAGGAAGGCTTCTATCGACCGGACATGAAGGGCCTGGACTGGCCGGCGCTGGTGGATGAGTATGAAGGCCTGATCTCGCGCACACGGACTCCCAGTGAGTTCAGCGATGTGATCAACCGGATGCTGGGTGAACTCTCGGCCTCGCACATGGGCGTCAACAATCCCGGTCCGGCTTCCGAGCGGCGTGAGCCCTCTGGCCGACTGGGCATCCAGGAGACCCGGGTTGAGCTGGACGGGGGCTACCACGGTTACCGGGTGGATGAGGTTGTGCCCGGCAGCCCCGCCGATCGCGGTGCCTTGCGCCTGCAACAGGGGGATATCATTACCGGGATCGAGCTGCAGCCCTTTGAGGCCGAGCAGACCCTGTTGCGACGTCTGCGCGGGCATGTGGGCGAGGAGGTCATTGTCAGCTTCCGCCGCCCCACCCAGGATGGGCACGAGCGAATGAAGACGCTGATCACGCCCATCGATTACGGCGAGCTGTCCCAGTTGCGTTATGACGACTTCCGCGAACGCAGCCGGCAGAGGGTCCATGAACTGTCCGATGGGCGACTGGGCTACATCCACATCCAGTCCATGAACCAGACCTCGCTGGAGGAATTCCAGGGTGATCTCTATGCCGCCGCCTATGGCAAGGACGGGCTGATCATTGATGTCCGTAACAATGGTGGTGGCAGCACCACCGATCGCATCCTGACCTCCATTATGGCGGAAGAGCATGCCTACACGGTTCCCGCCGGTGCGGACCCTTCACAAACTGGCCATTACCCACAGGACCGGCTGGATGCACCGCGCTACACGCTGTCGATCAATATGCTGGCCAATGAAAAGAGCTATTCCAACGCGGAGATTCTGGCCCATGCCTTCTCCACCCTGGATCGCGGCACCCTGGTGGGTGAGCAGACCTATGGCGGTGTGATCTCAACCGGCAGTCACCGTCTGATTGATGGAGCCACTGTCCGGCGTCCCTTCCGTGGCTGGTACCTGCCCGATGGCACCGACATGGAGCACCATGGCGCGAAGCCCGACATCCGGGTCACCCAGACCCCGGAAGACGAGATTGAAGGGCGTGACCGGCAACTGGAGCGGGCGGTTGAGGATATGCTGGAGCGCATTGACTGACCGTCGAGCAGCTCATGCCGTGAATCAACAAGCAGCCTGACGCTGCTCCGCAGTACCGTGTTTGTGCGTATGGCGTTTCAGGGCCGCCGGCGCCCCGGCTGCCAGCACCACACAGCCCATTGAGGCAACAGCCATCACCAGTGCAATGGCGTTGAGGCTGTCGCCAGCCAGTGCGGTCGAGGCAGCGGTGACGAGCCCTGCCACGGTGAACTGGGAGGCGCCCAGCAGCGCCGAGGCCGTGCCGCCCAGCCGGGGAAAGAACTCCAGCGCGTTGGCCATATTGTTCGGCACCAGTGCGCCCATGCAGCCTGATCCCACGATGATGCAGGCAGCCACCGCCCAGTAGGGCGCGTCGATCCAGGCCATGAGCAACAAAAGTGCGAAGGCCACCCCCTGCACAAAGACCCAGATCCGCAGCAGTCGCACCGACTCGTAGCTCAGCAGCAGCCGTCGGTTGATGACATTGAAAATGGCCATGCCGCCGATGTTGGCTGCGAAGAGCACCGAGAACATGCTGTTGGAGAGGCCAAACCACTCCTGATAGATGAAGGACGAATGCGTAATGAACACCAGCATGGCGCTGAAAGCCATTGCCTGAAGCGCGATGAAGCGCATGGTCAGGGGGTGGCGCAGCACCAGCATGTAGTTGGTGACCAGAGTATGCACCGGAGTGTCATCCGGTGTGTGTGGCGCCACCAGCCGCGGAAAGAGGAAAAAGTGCAGCAGGCAGGCGAGCAGCAGCGCATACACAGCCAGCAGGGTGAAGATCAGTGGCCAGTCACTCAGCACCAGCAGTGCACTGCCGATGGCCGGTGCCGCCGCCGGAGCAATGAACATCATCAGCCCGATCAGTCCAAACAGCCGGGCTGACTCGGTGCCACGCACCTGATCGCGCACAATGGCAGGTACCGAGACAGCACAGAGCGCGCCCCCAATCCCCTGGACCGCCCGCCAGCCCAGCATGGGCTCCAGTGTCTGGGCCTGGGCGACCATGAGTGAGGACGCGGCAAAGATGAACAGTCCTGTGAAGAGGATCAGCTTCCGGCCGTAGCGGTCCGACAGAGGGCCACCTACCAGCTGGGCCAGGCCCAGAGCCGCCACATAGGTGCTCAGGGTCAGTCCGATGTCTGAATTTCTGGCGCCAAGATCCTCCGCAATGCGGGGGAAGGCGGGCAGGTACGCATCCAGAGCCAGAGGCCCCAGCGCCACCGTCATGGCCAACAGAAATGCCAGCTGGAACTGTGGCATGCGATCACTCTCCGCTGTCATTGCCCGCGTGCGTTGAAGGTTTCCAGCCAGTGCTCAAAGTCCTTTGGCGCAAGCGCCCTGGAGAAGAGAAATCCCTGGATTGTGTTGCAGCCCAGATCCTGCAACAGGTGATAGGTCTCCCAGGTTTCCACGCCCTCGGCAACCACGCTGTACCCAAGGTCGTGGGCCATGTGGATCATGGACCGAACCAGTGTCTGGTTGCGCGGTTGGTGCTCCAGGTCATCAACGAAGGAGCGGTCAATCTTGACCACGTGAGCCGGAATATTCTGCAGGTAAGCAAGACTGCTGTAACCGGTCCCGAAGTCATCGATGGCGATCTGGAAGCCGGTAGCGACCAGAGCGCTGAGCTGATTGCTCGCTGCCTGGCCCTTGCTGATCAGTCCACCTTCCGTCAATTCAAACTCAACAGCGCTGACCGGGACCTGCTCCTGAGCAAGACACATCAGCGCCCGCTCGATGAAGTCCTCCTCCTCCAGGTTGGATGCAGCAATGTTGATGGAAATGCGCATTCCCTGGTGCGCTCTGTGCCAGAGACTGGCCTGGTGTATGGCGTTGCGCATGACCCAGTCGGTCAGTGCCCGTGCCATGGCCGTGTTTTCCACCAGTGGGATGAATTCCGCCGGGGAAATGTCACCAAGTTCCGTGTCCCGCCATCGGATCAGCGCTTCCGCACCCAGGCAGCGGCCGGTTTCCATGTCAATTTTGGGCTGGTAGGCCAGATGGAGCTGATCCTGACGATCCAGGGCTTCGCCGAATTTACGGATCAGATTGAAGCGGCGCTGATGGCTGGCATCGGAAACCGGTGAGTAGAGGCCAGCACTCTGTTCGGCCTGCCGGGCATCCCGGGCCGCGCTGTGGGCAATACGTACCACATCCGACGGGCTGGTTTGCCCCAGCTCAAAAGGCGCAACGCCTACGACCGGCCGCAGCATGAACGGAGCCGCTTCGTCGAGCGTCAGAGTCATCAATGTCTCGTGCAGATACCGGGCATGCGCCATGACATCTTCGTCCGTACCGTAACGCAGATGGGCAAACTGGCACGGGCCTATGTGATAGAGCTTCGCATCGTGACCAAGTGTCTGCTGGAGGGTCTGTCCGGCTGCCTTTGAAAGCTCCTCCAGATAGGACGGGCCCATGATCCGCTGGAGTGAGCTTGCCTGGCTGAAGTCAATCAGTTCGGTGCTCAGAACCAGGGTTTTCAGGCCTGGGTGATCGAGAGCAAGATCCTCCAGATCCTCCACGAACTGGTTGTAGTTGGCCAGGCCGGTGACATGATCAATCCGCCCAACAGCATGCTGCAGTTCAATCTGCGCCATGACCATGGCGGCCAGATCCCGGAGAGTGGCAATTTCTGTATCGGTCACCGTGCGGCTTTCATGCCCGAGTACGCACATGGCGCCCAGAGTGTAGCCATCCTGAGTGATCAACGGAGCGCCGGCGTAGAAGCGGATCCCGGACTCGGCCAGCACGCTGTCACGGTAGCAGGCCGACCCGAGCAGATCCGGCACCACCACCACATCACAGGTGTCCGACACCTCACCGCAACAGGCTTTGTGTCGTGGAATTTCCCAGTGCTCAACGCCCACGCGGGATTTGAACCACTGCCGGTTCTCATCGGTCAGCGACACTGCGGCAATGGGCAGATCAAAAAGCTGACTGGCCATGCGTGTGATGCGGTCAAAACTGTCGCTGGGCTTCGTGTCCAGCAGGTTGAGTTGTCTGAGCGCGTAGAGGCGCTCTCTTTCATAATTGCCCATGTACCCGGATTCCTTGTTACGCCCGGGCACGACAGTGCTCGGAAGCAGAGTTTTCGAATGGCCTTTTATACGACAGAAACTACCCCGAAGAACTAGGGAATAGTCCGTACCTATACCGGGCACTCAACGTGGAATCTGTCTGATCCTGGCCCGGATAGCAGTTGGGTCAACGGCTGGCTTTGAGGCTCAGCCATGCCGTATCTGCAAGCTCGTCCCGATACGTCAGTGGTGAGGTTGTCACACGACCCGCCAGCCAGTTGCGGACATAATCCTGGGCGGGGCCGATGATCACCGAGTGGAGCAGTTCGATGGGAACCTCCCGTACTTGTCCGGCCTCGATGTGCGGCCTTAACCAGTCATGCACTGTCTGAAACTGCTGGCGGTTACGGTTTCTGAGTTGTTCGGCCGCTTCGCCCCGGATGACCTGATGGCGGGTGTGGAAAATAAAGTGTGCCCAGTCCGGGTTGGCCACCACCCAGTCGATGTAGGTGGTCACCATCAGCCGGATGCCGGTGCGGGCATCGGGGTTTTTAGCCAGCGCCGCCTGCAGCTGCCGGGAGAAATCCTCAAGCCCCTGCATGAAGAGCCTTGCTGCCAGCTGCTCCTTGTTGCCGAAGTGATGATAGAGACTGCCGGTGCTGGCGCCGGAGGCATCGCGGATCATTTCAATGGTGGTGTGCTCCACACCATGGTGCATGAAACAGTTCAGTGCGGCCTGCAGGATCTCATGACGCCGCTGCTCACTTCGGGATTGACGACCGGTCATAAAACTGGAACTCTATTCTAGAATGGAATTCTAATAGGAGAGATCATCATGTCAGCATCGCCTTCTGTTCTCAACCTCTATGATGGATTTTCCCGCTTGCCGGGCGGGCGGGGTCTGTTCTCGCGCCTGATCTGTTTCCGGGCACCGTATTTCAGCACCATCCAGCCCCGCGTCGAGGAACTCAAGCCCGGGAAAAGCGTCTGGCGGATGCGCAAGCGGCGTGCCGTGCAGAATCACATCGGTACCGTCCATGCCCTGGCCATGGGCAATCTCTGTGAGATGGCCGCCGGCATGCTGATGGAGGCCAGTCTGCCCGCAAACCGGCGCTGGATTCCCAAAGGCATGAACATCGAGTACCTGGCGAAGGCGAAGACGGACCTGGTGGCCGAGGCCGTCCACGACAACCTGGATGATGCGGTGGGTGATGTACCCATTGAGGTGGTGGTCCGCGATACGGAAGGGGCAGCAGTGGTGCGGGCGACCATCAACATGTACGTCTCGGACAAGCGTTGATTGCTGAAGTCCGCTCAGGCGCCTAACCGGCTCTTTTCTGCACAAACGCCAACAGCTCCGAGGCGCTCCAGGTGCGGCGTTGCTGCTCGCAGTCGTGGACCAGTTCCGTCAGTGTTTCATTGATCGGCGCCTCTTTGCCGAGACTCAGTGCCAGGTTGACCACCTCACCGTTGATCCAGTCCACCTCCGTGGGGCGCCCGGCCTCCAGATCCTCCCACATGGAGGAGCGAGCCACGGGGTCAATGGCCAGCATTTTTCCCGCCAGGCGGCTGAATAGCCAGTCCGGCGATTTGATCAGCGTCGGCAGCAGAGTCATGGGCAGAGGCGTCAGGCGGGTGGTGGGGATGCCCGCCGTCTTCAGAAGCTTCAGGGTTTCGCGCTGCGCCAGAGACAGGCAGCGCCGGTAATCACGTTGATTGAGCTGATCCAGCAGGGGTTGCCCGGACAGTGCATTGATGGGGTTGTTAAGGTTGAGCAGCAGCTTGGACCACATCACCGAGAGCATATCGTCGCGCTGCTCCAGTGGGATCCCGGCCCGGTCAAAGGCCTCACAGAGTCCGGAAAGCTCCGGGTGCCGGGCGCACATCAGATGCCCCTCTGTGCCCTGGTGAAAATGCCCCGGCTTCTGCTGCAGCACATTGAAGGGAATCATTCCGGGCAATACCGCGGCCTCGGGCAGGGCGGTCTGGAGTCGCTCTGCATTGGAAATGCCGTTCTGCATGGTGATCACCGGTGTGCCCGCCCGCACGTGAGGCGCGAGCTGCTTCCCTGCTTCTTCCGTGGCGGCGGATTTAACGCAGACAATGACCAGATCCGCCTCTGCGGCAACCGCCGGGTCGGTCACGTACTGGCCTGCCTCCAGCTGAGCTTCATGGCGGAAGCCTTCATAGTCAGTTGCAATCAGAGGCGTTTCATGGAAAAGATCGGCCAGGCGCTGGCGCCCAATCATGACCACATCTGCTCCTGTGCTGAGCAGCCGTCCGCCCAGATAACAGCCGACACTGCCGGCACCGAAAATCACGATCCGGGGGTGGTGTTGTGTTGGAGCTTTGTCTGTCATTGCCGCCTCACTGGTGATGCCATCAGGTTAGTGGTGGTCGGAGTCAACGATTACTGCTCGGGAAGGGTCTGACCGAAGTCAGCCAGGGTCGCCAAGCCATATCCAATCAGCATAGTTCCCCTGACCGCATGAAGCACGAGTGATTGACTGAGCGGTTGCGCATCGTCCAGCAGGGTCTTTTACCCTACAATGGCTGGAGATGGCAGGAACCCATTACCCTTTAGGAGGATGGACACCCTATGTACCAGAAGCTGGATAAGTACCTTGGCGCCTGTATGGCTGCGTTTTGCCTGGCAGGTGTGGGAAATGTGCAGGCCGATTGGATGCTGCATACGGAATATGCCGTGTTCAATCTGGATAATTACGACGATGACGGGGGCATGTTCATTCTGGGTGGTGGTTATCAGGTTTGGGACAATACCAGTGTGAAGGCCGATTACGGCATGACAGTCCGGGAGGCGGAAACAACCAGGACCGATGGTACGAGGGAACTGGATCTGACTCAGATCCGGTTCTACATGGAAAATCACCTGCCGTTTGGAGACACGGGCGTCGGCGCGCACTTCCGCTACGGTCTGGTGAGGCTTGATGCGGATGTCTCTGTTTCCGGCTCCGGCCAGACACCAAGCGAGAGCGGCACCACCAACTTCCATTTCGGTGCCGGCCTGAACTGGCAACCCGCTCGGGGGCATCGCTTGTCCGTGAATGTGGATCTCCCCGACAGCAACATCACAACATTTGGCGCGGGCTACCAGTTCCGCTTCTGAAGCAGAGAGCCCCGCATCAATCTGTTGACCTTACCTCCAGGGAATCCCCCTCGGGCAGATCATCAGCCTCAACAGGTTGGCCCCGTTTTCTATCGTGCATGGGTCACATTCTGGATCGAATTACGGGGAGCAGTGGAACCGACCAGGGACTTCTGGCGTGTTGAACTGAGTAGACCACTTCACTTCCGGTCGAAACGTTAAAGGACCGCGGTACTCTGGCGGTCTCCAGAGCAACGGCGGAGTCAACTTAATGAAACGCTTTTTCGTCCTCCTGGCTTGCCTCTCACTGGGATTCCCGATTAACAGTGCTCACGCCGACCAGCAAATCGACCCCCATGAGTTTGGCTATATTGAGCTGCCTCCTTTCGGCTACACGGACGACAACGGGGAAATTGCAGGTTACCTGGCTGACCTGAGCCGAGTGATTTTTGAACGCCTTGAGCGTCCGGTCCATTACCGGGAGCTTCCCGCGTCGCGGCTTTACCATCAGATCAGAGCCGGCGATACGGCCATGACGATGGGACCCAAGGGGCTTGATCAGTTGTCCGATGCGGCCCATGAGAGCAGCGAGCCAGCGGTCGAATTGACGCTGTCACTATACCGTCGGTCTGATACGCCTTCATTGACGTCGCTGGAGCAACTCAGGGGAAAGCGTGTGGTGCTGATGCAGGGCTATTCCTACGGAAAGCTGGTTCGGTTTTTCGAGGAGGAGGCTGAGGATATGCAGCTGATAGAGGCCCGTACCCATACCCAGGCGCTGGAGATGCTGCGGCGTGAGCGGGCGGATTACCTGTTGAGCTACCAGACCCCTGTGGACACGGTTAAAGCGCGTAACGGGGTCAGTGGGTTGAGCAGCGATGTGGTGGGCAGGGTGCCGATTCACCTTTTCGTCTCCCATCAGGTGCCGGACGGTCAGCAAATCGTCCAGGAATGGGATAGGGAGCTGGCCGACTTACGTCAGACCAGTCAGTTACCCCCAATGGATTTCTACCTCGCATCTGAGTGACCGGCGTCTTGCAGCCTAATCCCCAATCACCATAACCGCCTGGCCGGCATCAATCTGCTGGCCCTCCTCCCGGGCAATATGAATAACCTTGCCCGCTTCGGGAGCGCTAACCTCAATCTCCATCTTCATGGATTCAAGAATCGCCACTACCTGGCCTTCCTCCACGGAATCCCCCTCAGCCACCTCAAGCTTCCAGATGTTGCCGGCCACGGGTGACTCCACCGGGGTGCCCTCGGGCAGCTCGTCGGCTTCGTGCTCACCCAGATCCTGCTGGGATTCGAAGTTGATGGCGCCACTGGCCACCCAGCGTTCCAGCTCTTCCTCAAAGGCCTGGTTGCGTTCCGCGGTGAAGCGCTCGATGCTCTCGGCGTTGGCCTCCAGAAACTGCTGGTACTCGTTCAGGTCGAAGGTGGTTTCCTCGATCTGCAGCGGGAAATCCCCCTTGGGGTGATCCCGGCGGATCTGTTTGAGCTCCTCGGCGCTGACCTCGTAGAAGCGGATCTGGTCAAAGAAGCGCAGCAGGTTGGGCTCGGTGAAGAACCGGGTCCGGCGGTAGCGGTTCCACACCTGCAGGGTGCGGCCCACGAACTGATAGCCGCCGGGGCCTTCCATGCCATAGACGCACAGGTAGGAGCCGCCGATGCCGACCGAGTTCTCCGCCGTCCAGGTCCGGGCCGGGTTGTACTTG
>LKMJ01000362.1_pt1 | contig 33372 bp, 28 predicted proteins | sample 643391 | NCBI WGS metagenome assembly LKMJ01 (sample SAMN04112250, study PRJNA286221) | soda lake metagenome | biome: soda lake; feature: Kulunda Steppe; material: water; isolation source: sample PL-Br10 brine of Picturesque Lake | place: Russia: Kulunda steppe | collected 2010-07 | reverse complement strand
TCATCATCGCAACGGCGCTCGGACTCGGACTGGGCGTCGCAACGGTGCCGGAGGCACTGGAGGGACTGCCAGAAGGAGGCCAGACGTTCTTTGGAGAGCCGGTTATCATGACCGGCATATCAGCACTGCTACTGAACACCTTCGTTCCCGGTGACTCGAGCCCACTGTTCGATACCGCCGAGACCGCTTCGCCTCCCGTCGAACTCGCAAATGACGATTAATCAGCGGCGACCGAGAGCACAACGTCTCGTGGCCACCGAAGACACGGGAGTGTGGATGTGGGTCCACAAAAGGATGTGACACGGGCCCAGCGTGGCGAGATATACCACAATCTCGGGGGAAAATTTTTAACCAGGGAGCGAAACCTGAAAGGTGTACAGACGTTTCCGAAAGCGGACGAAAAACCAATCATGCGTATACAGCGAACGCACCCCTAAACAATGAACGAACCAGAATCACAGCCGAGCGAAGCGCGGACGATGAGTTATGGAAAAGAACACGTTGCAGTCTGTCGGACCTATGCAACGCCACTGGAGGGGATCAGGACGATCCCCGAATCGACGTTCGATGGCCGAGAGAACACCCTCTTCGGGCTCGACGTCGAGGTCGAAGTCGAGGGCGAGGCGTTTTTGCCGTCGTACAGCGAGGGCGACAACGAGATGATCGTTGCGACGGACTCGATGAAGAATTTCGTGCTCCACCACGCAGGGGAGTACGACGGTGCGACGATCGAGGGCTTTCTGGAGTTCGTCGCCACGCAGTTTCTCGAGACCTACGACCACATGAGCACGGTCCACATGTCGGCAACCGAGTTCGCCTTCGACGACCGACTCGTCCCGGGGGACGATGGCTTCGAACCGAGCGATCGGGTTTTTCGGCTCTCTGATAACGAAGCTGCGATCGGCGAAGTGTCGCTGACCCGGGACGGAGACGACCTGGTCATCGACGACCATACGGGCGGCATCACCGGGCTCGAACTCGCAAAGGTCGGCGAGAACTCGTTTACCGACTACATCCACGACGAGTATACCACGCTTCCGGAACGCGAAGATCGGACCCTCTTTATTTCGCTGGATATCTCCTGGACCTACAGCGAGCCGGCGGACGCGATGGGGCCCGATCGCTACGTGCCCGCCGAGCAGGTCCGTGACATCGCACACGTCGTCTTCGACGAAACCGATCCCAACTCGATCCAGGACCTGATCTATCAGGTCGGGCTGCGAGTTATAGAGCGCTTCCCCCAACTCGAGTCCGTTTCGTTCGAGGCCAACAACCGAACCTGGATTCCGGTCCGTGAGGATCTCGACGGCGAGAGCGAAGTGCTACGAGAACCGCCGAGGCCGACCGGTTTCCAGCGGTTTTCGATGACACACGATGACCTCGAGTCGGAGGACGAGTGATGGGCGGAACGCTTACGACACACGTACTCGACACGAGCCGGGAGGGTCCCGCGGCTGGCGTTTCGGTAACGCTCGAACGGGTGGACTCCGAGACGTCCGAGACGATCGCCGAGGGCATCACGAACGACGATGGACGGCTCCCGGAGCCGCTGTTGACCACTGAGGAGATGGAGGCTGGAACCTATGAGCTCTCGTTTGCGGTCGGAGAGTACTACCGTGAGATAGACGCAGCGTCGTCGTTCCTCGAAACCGTCCCTGTCCGGTTCGTGATCAGTGACCCCGACGAACACTACCACGTCCCCTTGTTGCTCTCCCCTGGTGGCTACACGACCTACCGGGGAAGCTAGACAGCGCCGATCGGTCTACGAGGCAGAGAGTCGGTAGCCACCTGCCCATTTGAGTTCGATCGCTGCCTGTCGACAGAATTGGCTGGAACAGGGTTCAAATACAGTTGCCGCGACCATATGGCCACACTCAGCGGCAAAATGGTTATCAATGAGGCCCACAATACGGGTAATGGAAGAACAAATGAACTGCGAGAAGATCGCCGTGAGTCTCACGGTAAACGGGGAGTCACACGACGTGACTGTCGAGCCACGAGAGCTGTTGTCCCAGACGCTCCGGGAGCGTCTCGGCTGTACTGGAGTCAATATCGGCTGTGAATCGACCAGCTGTGGTGCGTGTACGGTCCAGGCCGATGGGAAGGCCCTGAAATCGTGTACCCGGTTTACCGTGCAAGCCGACGGGACGAATCTGCGGACGGTGCGTGATCTGGCGACGGATGGTGTGCTCAGCGATCTCCAGGCGGCATTTACCGACGAACACGCTCTGCAGTGTGGCTACTGCACCCCTGGCATTCTGATGGCAGTCGATGCCTATCTCGCCGAAAACAACGATCCGTCACGAGAGGAAATACGCACCGAGGCCCTCCAGGGAAACCTCTGTCGGTGTACCGGCTACGAGAACATCGTTGATGCGATCGACGTCGCCGCGGAAGCGTTGCGGGAGGAGTCGGAATGACGGACTCACAGACGGAACTCGGGAACGGCCGGTCACGAACCGAAGACGCCCGCGTCCTCGTCGGCGATGCGACCGGAACGGACGACGTTGCCCTGTCGGACCCACTTCACGTCAAATTTATCAGAAGCGAGACGGCCCACGCCTCCTTTTCGATCGATCCGACGGCTGCCATACAGCAGGATGGCGTCGTCGAGGTGTTTACGCCACAGGATATTGCCGCGCGTGAAACGCCCACTCCCGGACAGTTTTCATTGTACTCGGCACCGATGACGGGCGTTGAATACCCGGATGAGGCCTTCCTGCAGCGATCGATTCCGATGGAAAAGACACGGTACCACGGGGAGATTATCGGTATCGTCGTCGCCGAGAGTCAACGGATCGCCAGGGACGCGGTCGACCACGTCGACGTGACATACGAGAAACTCGAGCCCGTCGTCACGGCCGAAGACGCACTCGCTGACGATGCACCCGTGCTCTACGAGTCGGTGGGTGACAACGTCGTCTTCGAGGGTGCGACCGGTGACAAAGCCGAAACCGATGCGCAGTTCGATCGCGCAGCGTACACTGCTAAACTGGAGAAGGGACCACAGAAGGTTGCTCCCTCTCCACTCGAACCGCGGGCAGCTATCGCAACCTACGACGCATCTAGCGACCACCTCGAGTTTATCGCGACAACCCAGATTCCACACGCCTACCGCCGCCTGATGGCCGAGATGCTCGAGTACCCCGAACACAATATCGACGTGACGGCTCCGGACATGGGCGGTGGGTTTGGAACCCGCCAGCATCCGTACCCATCCGACGTGCTCGTTGGCTGGTGTGCACTCGAGATGGAGCGATCGATCAAGTGGCGTGCCTCACGGACGGAAAACCAGTACGTCGAGAGCGACGGCCGTGGCTACGAGGGCACGTGGGAGATCGCGCTCAGCGAAGAGGGGTCGATTCTCGGACTCCGCGCCGACATCCGGTACGATCTCGGAGCCTCGATCGCTCGCGGTGCGTGTGGACTCGCACAGTCGGGAAACTCCGTGATGGCGGGGATGTACGACATCCCGACAGTCTACTCACACGTTACCGGCGTCGTGACGAACACGGCTCGAACTGATGCGTATCGGGGTGTGACGGAGACGCCGATGTTGATGATGCTCGAACGGCTCGTAACCCAGGTCGCAAAGAAGGCGGATATGGAGCCGGCGGCGGTTCGGAAACAGAACTTCGTCGATCCGGACCAGTTCCCATACGAGTCGGCGACGGGCGCCGTCTACGACAGCGGCGATTACCCACGGAACTTTGATTTGGCGCTTGAGACGGTCAACTACAACGATGTACAGCGACAGAAGGAGCGGCTCCGCGCCGAGGACCGATATCTCGGGGTCGGGATTTCCTGCTGGGTCGAGGCAGCGGCACTCGGCCCGTGTGGACAGCTCGACGTTCCGTCGTGGGGGTATGGTAGCGTCCAGGTTCACCCGTCCGGCGAGGTGACAGTGTACTCAGGCGGATCGAACCACGGGCAGGGACACGAAACCTCACTTGCACAGATCGCCGCAGACGAGTTGTGCGTTCCGTTCGATGATGTCCGTGTCAAAGAGAACTCCACGAAAGAGGTGCCCGACGGTGCCGGGACCTATGCGAGTCGGACCGCAGCGCTCTGTGGCGGTGCGATCGCGAAGAGTTGCCGAAAACTCATCGAGAAAGGCCGGGCCGTCGCCGCCCACGACCTGGCAGTGCCGGTCGATCGGATCGAGTACACCGATGGGGAGTTCCGTGTCGCGGACTCACCGGGAACGTCCCGCAGCTTCAGTGAAATTGCGGCCCAGGCGCACATGGGCGCAGACATTCCAGCAGCGATGGAACCCGGGCTCGAAGCCCAGACCTACTTCGACCCCGAAACCCGAACTTGGTCGTTCGGTGTCCACATCGCGGTCGTCGAGATCGACCCCGACACCGGTGACATCGACTTTCAGGACTACGTCGCGACCGAAGACTGTGGCGTCCAGATCAATCCCGAAATCGTCAGGGGCCAAATTACCGGCGGCATCGCACAGGGTATCGGCCAGACGCTGTACGAGACCGTCGAGTACGACGATGATGGCACGCTGTTGTCCGGCACGCTGCGTGACGAAACGCTCGGATCGAGTGGCGGATACACGCTCCCCAAAGCAGAGCACATGCCCGAGATCACGGTCGAACACACGACGACACCGTCGCCACACACCCCACACGGAGCAAAGGGGATGGGTGAGTCGGGAGCGATCGGTGCGCCGGGTGCCGTCGTAAACGCCATCGAGGACGCACTCGAGCCGTTCGATCCGCCGCCACTGACACCACCGATTACGCCGGAGACGGTCTGGCGGATCACCACTGGAGGCGAGCCCTAACATGCACGCGAAACCGTTCGAATACGTCCGCGCAGAGAGCATCGATCACGCCATCAAAGCGCTCTCGGAGCACGACGACGCACTGATTCTGGCGGGTGGTCACGGGCTCATCCCGGAGCTGAAAAAACGTGCACTCACACCGTCGACGATCGTCGATATCGGATCGCTCGACTCACTCGCCGGGATCGATCGTCGCGAATCAACAGTTCGAATCGGTGCGCTGTCGACGCACACGGAGGTTCGGAACTCGTCGCTGCTTACACGCCTCGTGCCGGTTTTCCCGCGGACAGTGGCACGGATCACCGGCGGCAGACAGGTTCACAACTTCGCGACGATCGGGGGGAACATCGCCCGCGCACATCCGGGCTATGACTACGAAGCAGCCTTGCTCGCCACGAAGAGCACAGTCGTCGTGTGCGGGCCGGCAGGCACCGAGGCCGTTCCAGCAGCCGACTTCTTCCGTGGCGCACTCCAAACCAGTCTCACACCGACACAGCTCGTGACGGGCATCGACGTTCCCCTCCTGGACGGGCCACGGGGTGGTGGCTACGCAAAGCGAAAAGAGCCCGGGTCCGGGAACGCGATCGTCGGTGTTGCGGCCGATCTTCAGTTTGCAACCGACGCACGCGACGTCATCGAGTCGGCACGGGTTGCGGTCAACGGCCTGCAGGAAAGTGCCGTCAGGCTCACCGCTACCGAGGAACGACTCACGGGCGCAAACGCAACTGCAGCGACGATCGAACGCGCTGGCGCTGTGGCTGGTGAGTCGATCGCCGAATCCGAGGTGCTGGATAACAAGAAAGCATCGGCTCCATACCGTCTCGGACTGCTCGAATCGCAGGTCCAGCGCGCCCTCACAGAGGCCACGACTGGGTGAACTGTACTGCCGTTGCACTCGGTGTGCAACGACGTCAGCTGGGTTGTCTGGGTCGCTACCCTATGGTATCATACTCCCCTCGTGTCTCGAAACACGATCGTCCGATCGATATGTGATGGTTTTTGGCCAGTACAGCGATTTCGGCACAGTCACGCGGTGATCAGAGGTCCGGTATACAAAGATGGTAATATAGATTATACTGTTGAAGACGAAGATTACAGCTGTACTGCCGTAATACATAGTATTGTGCGGAACCCCGATAACGCGATGAAACGAATCTACGCCAGTCGACGATGTCTCCCACAGCTGGGTTCTGGTGATTGCGTTCAAGCAGTCGATCGGCAGACACATCATAATAACACAAGCGCACACATATCCCCAGCGGGATTGAAGCCGGCGAAAATCGCGACCTCCTTCGATCCGGTCACATCCATTACAGGTAGTGTGACGAGTTCTACCAGAGCATTTGGAAATTAGTTCTTTCCAGCAGCATATATCACTCCACAGCCATATTTCAGCGACCGCCGTCTCGACATTTGTAAATTGGTTCTCAAACTAGTAGGTCCATCATTGTAATCTTTCAATGATAGGTTCTACAGCGGTCCGATTTGAGTGTGTTTCGTATTGACGACGGAACCTGTGGGGAGAACGTGTGGCGTTGACACGAAGTTGAGTCGACAAGAAACACGGCATCCTCGATGTCGTGCGTCTCTGTGAATGCGCTGCTAACTCTCCCAGTAAGTGCAATTACACATGTTAACCAGAGATTGACGTAGAAGAGTTCGTTAGTTTCGGGAATGAAAGCGTTCACAAGAGCTACGCAATTATATTGTACAGCAGAAATCACTAATTTTTGCAGACGGCATACAGCCATACTGCCGGTCGGTATAGTTGCAGTTGTACTATAAGTTGGATCACGATTTCGTCAATCGCAACGTTGTCCAGTTGGTTGGTGTCTGTCAGCTGGTGATCGCCGTTTGTACACCGAGTTGCGGACCATCGATCGTGGCCGTTCGACACCGAAATACTCTATTATAAAAATAGTATGTAAAGATTATATAATGGGGAAATGCACTGTCTAGATGAGAATTTGAGGGACGAGCAAGTGGTGGCGAGAAGTGTCCATACAACTCGCCGACCTATCAGAGAAAAATGGGCGTGGACTATCATGAGGCTTGGGAGAACGATCGCACCCCGACACCCGTCAGGGTGTTCGATGTGCGTCTGCGTTCGATGAGATTGTCGGTGGGGAAAGTCATTTCAGTGCTCGAATTACTTGGCGTTGACCCGATCTCGCGGCGCGGTTTGGAACCGCACGCACGCATTGTCGAAGACAGAAAGCGACGCCACGACGGCGACGCCGTCGCGGGTCACAATTGATGAGAAGCAGATCGAGGGAGACGGCAAAAAAGTGGCTATACGCCGCGATTGACACAGAATCGAAGCTGCCTGCTAGAAATCGACATCTTCGGCCGCCACGAGACAGACTCCCGGGCCTTTTTATGAGTTAAGGAGGAACACTATCTCGACAACACAGCGTTTCTCGTGGATGCTGGTGGTTATCTGACTGCCCTCACACGCCAGAAGTGAGCGGTCAGTTCGACTACAGCGAGCAAAGCCATGTTGCAAATAGTTTCAGACCGTTTCGATGCGGATCGACCACGTTCACTCGTTCTGGCGGGGCAATCCAGCCAGCGCTCGCCGCTGGCTGAAACGTTTCAGATACGATTATAATCACGATCGGTCGAGCCAGGAACTAAACGGTCGAACTTCCGTTGAGGAGGCGCAGAACTATAGTAACAACTGGAACTGTTTGCACACCGATCGCAGGGTCCGCGGTTCTCACTCGCATCTCTCGCTCCGAACTGCGTTGCCGTCTTGCGATCGGGTGCGCACTGACGTTCAGTGGCTATTAGAGACAGTGCCATCTGCTCGAAGATGGCGACCTCGTTTTTGTGATTGGATCCGAACGGCCATGGTACCCGCCGACTGATGCCGAGCCGGATGCAGATATCATTGTGCTTAATCACGAGGCACCACATCCGGACCACCTGTACTGGAATTATCCCGCGGACGTATTAGCACAGGGTGTTCCAAGCGAAGTGATACCCGAAATCGCGAGTTCGGTTACGCAGTCGGCCTCATCGAATACCGCCAGGTGGAAGAAGAGACACGATTCGTGGCGCAAGCAGTGGCACAACCTGGGTACAACGGGAGCGGACACCGAGCCCGTAGACTCGTTCTGGCTCGTCAAAAAACTCGATAACGCTCTCCCGTCGGACACCCTCGTGATTAATGAGACGGTTTCACACGCCTCCATTGTTACTAATATTCTGACAGACAACTCGGATCGGATGTTCATCTCAGCTGAAAAATTGAGTGCGGGCGGACTCGGATCTGGACTCGGTGTGGCACTCGGTGCGAAACTTGCCGAACCCGACCGTGTTGCCGTCGCTCTCGTCGGTGATGGAGCGTTCAACTACAATCCCGTGCAGGCTGCCTTCGGTGCGGCCCAAGAGTACGACCTTCCACTGCTTGTTGTTCTGTTCGATAACAGCGGCTATCAAGTAATGAATCCAGCATATGATGAGCACTACGAAGGCCAGGCAGCGTATGGAACAAAAATCAGTCCCAAACCGGATTACGTCTCGATGGTGACGGCGTGGAACGTTCACGGCGAAACGGTTGACTCATCCCAAGCGGTTCGATCGGCGGTCGAAAACGGTCTCCGAACTGTTCGCGAGGAGGGCCGTTCCGTCCTTCTCGATGTTGTGCTTCCGGATCAGTCGCCATCGTTTCCGACCTGCGATTGAACTGACTGCACTTGTGTTATCGATTGGGTAGTGTTGTCTCATTTGCGTCCGTTGGTAGCGCCTCCACTCGATCCGCTATTTGCCTATAACTGCTGGAGGCTGTTAGTGTCCTACCGTTCGTCGAAACAACCAATATGCCATCGTGCATACTCCCACTATGGCAACAATCCGTATTGAAAACGTTGCAATTTTGACAATGGCTCGGGGCGATGTCCCGAACGTTATCGAGGACGGCGCCATCCTCATCGACGGCGACCAGATCGCCGCAGTCGGGGAAGACGACAGACTCAGTGCCGACGCTGAGCGAGTCATCGATGGCGAGGGGCAACTTGCGCTTCCAGGGCTCTGTAACGGCCACAACCACTTCGAGCAGTCGTTTATGAAAGCAATCGTCCGTGTTTATGAAGGAACGACGTCGGAGTGGATTCAGCAATTTAAAATTCCGTTGACCGATGCAATGACTCGGGAGGATTACTATCTGAGTTCGATGCTAACCTGTATCGATCTGCTCAAAAGCGGGGTGACCTGTAGCGTCAACCACATCTGCCAGCAGGACCCCGAAAAACTCCGTGCCTATGGCATTGCAGAATCGATGCGTGCGATCGAAGAGTCGGGTGTGCGGAGTGTGGTCCCGGTTGGACTAGCCGGGAAAAACGAACCCGACCACTATATCGTCGACGCAGACGAGTACGCCTCTTTCCTCGAGGAAACCATCGAACAATGGCACACAGAAGCCGGCGGACGGATCCGCGTATGGCCCGGTCCGACCGGCTTTTATTCTTCGACAGGGCCGATGTGGGATATTGCAACAACGGTTGCCAAAGAGCACGATGTCGGGATACATACCCATTTTGCAACCTTTGCGGAGGGCGATGTCGAACGCGCAAAAGACCATGGCGTTCTCGGTCCCCGCTTCGTCGGTGCTCACTGCGTCTGGCTAAGCGAGAGTGATGTCGAGGAGCTCGCAGCCCATGACGCAAAGGTCGCCCACAACCCAACGTACAAACTCGGGTATTCGATCGATAGCGAGGTCAAAGAGTTCGGTGACGGCATTTCGCCGGTTGCTGACATGGCGGCCCATGGCTGTACCGTCGGGCTCGGGCAGGATGGGTGTATGGGTGATACACAGGATCTGTTCAAAGAGATGCGAATGCTTGCGTTCACCCAACAGTATCGGTACCGTGACAAGGGGCTCTTTCCCCCAAGCAAACTGTTAGAAATGGCAACGATCGACTGTGCAGAGACGATGCGCTGGGACGACGAAATCGGTTCGATCGAACCCGGAAAGAAGGCGGATATCACCCTGCTCGACCTCTCAGAATCGAAGTTCACACCACTCCAGAACATCCCAGCGAACGTCGTCTACCAAGCAAGCCCGGAGAACGTGACTACTGTTCTCGTCGACGGAGAGGTTGTGATGGAAGACCGAACGCTGAAGACAGTTGACGAGGATGCGATTGTAGACCGAGCACAACGGGCGGCAACGGATCTGTTCGATCGCGCAGACCTCGACGACCTACGTGAAAAAGGAACGGTGCCGTGGGAATCATCACATGTATTCGAGAGAAAATAACCAGTAGTGGCCCTTTTGAGTAGGAAAGAAGGGATCGAGTAGGCCGTTTGGTAGGGTTAGTATACCGTCGGACAGATGTTTTGAGACACTGTCTCCGGGAACGGTCTCCGGAGACTGTATCAACCGTTCTGTCCGACGGTATAGCTATTCGGACGTTCCCCGAGTTTCGATTATCTGGTCTCGTTTGATCGACTGCTTAGTCAAACACCGTTCTGATATGGAAGACGAATCTCCTGCAGGTTCGCTACCACTCGGTGGTTTCATCGGACCACCGAAGCGTAAACGCTCGGAGTTTGGCGAAGGGTGCAGTCGCGCCAAGCACTATAGTAGCCACTGAACGTCAGTGCGCACCCGATCGCACGACGGCAGCGCGGTTCGGAGCGAGAGACGCGAGTGAGAACCGCGGACCCCGCGATTGGTGTGCAAACAGTTTCAATTGTTACTATCTCTTGGCGAGTACTTGTGGCATCTCGCTCAAGAATCAAGTGCTTCGCGATGGGACTTCTCCAACTACATCAACGGGCACTGCCGCGAAACGACGGCGATGTCGGCGAATCCATCGCCACCCCGCAGGGCGGCGGATTCGCCTCGACCACCAACAGCACTTTTTCATAACGTCACTATTTTCCCAGTAAAGCGGGAAACTTTGGACATAAATCATCCGCCGTTCCCCGTTTCAACTGCTTCGTTCTGACGGACTGAGTTGAGGCTATCTGGCGATTCACCAGAGCCAAAAACTACACTAGACTCTCTTTGACCTCTCGTGCTTGTTTTCCGGAATCCGGTCACCGACTTTTAAATTGTTCTCTACATACGTCCAAAAACTACTCGCAGCCTGATACTTCCCTCCTGAGCGGATAGATATAAGTGGAAGGACGAATAACAATCAGCGTAAGAAATGAACGCCAAGACGAACACAATCGGAACGGTTGAACTCTCGTTCGAAATTCTCGAAGTGATCAAACAAAACGAAAAAGCCGGCGTCTCAGAAGTCGCAACGACGCTTGGCTATCCGAAAAGTACTGTCCACAGTCACTTGAGCACCTTAGAACAGAACGGCTACCTCGTGTGCAAAAACGGAGCCTACCAGTTGGGCCTTCGATTTCTGGATTTTGGAGAGAATGCACGCAACAGGAAAAAAATATACAAGGAGGGGAGAGCGGAGGCCAAAGAATTGGCCCAAGAGACGGACGAGTTGTCATCGATTCTCGTCGAAGAACACGGACAAGGTGTCTTTTTATGCCGTCCGGAAGGCGACAACGCTGTACAGTTAGATAGTTACGATGGCTATCGAATTCATTTACACACGACTGCCGCAGGAAAAGCTATTCTGGCGTACAAATCCAGAGACGAAGTCGAGGCAATCATTGCTCAACATGGCCTTCCACGACGGACCCAGAACACGATCGTCGAGACCGAAGAACTGTTTTCACACCTCGAGGAAATTCGCGAGCGCGGGATTGCATTTGATGACGAAGAGCGCCTTCGTGGTCTCAGATGTGTTGCCGCACCGATTAGAAACTCCGATGACGACGTAGTGGCGACGGTTAGTTTAGCTGGTCCCACCAGTCGCCTCCAGAAGGAGGTATTCCGCGAACAGTTCCCAAGCCTGGTCAAAAGCGCTGCAAACGTTATCGAACTCGGAATTAAATACGGATCATCATAAAGTCATATTCTATTGGCATGTCGGCTCGGGATGTTGAAACGGCGGATCGGAACGACCTGTACAAACAGCCGCTATTTCGTACCTCTCTACGTCGCTTTTCTCACTTCATCGGTTCTGGCGTCTCCGTTTTGCTCTTCGGTACGAGTTGTTGATACTGTTCGGTTGTCACTGTCGGCCCGAAGAGGACACGTACACCACGTCAGCGATCCACGAGACGAATAATTTCACAAGAGATGTCTGAACCGGAACCGGCCACAACCAACCTACTGGAGGACTCATACTGATTAGTGTCCGTAGTTACCGCCGATCGCCAGTACCGGGTGGGCGATCGGCGGTAATTGATGACGCTAATCAGTATCAGTGCAACTTCTGACCATCTCGTATTCCACGCACGCGCTCGGCAACACGTCGTGGACTTCGAGAGTTTGCACCGGCAGCTCCGCGAATCCGAAATCATATAATTCAGTGCTATAAATATGCGGTATTATATGATTCCGATGAAGTCGGATATACTATCTTTTTTCTCATCTCCGCTGCGTGATTCTATAAATAGATTTGACGACCGAACAGGTGTAACGCAGTTCCGTCCCCAAAAGTTTACAATTGTACTGATGTAAAGACGTTCGGGCGTATTCGACCATGTTCTTCCGTTTTATCCCCGTCGTTCGAGAGAGAACGTCACAAACCAACAGACAGACTCATTTCTTTCAATTTATTTGATATATCCGTTCTAGTTGGAAGAGATCCACACACTAGTTGCCGAGTTCGGGCAGAACTGGTGTGACAATACAAGGAGTACTGCACCGACCCGAGACAGTGTCTCGAGGAGAATACGGCCAGTCGAAAACGATGTCCGAGCGACCGAGGAACAGCAGCATGAGCACAGCGGGACGAAACGTTCGTTCACGAGAGTCGGTTGAGTTGGTAGACCAACACCATGTTCACGAGAAAACATCCAACCAAACCGGCGTAGGCTACTGTAAACGAGAGACGGTCTCCGACAAAACCAACGTATGCTGGGCCAAAACTCCCGACGCCGAAAAAGACAGCCCGGATGATACCATAGTCGCCACCAAGCGTATCGAGTGCCAGCCCACCGATCAACTCCGCTGTAATCACGGGCCAAAAAGTGAGTAGTCCAACGGCAAAAATGAGCAAGCCGCTAACGGCGATACGTGGGTTCGGTGCCAACAGGGTCACCGACAACCCCAGGGCACCAACAATCGGGAGGCTGAGTCCGACCTGTGTGTGACCGAACCGATCTCCGAGTATCCCAATAATAGGGTTGCAGAGTAGTCCAATAAGAAAAATAGATGTGAAAGCGAGTGTCGCCCCCGTCGCTGAAAACCCGCCTTCCAGCTGTAACATCGTCGGAATGAAGCCGATTGATCCCTGCATGATGAACATATGGAGGCACAACACTGCAAGCAGGATTCGTAGCCTGGTGGTTTCAACGACTCGATAGAGCGCAGTTAGTGGCTTCATTGAGACGGCCGAAACTGCATACGAACCGCCAGCCCACCGGTGAACCAGTACCCCCGAAACCATCAATAGAACAATTGCCGGAACAAACGAATATCGCCAGGATCCAAGTGCAAGTCCGCCGAGTGCAAGTACCGACGCAGCAACGTAGCCGACGCTGAACGAGGCGGATATAATGCCAAACGCACGCCCTTGTGCATCCGAATACAGGTCTGAAACGGTTGCCATGCTCACTGGCTCAAAAAGACCGATACCAATACCGAGGACAGCAAGCCCGGCTGCGAATACAACAAAAACCGGAGAAAAAACAAGGATGAGCAACCCGACACTCGAGAGAGTTACTGCTGTTACTAGTACGAGCCGTCGAGAGAGGTGGTCTGAGAGGTGGCCACCAGGGTACATCGCTCCGGCGGCAACGAGCCACATCAATGTAAGGGCAGCCCCGGCTTCGGTTGACGACAGGGAAAACTCAGCAACAATAGTTGGAAGGAGTGGCGAAATAGCGACCTGCCCGGCGATTAAAACGGCTGTTCCAAGAGACAGGGCTGTAAGCATTCGCCCCGAATGAACGGTCAGTTGTCGATCTGTTGTCGTTGACACTCTGGGGATTTGAGACAGAATCATCTTAAAGACTTGGAAGTGCAAATGCGCGAGTAGTGTCCATACGTGGCTCCCGTTATCGCCGATTGTCCGCGATATGGTACCAATCGATTCGGTTGAGAGTTGACCCAGCGCAGGTGAAACGACTAAATCGAACCGAAATATACGCGTTGTGCGATCTTTCATGTGATAATCGGAGAGAGCGCAAACGAAACGACGATAATCAAAAAATATTTGACCATCCTCCTCCTCCGTCCAGAAGGATGATCATAGACTTTGGAGGTCATTTGTATCCTGGCAGTATCCATTCAACTGCGATTACTGGCAATCCTGATGCAACGAAGGTCGGCCCGCTGCTGACTGAGCCCACGGAACTCCTCTCCTACATTGAGGCGAGTCCGTTGGATAGAATGGTACTTTCCCAACCGTTCTATATGGGATCAGACGACGTGGCGACAACAGAACAGGCAAACAGATCGCTGTTAGAAACAGTCACCAGGCACGATGAATTGTACTGTCTCGCAGCCGTTCCGTTCAATGCCGGTGGTGAGGTGGCCGCAGCGGAACTGGAGAGAGCGATCGCCGACGGCTGCAATGGCGGTGCAGTGGAGGTTTCACCAACCAGCGTAGGGTTGACCAATCGAGCATACGAACCAGTGCTCGAGGTTGCTGACCAATACGGCGCTCCGATACTTGTCCACCCAAAGCTGAACGATTCGATACATTCGGACGTATTCGACAACCCATATCGGATGAACGCGATCTTTGGGCGAGAGCTTGCGCTTATGCAGAGTCTGTCTCTGATCGTCCAGGAAGATCTCCTTGCGTCCTATCCGAACGTTCGGTTCGTGTATCACCATTTTGGTGGCAATATTGCGAGTATGTTCGGACGGATTCAGTTGCAGTTCGATACTGATCGGTGGGCCACCTCCACCCACCTCAAAGAGTTCGATGAATTCGCTCGAATTGTCAGAGACCAAGTCTATATTGATACGAGTGGCTTCTTCGGCCATGAAACGCCGTTGTGCGCAGCACTCAAGGAGTTCTCACGAACAAATATCCTGTTTGGGAGCGATTATCCGTACGAGACGCGAACCGCAGACGAAATGACTGCGTTGGTTGAGTCTGTACAATCCGTGGCAGATGAGTCCGAGCAACGGAACATTCTGGGGCGGAACGCACAACGAATTCTTCTCCATGAACAGTAAAAATAGGCAGATCGCACCAGTGTAAAACGATCGCCGGTGAACTTCGAACGGTTCCGTTATGAATTGAGTGCCGCATCTTGAGAGATTCGAAAGTCACACCCATATTATGTTTCCAAAGATAGTGGCCAAAATAACCCGTCACACGCATTAAATTGGCTGATGGCTATCGTATGTCTACTTATATTGTATGAGCCACAAGTATTATAAATATCCCGTTCCGTTATGCTGGTATGGCATTTGACAGCAATGGTGAGGGAAAAGGAATAAACATACAGTATAGTATCGAAGACAAGCCACCGCTGGTAAAATCAATTCCACTCGGGGCCCAACACGTACTTGTCATGATCGCCGGCAATATTACATCTGCACTCATTATTTTGGGCGCACTTGGTCTTCCATCCGGTGAGGTGACAAATATTCTTCAGATGGTTCTGTTGATTTCAGGGGTCGCAACCATCGTTCAGGCGTATTCCGTTGGTCCAGTCGGGGCACGGCTTCCAATCGTGATGGGGACGAGTTTTGCGTTCATTGCACCGATTATTGATATCGGAAACACCTGGGGCATGGGTGCAGTCTTTGGAGCCGTTATTCTGGCTGCGCCAGTAGAGATTATCGTCGGGTACTTTATCAAAGAACTCAGGTTTATTTTCCCACCACTGGTCACCGGTGTTGTCGTCATTCTAATTGGACTGGGGTTGATTCCATCGGGCATGGACCTGGCAGCGGGCGGTGCTGGCTCAGATGGATACGGTAATCTTGTTAATCTCGGCGTCGCAGGTCTGGTTATCGTCATCTCTTTGGCGTTCGGTCTGTTTCTTAAAGGATTTCTTAAAATAGCTGCCGTCCTGGTTGCAATTGTAGTCGGCTATATCGTGTCGATTCCGGCAGGACTCGTTAGCTTCTCGCCAATCGTCGAAGCGGGATGGATTGGATTTGCATCACCACTGTCTTACGGACTCGAGTTCCCAATTGCCGGTGTCGTTGTCATTGCGTTCATTTATATTGTCGGGGCGATCGAGACGATCGGGGATATCGCCGGCACCACTGAAGCCGTTGGTCGGCAACCGACAGCTGAGGAATACAAAGGGGGCCTCATTGCCGACGGAGTGATGAGCATGGTTGCTGGGCTGTTCAATGCGTTCCCAAACACGTCCTACTCACAGAATGTCGGACTGATTAGCTTTACTGGCGTTGCCAGTCGGCATATTGTTGCCGTTGGTGGCGTGTTCCTCTTTTTGCTCGGCTTGAGCCCGAAATTCGGGGCAGTTATCGCGACGATTCCTGACCCGGTGGTTGGTGGCGCAGGGCTCGTCGTCTTTGGCCTCATTTGTGCGGTCGGCCTACGGATCCTTCACCGTGGAATGACGTTTAATCAACGAAATATGACGATCGTCGGATTGTCCGTGGCTATTGGACTAGCCGTTGAACTTCGGCCAGAGGCGTTGGAAGCGTTGCCACAAGATGCACAGGTCATCCTTGGATCGGGACTGCTCATTGGCGGCTTTGCGGCAATTCTTCTCAACCAAATCGTGCCTGGTCGAGAGAAGTTAGCGGCCCTCTCAGACGATCCAGCCTCCAGTGAAGTACCGTCTCCAGAGAAGTAACACGCTGATTTGATTGATTGATCTGTCCTGATCAGTTTCAGCGGCTACCACAGGGCTCCGAATCTCCATCGATCGATTCTGTTTCTGGCGAGTACACGTAACGTTCGTTCAAACACCGTTCCGCCGCTTGTTAGTACGCTGAAGATAGCCATTCCCAGACGATGATTCCTCACTCGTCCAGTACTACCCGCAAATATTGACTGATAGGGAACCTATATGCCGACAACGTTCGTCGATCCACATGAAATGGCGCCCGAAAGCATGAAAAGACGACAGTATTTGAAACTTGCCGGTGCAGGGCTCGGTGTCGCGTCCCTTACGGGGATGGCAGGATGTGTCGGTGGCGAGGAAACATCCGAGGGATTGACCGAAGTTCCCCTTCTCTGGAACGAAGGTTCGATGAGTATTCCAGTCGTTATGGCTGGTGAAGCCGAGAACCTATGGGAGACAGAGGGTATCGACCTCGACTTTTCGGTTGCCGGCTACGGTCGATACTCCCAGGCAATCTCCAGCGGGGAGGCACCCCTCAACAACGTAAACTCTGCAATATATATGAATAATCAACGCGACGACGGCGATATGGTACTCGCTGGTGGGATGGACAAACTCATCAACGGTGCATTTGTTCCGGAAGATTCCACTATCGAGAGCCCGGCCGATTTTGAAGATCAAGTGATCGGTATTCCACCACGAGATTCGGGCACCTCCATGATCATGACATCGATGATCCAAGAGGAGTACGGGTACGATCTCGAAGAGATTGCAGCCGACGTTATCGAAACTGATCCAGCCTCACTATGGAACCTAATGACTGAACAGGAAGATATCGATGCAATGTTTCAGTTTGCGAGTTTTACCGTGATGGGGCGCGCTGAAGGGTCACCGGTCAGACAAATATTCGACCCGAACGAGTGGTGGCTCGATCAGACCGGACAGGACGCTCTCATTACCTTCTGGGGGGCAAGCCAGGAGTGGCTCGAAGATGGTAACGCCGAGACGGCTCTTGCTACTCTCCGCGGGTGGGAAGCTGCTCGGGACTACACGATCAACAACCTCGAAGAAGTGATCGAGAGTTACGGAGCGCTGGCAGGCTTTACCGACCCTGCAGAGACCGACCAAGTCCAAGCGGAACTCGCCGATGGAGCGATACCAAACATCGAAGAGTGGGACCAAGATGTGGCCGAAAACCAGTATGAGATCCTGGATCTGCTGGTCGAGTATGACTTTTATGACTCAAAACCGTCGGTCGATGAAGGTGCCGTGACGTTCTCCCAGCTGGAGGAGATGGCTGCGGACGACTAATACGGATTAGTGTCATCAATTACCGCCGATCGGCCAAGGTGGGTCGCCGATTGGCGGTAACTATGGACACTAATCCGTATAACTCGTGGAACAACTCATACGGTCGTGCGTAACGGTTTACCGGTCGTCGCTCGCACCGGAGTCAGCGACGAGCAAAAAATGCCTACGCACGACCGTATCACGACCTGTCCATCTGCTCTAGTCGATCGAATCTCGCTGACGGAATCGTTGACGCGGATGGATAGTCCGAGACATACACTGCTGTTTCGTCATCTGCACTCACGTTGTCGTTCCAGACCGCCGTGAACCAATCGGCAATGTCGTATCGGACATCGGCACTGGACCGTCCAATACCATGAAACTCGTTTTCGTACAGCTGAAGCCGTTTCGGTCCTGCAATACTGTCGAAGAATCGGAGCGCATCAGCCCGTGATTGAAGCTCATCATACTCGCCGTGGGCGATAAATGTCGGCACTGTTATTTGCTCTTCGAGTCCCGCTAACGTGAGTCCGGTCGCATATTCGTCGAATGTCGCTTCATCGGTTATCCCGGACATATACATGAACCGCTTTTTGAAGAACGGCTGTGCCTGATTGAAGATTTTGTCTTTCGAGTACCACGAGCCCATATAGGTTGCAAGTGCGTCGACACGGTCATCTTCGATGGCAATCCGAGGGGCCCAATAGGAACCCATACTAATACCCCAGACGCCGATTTTTTCGGCGTCAACCTCGTCTCGATCGACGAGCCAATCGATTGCAGCGCTTCCAGCACGTTGGTACACATCATAATCGTCGTTACAGATCCCTCGAAGTCGTGCCTCTCCCTGTCCGGGGCCGTCAATGGTGAGAACGTTCATCCCTCGAGCAACCAGCCGGTTCTGTCGTGGGTTTGTATTCTCTTCTTTAACCATATCCATCCCAGGGACATGAAGCACTGTTGGGGCCGGGCTCTCCCCACATTTGTGGTAGATTGCCGGCATGGTTTCTTCGTGGAACGGCAGGCTGATTTCGACCTTCTCCATGTCATACTGGGGATTGAGTTCGAGTACCTTCTCGAACGCAGCCAACCCACTTCTGTGCCACTCGAGTTTATCCGGGTCGGCTTCGTCGAGAATTCCCCACGACGCCCTAAAATAACACAACGATGCCCGGTGATAATATTCGAAGGCTGACTGGTTGAAACCCAACTGTTCTTTCTTTTTGCCCCGCTCCATCAGATATGCACCGATTTGTGCCAGGTTGTCCAGCGCCATCTGCATCGTCTTGGCGTCGTCGAAAGCCCGTTTCAGATCTGCAAGTTTGTACCCACATTCGAGCCACGATGGGGTTGTCTCGGGGAAGAAATCATCTAAATCGCCGTTGAACAAGAACTTTTCTTGGATCCATTGCTCCCGTCGACGGGAGTACGCTTCGTCCCATCCCTGAGTTTTGAACTGGTCTCGTGTCATTGGTATCGTCTGTCAGCTACTGGCTAGTTGACGTCGAAACTTTTGATAGCTATTTTGATAACCCTTTCGTGACGCTACGCTGACTCTAGCAATCACACAACAGTCCTAAGCGACGATACTACTGGCGTTGTCTCCTGTCTATACTTAAAAAATAAACTGAAATACCGTTCGGGATACAACAGATACGCAAGATCCAGCAAAACACTTTCTTTCCCTGGGAGTGGTTGTTTGTCAGCGCAATATTTATTTTGGTGCTGTGGCTTGGCTTTCTCTATGAGTAGTGAAATTCTCATAGAGAACGCTCAGCTGATAACGATGAGTCAGTCGGAACGAACAAAAAAGTATTATGAGGATGGCGCAATCCTCATTGAAGACGACCAGATCAGCACTGTTGGGACATCTAACGACATTGACCACTGCGCTGACCGCGTACTCGACGCCGAAGGACAGGTCGTCCTCCCAGGGTTAATTAACGGACATAATCATCACGAACAGTCAGTGATGAAAGCTATCACGCGCGTCTATCCTGGAACGACATACGAATGGATACACGAGGTCAAGATGCCGCTGATGGCCGAAATGGACGCTGACGATTACTATCTCAGCAACATGCTCACCTGCATCGAATTGATAAAAAGCGGTGTGACGACCAGTGTCAATCATATCTGTCAACAGGACCCAGACAAGCTAGAAGCGTTTGGAATCGAAGAATCGATTCGCACGATCAAAGAGTCCGGTCTCAGAGCTGTAGTGCCGATCGGTCTCTCCGACCAATTCGAACGCGAGGATTTCTTGGCAACCGCAGACCGATTTGACGACTTGATCACGAACTGTGTAGATCAGTGGCACCGAACTGCGTCCGATCGGATCCGTATCTGGCCCGGCCCGCCCGGAGTCTTTTCGACAACCGAAGCGATGTGGGAGGTTGCAACTCGAGTCGCCGACCAAGCTGATGAGATCGGCATTTACACTCACTTGGCGTCCGCCGAGTGGGGAGAGGTCGACGACGTCATCGAATACGGCGCGTTGCGAGATGATTTTGTTGGCGCACACTGCGTCTGGCTGACTGAGGAAGATATTAGTACAATGGCGAAGGCTGATGTTTCCGCGATCCACAACCCAACATATAAACTCGGCTATAGTAACGATAGCGAGGTTGAATCGTTCGGGGACGGGATCGCACCGATGACAGATCTAAAACGGGAGGGTGGTACTGTCGGTATCGGCCAGGACGGCTGTATGGGCGATACCCAGGACCTGTTCAAAGAGATGCGTAACTTCGCGTTCACTCAACACTACCGCTATCGTGATAAGAATCTCTTCCCTCCGACGACGCTGCTTGAGATGGCAACGATCGAGAACGCAACAGCCCTTCGCTGGGACGACGGTATTGGATCGCTGGAACCGGGAAAAAAGGCTGATCTTCTGGTCGTTGATCTTGACAAAGTAAAGTTTGATCCAGTCCTGAATATTCCTGCCAATATCGTGTACCAAGCGACAGCCGACGACGTCAAAACCGTCATCGTAGACGGAGACATCGTTATGGAAGACCGAAACCTGACCACTGTTGATGAGAAATCGCTCCGTGATCGGGCCCAAATTGCAACGGAGGAACTCATCGGACGAGCGGATTTACAACACCTCGTCAATAAGGGATTCGACCCGTGGATAAACGCGGTTTCGTACAACAAAAAGAAGTCACCCTGATGGTTTTGTAAGTGTTTTTCACAATTCAGATCAGCGTGACCGAAGGCAGCAGTCGACTGGCCTCGTTTGACGGCGTATCGAGACGTACTCAGTTCCAAAAGAACTTGTTTGTGTAATAAAATCCGCTATCAAAGAGTATTTATCAGAGATGGGCGTGTATTTGCATATATGTCTCGACTAAGCGCGGCCAAGATTTGGGATTTAGATATCCACTCTCGACTGTATCGTCACAGTACCGTACTAATTTTTGGGGGGTTGATCTTGATCTGGCAGTTCATTTCGTTGTTTTATGCGCCGACGCAGTTTCCGGGACTGGTCGATATTGCCGACGGTATGAATCGTATGTTCGACGGATCAGAACGATACGAGTTCTGGGACCACGTCCCAATGACACTGTTTAGAATCCTCTCTGCAGTCGTAATCTCGATGGCGGTCGGTATTCCGATCGGGGTAGTTATGGGGTCAAACGATTCAATGAGCGGCGTTTTGCTCCTCTACTTGCTTATTTTGCTTGCTGTCCCTTCGGTTATGTGGGCATTCTTGGCAATCACATGGTTTGGGTTGACGACGTACCTCGTTCCACTGTTTGCGACGGTGTTGGCGCTTCTCCCGTATGTCATTATCAACGTTTGGAAGGGGACAGAGGCAGTGGATTCAAAACTCCTTGAGATGGGGACCGTGTTTGATGTTTCGACGTGGTCTCTGTGGAGACAGATATACCTTCCTCACCTTATGCCGTTTATTTTTTCGACAACTCGTATGGTGTTCTCGCTCTCTTGGCGAATTATGCTCGTTGTCGAAATCTTTGGAACGCAACGCGGTGTCGGGTTCGTGATCAACAGCTACTTTATTTCACAACAAAACAATATGCTGCTTGCATGGGTTATTCCCATGCTCGTGTTAATATTTGCGTTAGAGCGACTGTTGCAACGAGTCGAAAATAACCAGTTCGCGTGGCGGGAGACAGCAGACGAGACGAAACCATCCGGAGTGTAAATCAATGGCAACAATCCACATCGATACCATTTCGAAGTCGTTCTCGAACGAAAATGGAGAGGTAGAACAGGTACTGAGTGACGTTTCGTTTACCGCACCTGAAGGGTCATTTACCAGCCTACTGGGGCCCTCTGGCTGTGGGAAAACGACGCTGTTAAACATCATCGCTGGTCTCCTCAGCGCCGACAGCGGGGTGATCAAGCAAGACGAGCTACCGATGCGGCAGGACGAACTGTCCTGTTCGTACGTGTTCCAAGAGCCACGGCTCCTCGAGTGGGCAACCGTCGGCGAGAATATCTCGTTCGCACTCAACGGCCAGGGAGTCCCAGAAGGAGACCACGCAGATCGAATTGAAACCTATCTAGAGAAGGTCAACCTCGAGGATGAAGCTGATTCCTATCCGCTCAACCTTTCGGGAGGAATGCAACAGCGTGTCGGGATTGCTCGAGCGCTTGCCGTCGAGTCCGATGTCGTGCTGATGGACGAACCGTTCAGTTCGCTTGACGAAATAACCGCCCAGCAGCTCAGAGACGACCTCCTTGAGATATGGAGGGAAACGAACACGACAATTATTTTCGTCACACATAACATTCGCGAAGCGATTTACATGTCCGATAGAATTCTGATGATGGCACCCAAAGAGGGTATAGTTCACCGTGAAACAGTTGAACTTCCACGACCACGAGAGATGAAAGACCCGACACTACTCAAACAGGAGTCGGTTCTGATGGAGTTAATGGCAAACGGAGTGAGTGAATCGGCATGAAACGTCAAATCGTGTTATTTTCGTTCGGGGTTGCCTCGTTTACTGTGGCTTGGTATCTTGCATCCCTGGCGAATCCATCTTTCTTTCCACCGCCTGGAGATGTGGTCCAGTCCGCGTATCAATTGATTGTGGCTCCGGATGTTGACGGCAATACAGCACTCTATCATTTGTGGGCCTCGCTCGTTCGCATTGGCATTATTACTGCCGTTGCGCTTACAATCAGTATCGTGCTTGGTATCGCGATGGGGTCTGTGACATCGATCGAAACACCGATGTCGAATCTGATCCCCTTCTGGATGGCATTGCCACCACTCGTGATTATTCTTTTTTCAATGACGTTACTCGGATTTACTGAACAAACAATCATCATTGCAGTCCTCGTCGCGACTACACCCTACGGCGTTGTCAACGTCTGGAAAGGGACAAAAAACATCGATCCCGATCTTCTCGAAATGGGGGACGTGTTCGGTGTCAGCCGGTTCTCGATGTGGCGTAATATCTACTTTCCAGCGGTTTTGCCGTACTTGTTTTCGACCGGCCGATACCTCTTTAGTATGATCTGGAAAGTTACAATGCTCGCTGAAGTCTTTGGTGTCGATCGAGGGATTGGAGCCCGTGTTCGGTTCTGGTTTGATCAGGCGGATCTGACGCTGTTGCTCGCTTACTTTTTCATATTTTTTGTGACGCTTTTACTAATCGAGTACGGTATTATTGCACAACTCGAGAAGCGCGCGTTCAAATGGCGACCGGAATCCGAATCAACGATATGAGTCTTCCCTTTTAATTGCCGTTGACCCAGCATCTCTAAGTAGGTAGCCACTACTGCCCGCCCGTTTGCCTTTCCGGACCCCTTCCAAACAATTCCTCGTAATAAGCGCAACTATTAATACAAAACCGGATGACTAGATGGACATGAACGGTGTTCATGACCTCGGTGGAATGCACGGTTTTGGCCGTGTAGACCCATCTAGTGACGGAGAACTTTTTCACGAGGACTGGGAGCGACGAGCGTTTGGCATCCAAGCTGTTGCGATTCACGGGGCAGAGCTCTTTAATTTACACGAGTTTCGAGCCGCACGCGAACAGGTTGTCCCATCAGAGTATCTAGCAGCCCCCTATTATGACAACTGGCTCGCCGCAGTCGAAAAGGTGCTTATCGAGAAGGGGGCCGTCTCCGAAGCGGAACTCAGAGAGCGGATACGCGCCGTCAATCACACCGATGCTGACCTTGAGCTGCCGGACGATACTGACCGGGAGTTGGTCGAACGGACGCTTGAGCGCGTTCACAACGGGTATTCCCCACAGCGAGATGCCGAACCGGCGTTCGAAGTCGGTGATACCGTCGTCGTCCGGGAACTCCATCCAGATGGGCATACACGGTGCCCTTGGTACACTCGTGGATCGCAGGCGACGATCGAAGCGATCCATGATAGCTTTCCAGTGCCAGATGCATTGACTGAAGGAGCAAAAACGCATGAGCCGCTTTACACTGTCCGTTTCGATGCAGGTTCACTTTGGGGTGAAGACACCGACGGCGACGTCGTCCACATTGACATGTGGGAACACTATTTACAACCGCTTTCGAATGAGTGATCTGTATGACTGATACAACTAATTCAGAGACGCAACCAATCGAGTCTCTCGACCCCGAAGCGAGGGCACGGGCACTACAGTCGCTGCTCCTCGAAAAGGGGCTTGTGTCCCAGGATGCGATAGACGAGGTGATTGCAGCATATGAAGAAGACATCGGACCACTCAACGGAGCCGAGGTCGTTGCGAAAGCGTGGACTGACGAGTCGTATCGAGACCGACTCCTCGAGGATGGTACCGCTGCAGTCGCCGAGTTGGGGTATGATGGACTCTCAGCAGAGCACCTGGAGGTCGTCGAAAACACCCCGACCGACCACAACGTGGTCGTTTGTACCCTCTGTTCGTGTTACCCGTGGGGACTGCTCGGACTTCCGCCAACGTGGTACAAGTCCAAGGCGTACCGGTCACGGACTGTCAGGGAACCCCGAGCCGTCCTTCGGGAGTTTGGAACTGACCTTGAGGATTCCATCGATGTTCACGTCTGGGACAGTAATTCCGAACTGCGATACATGGTGCTTCCCCAGCAGCCACCGGAAACAGAAGGACTAGAAGAGTCAGCGCTCGTCGATGTCGTCACCCGAAATTCGATGATTGGTGTCGAACGACTCACAACGGGTGGGGGTGACCAATGACCGATCCGCTAACTGACTGGGTTGGCGACACTGAGAACGGGGTGGTCCCCCCCGATCGTGAAAGTACCTTCGAGAGTCCGTGGCAGGCACGTGCGTTCGCGCTTACTGTTGCGTTGTACGCAAACGAGTCGTTTGCGTGGCAGGAGTTTCAAACGGAGTTGGCCGCAAAAATCGACGCTGACGGGAACCGAGCGTGGGGTACCCAGACAGAGAGATTGTATTACGAGCAGTGGCTCGATGCGATCGAAACCCTTCTTATCGATCTGGAGTTGATTTCTGTATCGGAGTTCGAATCACGGGCACAACTGTTCCAAACGGGTGAACGCGACGCATCCGAGTTTGTCGATGGTAATTCGGATGTCGAACACGATCATGATCATGCCCATAACCATGATCACAATCACAGCTCGTAGTGTTCTGTGTGGAACTCCTGTAGTCGATACGTCGTTGTCACTCGATACCAAAACTATTTTATCATAGACGAGAACCGTACTACTCATGGTCGACAGTAAGCGGAGAGACGCGTATCAGGCCTTTTCGGATAGCGAGTATGAATCCCGGATGGAAGCAACTCGCCAAATGATGCGTGAACAGGACCTCGAGGCACTCCTGATTTACGCAAATTCGAAAACGCAGTGTAGCAACATCCAATACTTGGCCAATTATATCGGCCAATTTCACAATTATCTTCTCGTCTTCGCGGACCCTGCTGAAGGGGCGACATTGTTCGTCGGATTGACAAACCACGTCCAGTACGGTCGAGAAGTTTCGGTTATCGATGACGTCCGCTGGGGCGAATTTCCACCAATGGAAACAGTTGTCGATCGGATTCGTGGTACGGACGCCGCAAACGGAACGATTGGCCTTGTGGGGCCGAGTTCCCGATTTGATATCCTTATTCCACACGGCCACTATACGACGGTAGAACGGGAACTGGACGCTACGCTCACTGATGTGACCGGGGCATACGGTTCCTTGCAGCTACAAAAGAGTGAACAGGAGCTCGAACAGATTCGAACCGCCGCGGCACTCACTGATGCGGCAATGGAGGCGTTAGCTGATGGCATCCAACCTGGGATGGACGAGCACGAGCTCCGACACATCGCCCACTCCGCCTATCTTCCCGAAGGCGGCTCCCCAGGAGTGAGTTTCGTTTCGACAGCATCGATGGACGACCCCGAACCGGGGGCCTGTTATCCGTGGAAAGACGAGCCTGCGCCAGTAAAAATTAGAAGTGGTGATGTTGTCACAACAGAAATAAGTGCGTCCTATTGGGGGTATAACGGCCAGATTCATCGTCCACTCGCTGTCGGTGAATCGCCGAACGCGACCTACCGGGAACTCTTCGAAACCGTGTCTGAAACACATGACAACCTTCTTGAAAATCTCTACCCGGGGAACACTGCCCAAGATATTGTCGAGGCAACCAGCCCGATTACCGAAGCGGGGCTCAGCAGTCCCGATGTAATCCTCCATGGGTACGGGATGTCGCTTCATCCGCCATGGATCGGAACCGTCGACTCGAATTATTGGCCAAACCTGGCCGATCCGGACACCGTCCCTGATGACGAGTTTACGTTTCAGGAAGATCAGGTCGTCGTGATACAACCCAACGCAGTAACTCCTGACGGACGCTATGGCCTACAGTTCGGGTCAACTGTTCATATCACCTCATCGGGGCCGGAGCTCCTCACCAACTATCCACTCGAGTTCATCGAGGTCTAGCACGCCGGTCGGGTGAACTGGGATCGAATCTACCACGCCAGTCGAGTGAACTGGGATCAGATCTGCCGGCACCTGACCCCAGATTATATTATAGAGGGGTTCGTATGGGTGTATATGCCAGAACGACAGTCCAGTTTGTCCCTCCCTTTCGACGGACAACTGTTCATCAATGGTGAGTTCGTCGAAAGTGAGAGTGAAACACGGATTGCGGTAGAAAACCCGGCCTCGTTGGATACGATTGGTTCTGTCCCTGACGGAACGAAAGCGGATGTCGAAGCGGCGGTGGCTGCTGCCAAGGAGGCGTACGAAAAGCGGTGGCGGCCACTGAGTGCGCGTGACCGAGTCGACTACCTGCTGGCGGTCGCGGACGCAATCGAAGACGAGTTCGAGGCATTTGTCGAGTTGGAGACGCTCGAAAACGGGAAGCCACTGGAACAATCGCGATCAGATGTATCAGAAGCAGCCAAAACGTTTCGCTACTACGCAGGTGGAGCCGACAAAAACCACGGCGATACGATCCCAGAAAAGGGAGAACTGTTTGATTATACTGTTCATGAGCCGTATGGGGTTGTCGGGTCGATAATCCCGTGGAACTGGCCGCCGATGCACACTGCTGACTTTACTGCCGCGCCGTTGGCATGCGGGAACACGGTCGTGTTGAAACCGGCTCCGGAGGCACCACTCTCATCGGTAAAGATGGCCGAGATCTGGGCAGACACGTTACCCGACGGTGTCGTAAATATTGTCACCGGTGGGACCGAACCGGGAGTGGCCCTTACGAGCCACCAGGATGTCGGGAAGATCGCCTTCACAGGCCACACCGATACGGGACGGAAGGTAATGGAGTCGGCGGCACAGAACATCACGAGCGTCATGTTGGAGTTAGGCGGAAAAAATCCCAATATTGTCCTTCCGGATGCCCCGATCGAAGACGCAGTTGAGGGGACGGCTGCAGGCCTGTTTACGAACACAGGGCAGGCGTGTGCCGGCTGCGAGCGGTTGCTTTTGCACGAAGAAGTTGCTGACGAGTTCTTGGATGCATTTCTCGAGTACATCCGGGAGTTGCGTCTCGGGCCTGGACTCGACCCCGATGTGGATATCGCCCCGTTGGCTAATGAAAAGCAGTTCGAAAAAGTCACGGATTTCATCGCTCTCGGCAAAGAAGAAGGTGCAACGGTGTTGTACGAGGGAACGGTTCCGGATGATGTTGGCGACGGCTACTACGTTCCACCAGTCGTCTTCGGGGATGTCGATTCGGAGATGCGAATCGCTCGCGAGGAGGTGTTTGGTCCCGTTATTGTCGTCCAGCAGTTCTCGTCGGTCTCCGAAGCGGTAACCATCGCTAACGATACCGACTATGGCCTGACGGGGGCAGTCTGGACTCGAGATATGCGCGTCGGGAACCGGCTTGCGCGATCCATCGATGCCGGGATTATTTATATTAATAATTACGACAACGGCACATTTTTGGGGGCGCCGTTTGGGGGCTTTGGCCGATCCGGGATCGGCAAAAAACTGTCGTTCAAAGAGACGTTCAACGAGTTCACTCGGACGAAAACGATCCGATCGCGGATCGCATCTGACGATCTCACTCTCCTCGACGACTACTACTGATATCGCGCTACACCCACTGTTACCCGGTTTCGACACCCTGTATCCCTTAGATAGTTATTATCAACTGGTCGTCTCCAACCATTGGTTCGTTGCTACCCGCCCGGTTGTGTCGACCAAACGGGTGGGACAGCTGTAACTGCTTGCTGACTCGTCTGTCCCCTCTGAGAAGTCAGCGAGGACGAGTCAACCATCGTGGGAGAATATCACAACCCCGACCGGAAAAAAGGCTTTGTGATCAATTAGACCCAGTAGAAAAACCGAGACAGCAGATGAAATCCGGAGAGCCGGTCGGCTGGGTTACGGTTCAACAACGATCATGCCGTGGCTCTCACCGGATCGAATTCGTTCGTGTACATCGGGAATGTCCGGGAGGCCAATCCGCTCGGTAACGACCGGGTCGATCCGTCCGTCGGCGAACAGTCGAGCGGCCCGAACGACCTCGTCTTTCGTCGCGTACCGCGACCCAATAATCGTGGCTTCTTTGACAACAAACTCCTTGAGCAACGGAGCGAACGATCGATCGTGGTGCGTTGTCAACGAAACCACGCGACCGCCCATCGCCATGGCTTCCCAGGCTGACTCGAGCATCGAGACGTCACCGACCGTGTCGACGACGACAGTCGGGCCGTCTGCGAACGGTGTTGCCTCACGGAGTGTGCCAACAACGTCGTCACCACTGACGTCGATCGGTGTGACTGCATCGCCAGTCACCGCATCGACGTGCTCGAGACGGTCCGCTTCGATGTCCGCGGCGAGGACGGACGCGCCGGTACGGGCAGCGAGCTGTGCCAGGTGAACGCCGATCCGACCGGCAGCGCCAATGACAAGTACGGTGTCGGTATCAGTGACAGTCGCCCGTCGGCAGACGTGCAGCGGTGTAGCGAGTCCATCGGTTGCGATTGCACCCGCAGCGAAGCTCACACCGTCCGGCAGCGAGAGCACGTTCGATTCCGGAATGACCGCCTTCTCCGCGTACGCACCGTCACAGTTCACGCCGTACCAGCCACCAAAGTTCAGACACTGGTTGGTCTCGCCTCGCCGACACGCATCGCAGTGGCCACAGACCAAATAAAAGTACGACAGCACCCGATCACCGGGTTCAACACCAGTTACTCGCTCGCCCACGGCGTCGACGACACCCGCGAACTCGTGTCCCGGAATCCGCGGGGTAAGCGATGGATCGTCCGCGAGTCCACCCTGAATCGCGTTTTCGATGGTCCGCGTGACCCCACAGGCGCGGACATCGACACGAACGTCCATCGGACCCGGCTCCGGTTCGGGAACTGATTCGAAAGAGAGCGATCCGTCCCAGTCGGCAAGGACACATGCGTCCATATCCACACTATCCGAGCCCTACCTAATAACGTTATTCCCGATTCAGAACCCTCCTAACAGTCGAGAGTCCCAACAAGCTAGTTGATTCGAACCATTGTACGCTCACACGGACAGATATCAAACCGGGTTATGGTACCGACCGACGATCCGACCAGCGGGAACTACACTCGAATCCGTATCGGGTTCGTCAGTAACCGCGTCTCACATCATACCGCGGACGATCGATCCCGCGTTCTCCGACATGACCGCAAAGGTCTTTGGGACACAGAATTCGAGTGCGAGTGCAGCACCGAAATTCTCGCAGTCACAATCGCCCTCGATCTCGTTTAACGTGGAAATCGACGGAATGTCTCTGTTGGGAGAACGGTCCATAGGCGCGACCAACCGTCGCGGCGGGTGGTCTGTCTGTGCGCGGACGTGGGTCGCATGCGGTGACAGACAATCGTGTTCGGCCTTGGTGCAGACGAACCGGGATAGCGATACGCGATCGCTGTGACAGCCACAATCAAAGCAACGATTTGACTCCGGCTGACCAACCGCCAACAAGAGTCGGTGGCCGTCTATACCGACGGCGTTCGACCGTATGTACCGCTGAAAGACGACGCCACAGTCGATCTCAATACGTCGTCCGTGGTGAGTGGAAACACGCCAGTAACCATGCACACCACAATATCCGCGAGAGCCACACGTCGCCGGCGTGGCGGTAGGCTCTCACCCAGTCGAACAGTCTCCCAAACAGGTCGCCATAATATAGTAGAGCGGTTCACCGTCACCGAAAGCGACATCAAAACAACAAGAGCAAAACCGGGACAGAACGCACCTAGACAGGTTTTGGGAGCGACCCTCTGAAATCAACAACATAAAAGAACGGTTGAACTGATCGATAGCAAATGAATCCGACAACATCGGACACTCATGCTATTATCTACTGTGTTTCGGTATGGTATCGGCGTATGGATTACAGTCATACTTCTGTAAACTCTTGCTGTCGGGACTGCTATTTACATCCATCCTGTCGTAAAAGACTACGCCACAGTACTCTCGATCTGTATCGTTATCTCCTCGTATCTGTGTGAGAATTTCACAGATGCGAATATGCGCAGGATTTAATATAATTTTGTTGTTGTATCCGACAGCATTGAACAACTAAATGATATACTGTAGACAAAACGAGTCTGTTAGCTCTCATACGGTCTGTTGTAATTCGGTCTCGCCGACCCGTCGAGGGCGATCAGCAGTAACACGATGTAGCGATCAGTATCAGTGTAGACAGTAGAAGCGTAGTCAGTAGAAGCGTAGTGTGAATGGGTTCGACCGTGGTGAATCAATCCAGTCGCTCAGTGTTTTTCGATCGCAAGTCGGAGGCTATGTGGGAGAGAGAGAGTGCCACGCCGTATCCAGTTCGGAGAGTCCAGCCCGATCGCCGATTTTTTTCGCGGCATCCATCGCCTGGTCGTGTAACTCCGGATACTCTTCATCGATACCCAGTACTTTGCGTTCGTCCATGACGATCTCTCCATCACAGATTACGGTCTGGACTTCGAATCCCTGGGCCTGATACACCAGCGCCGAAACGACATCATTGTGCGGGAGGAGATGGGTATAATCGAGATCAACGATCGTTACGTCTGCCAGCTTTCCGCTTTCGAGTGAACCCAACTCGTCTTCTCGTCCAATAGCTTTAGCAGCATCGATAGTGGCCATCTCGAATGCTTTTTTCGCCGTGATTGCGCCTGGATCTTGATGGTGGCCTTTGTGGAGTAATGCAGCGAATCGCATATCATTGAGCATGTTCACCGTATCGCTCCCGCTTGTATTGTCGGTTCCGAGTCCGACTGTCACACCCGTGTTAATCAGCTGTGGAACCGGAGCAATCCCTGAGCCCAGCGCAAGGTTTGTCAGTGGGTTGTGTGCAACTTTGGTATCTGTCGTTGCAAGCAACCGGATATCGCGTTCATCAAGGTGGACACAGTGGCCAAGGAGGGTATGTTCGCCGAGATATCCTGCGCTCTGCAGATATTCGACGGTCGACAGATGTCCCATCTCCTCATGAACCGTCTCTGAGGTATGGGTCGTTGTCATCACGTCGTGTCGCTCTGCAATTTCGTACGCTCCACGAAGTCCGGCTGGAGAGACTCCCCACGCGACACCCGGACACGGCCAGACGCTCTGGCGGCCGTTTGCAGTTTGATGATAGGACTCGATATAGGATTCGACGGTCTCTAGTGCGGTTTCGGTTGCTTCAGTGCCGGGGACGTAGTGATCGACAGCCGGTTCTTTTTTCATTATGCTGTCGATGTATGCTTTGATCTCCGGACTGGACTCTCGGTCGCTGAACCCGTGTCCGTAGATATTCCGGATACCTGCTAGATCATACACTGACAGTTTAGCCTCGATTTCGGCTTGCGAAAATCCTTCTCCGGCCCCGGTGGCGTTCTCCATGAACGTTGTTATCCCCGATTGGATCGCTTCTTTGCAGTAGAGTGCAGCAGCAATGGCATTGTCTGACGGGTCCATTGCATGGATTCCCGGCTTTTTGATATTGTATAGCCAATCAAAAAGCGTCCGGTCTTTTTCTCGTCCACGCAGTAGCGTGTCGGAGACGTGTACATGAGTCGAGATGAGCCCCGGAATCACCGCGTGTTGACTCGCATCAATAACGGTGGGTGCCTCGTACTCGTGGACTATTTCGGCCGTCGGACCAACATCAACGATACGTCCGTCATCAATGACAACGGCCCCGTCAGCAATACGCTCACGCGTATCGTTCATTGTGATGACTGTCCCGTTTCGAATCAATAAATCCGCCATGGGTGATACCGTTGTATCCAAGCAGGCCGGGTACATAAATTGTTGTGTTAGTAATTCACACACTGGCCAGCGGGACGCATATCCGGAACGACTCCTTTGCTAAGGCAGATAGCGGGTGGAGCCGCCTTCATAAATGCCTCGAGGTGAGGTCATGGTGTCGATCGAATCCATCCCGCTGCTTACTGGGTCGGAAGCGTTTCAGCCGATGGCAATTAGCACGCTCTATTTGATCGGCGTGCTCTGTATCGGTTTCATTGCCTATCTGTACGCTGGACGGTCCGCTGAGGTTTTTTTTTTGGCCAGTCGGTCCTTCGGGACGATCGTGGGCATGTTCACACTGTTTGCAACATTGATCAGCATCTTTTGGCTCTTCCCCTACATCATGCTCCAGCAGACGGGTGCAGGGACAGCTCTCCATGCACTAACGAACGGAGCAGTTCCGTACTGGGCTGGAGCCGGATATCTTACAGTATTTATGATCGTGTACGTGTTCCTTGCCGGAATGAGGGGTGTAGCATGGACCGACACGGTCCAGGGCATAATGATGTTCAGTATAATTGGGTTTGCGTTTGTCTGGATCGTGTATGTGACCGGTGGACCAAGCGTTGCAACCCAAAGTATGGCCGAAGTGAACCCCGACTTCCTTGCCCTCGGAACTGGTATCTATTCTCCTCAGTTTATTATTACGACGGTTATTGAGCCTGTCCAAGAAATATCGGCAGAGAACTCACATGACGTAGACCTTATCTAGCAGAAACTCCTGTATAGCGTAAGGATTCACCCGTGACGTTCAATTTTATCCGATACGATCAAGATCAGCAAC
>LKMJ01000361.1_pt1 | contig 33391 bp, 38 predicted proteins | sample 643391 | NCBI WGS metagenome assembly LKMJ01 (sample SAMN04112250, study PRJNA286221) | soda lake metagenome | biome: soda lake; feature: Kulunda Steppe; material: water; isolation source: sample PL-Br10 brine of Picturesque Lake | place: Russia: Kulunda steppe | collected 2010-07 | reverse complement strand
TGCATCAGCTGCAGTATTCAAGTTGATATGTCTGTCACAAGCCATGCCCAGATATTTAAAGGAGTCTGTGAAGGGGAGCTGCGCCCCATCATAAAAGAGAGGGGGCAGATTGCTGGTGTAAGGGTTGAAGCACGTCACCTCAGACTTTTGTGTATTGACAGTGAGGGACTTTCTTCGTGCATATGCTCGTAGTTTGTTCAACATGGTCTGCATGTGGTTAGGGTCGTTGGACATGAGGCAGAGGTCATCTGCAAGCAGCATATGGGTCACCAAAAAAATTGGTGCCGGTGAGCGCACCTTTCACCCCGTCTGCAATGCAATCAATGTCATTCAAGTAGATGGCGAACAGCAGAGGGGAGAGGGAACATCCTTGTTCAACACCGAAAGATGGCTGTACAGAAGCCGCCTTATTCCCATCCAGTACTGTATATTCATCCCCATCCAGTACTGTATATTCATCAGCATGGTACAAGTCTTTCGAGATGGATAGGATATGATGGTCAGGCATCTGGTAACTGCGTAAATGGCCCCAAAGCTTATGTCTTGGAATACAACCATAAGCTTGTTTAAAGTCAATAAACGCAGCATACGACTGTGATGACCCGCTTTGCATTCTCTGTGCGGCATGCTTTATGTGTCTTAGAATGATTAGGGGTTGCAAGGTGCTTCTGCCTGGGTAAAGCCCGCATTGCGTGTCCAGAATCTTGTTGTGTTTGATGCACCAGTCCTGAATCATGGAGTGTAGCAGATAAGAGTAAAGTCTGTACAACGTGCCTCTGGTTGCAATCATTCTGTAGTTCCTTGGCTGTGTCTATCTAGGTTGCACAGCTGTACCTGCCGAGCGGCAGCGGCTTAGCTGAAGCCAATCAGGCCTGCAACCAAAACCAAAAACCTGAACTAAAAGAAGTTATTTGAGAACAAGAAAAACTTCTTTGACCATCACTTGATGAATGATGATAGGAAGAGTTTTGAATTGAGGTAAGGTTCCTCAGCTATATCAGTGGAATTAGGGCAGCTTGACTGAAGCCTAAGGCAGCCTGAATCTAAGTCTAGGAAGGTAGAACTTGTTAACCTTACAAGGATTGCGAGGAGGTAATCCTAAACCTTGGATTGGGAAGGCTCGAATATAAAGTTTATATCATAAAGGAAGGCTGTCTCCTCATGAATGATGCGCCAGAAAAGTGCCAAGTGCTAAAGAAAAATATTAGGCCACACCAGCAGGGATACCCCTATTGATAGGCTTTGGTGAAGAATATATGTTCTTTTTCTTTGGAGAGATGCAGATAGTAACAAACACTTAGTAAAGATCAAGGGGGTGACTAGTAGTGCCCCACTCTTATCCTTGATGATGGATTGCAACCAACTGAGGTACACCTATAGGAATTTGCGCCTGTGAGGAGCTGGGTCATTTCTTAACATGCTAGATGCAGTAACCTCGGTGGAGACGTGGATCATGCAAGTACATCAAATGCCTGCCTGCCAGCGGGGTATGGGCCTGCCAACGACATATGGGCAAACAGCTTGATATAAATCGGAAACAAAAAAGCTTAAACTTTGATACACATTAGGTTTGCACGCTGCGGTGCTATGGAACACCTCCAGAGCGCAGCTGTTGAGTCTCTCAGTGCAGTACTGTGAAGGCCTTTTGTTGTAAACCCCTAGTGTAATACTGTGCTAGCTACTCTACGACGGGCTAAACCTAAGCTAATTTCTGTTAAGCCTCTGCTAATTTCTGTTAAGCTGTCTCACGAATGCATTTCAAGAGTTCATATATCATAAATATCTCCACCATCTAGGGTTGCATGCTACGGCTACGCTAGGGCTACGCTACGCTTTGGCTTGCATCCACAGTAGCGCTTTTAAACCCCACTTTTTTATGGGCCATGCCTTCAAGGTATGCTGGCATGCAAATAACACTTCAAATACCTTTTTAAACAAGCATCGAAAGTGCCTTACGCTAACTTGTGATGCGCTGGGCCCCCCATCCATATGGATCATGGTTATGCATGAAGCGCAATTGCGTGGGGCTTGCAAGCTCTCATGAAGCTGGCACAGACATCTTTATCAGAAACATCTGCCTTTTTGTATGCTGCGCAGCCTCTTCAAAAGCAAGCATTATGGGCTCTCATGTTGATGTTGCCAGTGCTTGAATTACCTTAGCCACCATTGGAAACACTTGGAGCGGCAGCCAGCTGAGCCGCATGGCAGAAGACATGCTTCAATGCTGAATCCTGAAAGTGGCTAAAGTGGCTTTTTGTAACTGTTTTTCTGCAGTTGCTAGCTTTAGCCAGGACAATAGAGTTCCCCACCACGACAATACTCCCTCATTGTAGTTGAAGCTCTTGAGCAAACAGGCGCTGCTCTGTTCGGGTGCTAAGGGTGTGGGCGACACCCCTTGGCCTGCAATTCAGCTCTGTTTGCACGTACAATTATATTTCATGAAATGGATAAAAAAAATGTGACGTTAAGCCAGCATAGGTCGCAGCACAAAGAGAAGGGCAAGTCCGTATACGGACTATGTAGCTTCGATACGTATACGATCTGGCCAGATCAGACCATGGTATACCAGTACCCTGAAGCTACGTAGCTTCGATACCAGTACCCTAAAGTCGTAACCTTAGTAACACAGGTCTATGCTACGAAACTCTACGGCTACGCTACGGAGGGGTTCCGTAGCACTGTAGCATGCGCATGCAACCCTGTCAACGTGTGCATGCAACCCTGGCAACATGTGCATGCAACCCTGGCACCATCAAACTTGGAAGAGGAGCATTCTGTATGTAACATATATGTCACATTATGTATATATATACAATATTCGCTCTAGAGTGCAAACGCCCCGACTTGCACAAGTTCAACAAGGGGAAGCTTTACAGGAAACTGTTTCTTTGACTTGCACCACTCAAATAAATTCTACATAGATGTACGCATTCAAGATGAAAAATGAAAAACATCAGGTACATCAGGTATGCGTATGTCAAAAAAAGAAAACATCTTATCATGAAATAATTTTCATTAAAAATCTTTACCTATTACTTGCGAAGGCCTGTCAATGCAGCTGCGCTTCCCCGCGTCCCATGCTCTTCCGCACTACCAAAGCACGAAGTTGAAAAAGTGTATCAAGCGCTTGTCATTGAGGACGATGAGCTGGAAAGAGGATGCGCCAGTGCGAGAGTACGTCCAAATGAGGCCTGTTTTCCAAGAACAGCTTTTGCTGCATGAGCAGGTGAGCCGTTAAGTATGTAGTCACTGACTTTAAAAAGTGATTTAAAGCCTAAGAGCTTGTGCTTGCTTTAAGGGATCAAAGGAGGTAGTGGTAACGTGTGTCTTGCAGGTTATTGAGGCGATTGGAGAGGTAGCCAAGGAGACTGGATCACCATTGCGGCCCAAGGCCACGCGTTATGCGCCCAATGGGAAGCTGGTAACTCAATCCTTGGATGGGACTGCCTCGTGAGTTCTGAGATCGCCATCAACCGATCCTTTTTAACTGTGAACTTCCTAAGTGAACTCAGCTGGACTTGAGCATACGCAGTGCTCCAGTCTCAGTCACCAGCAATTTCATACCTTTTTCTCCAACCATATAAGCTCCTTAAAGCCTGAAGGTTAGACAAATGAATAAGGATAGGCTGCATACCGTATGATGGAAGTATGCAGCCATCCTCTGAGAATCATGGCCGAGCTGCCTAGGGCAATGCAAGATGTGTTCAAACTCAAAAAATTGAGCTCATTATTAGGCACTCAGCCTCTGTCACAATCATACCGACAAAAATGAACTGGTCTTGATGTGAGGATTTGGTCTGCATGGGCCCTTCTGTGTTCGCAACTCAGATACTGACAGTCCTCTGCCACAGGTATATATTGAGGACTTACACTGGAGGGGCCATCGAGTGAGTGCGCTGCTACATGTTTTGTGCTCCAGCCATGTCTCTTTTAATTCTTTTGGCAACCACACCGGATGCTGCAATTACATACTGCAAAAGTCACAGATATCCTGCAGTTCTCAATGCCTGTATGATTATTGCTAAGCAATTTGAATTACTTATCCTTAAAACCTGAGATCATGGCCTGTGATGCTGTGATGCGCTCATGCATCCAGGCACATGAACACGACAACAGGGGTTGTACCGGCCATGGGCTTGGTGTACTGCAAAGTGACGTGTCATGCTGCCATGGATAAAGGGTGAGGCACAATGTTGTTCAATGTGATCAAGCCAAACTGGGCTTTTAACATGAGGCCTGAAAAATTGCTGATAGAAGAAATACGTGAAGTGGTTGTCTGGGAGGGACTTGGTTGTGCAGATCTGTGTTTGTACAAAACACGAGACTGGCGAGGATCAATGCTACAATTGTGATTGTCCTAGCATTGTTGAAGGGAAGCAATGATGCATGCGAGTGTGTTCATGGCCTACTTCTGCTCCAGAACTCATCTTGATCTTGACATGCGCTTAAAAGAAGTCCGGCAATCCAGCAGAGGCCTGCCCTTCTTAGAAACTGAAGCCTCAACCACCATGTATCCAAGCTCAGCGCTATGACCTGCCAGGAGAAGCTTGATATTGAAATTTGCTGCAGTTCCTGCTTTCATATTTGATGTGTGTAGTACCCCTTTCCTGGACATCGAGATGACAGGCATTGAAGGCAGGGGCGTTTTGATATGCTGCACGCCCACCCCCCGGCTATCTTGGTTGCTGCACCCAGGTAGGCATGCAAAATTGTGGCAGGTATAGGACGTAGAGCCATGTGCTGGGCAGAGCACTCGTTACATGGATTTGCCAGTGCTGTTCATGCCACAGCATCTGCAGAAATATCACAGTTGCTAACACAATCATATCCTCCAACACATTGTGGTGTTGTGACAGCAGAGCTCGTGACAGGTATCTAGACAGTGAGGTGGTCCGTCCCGCTTACGCAAGAGGCACTTGATGGATGCTCAGCAAGCAGCAGCCTGTAGCAACTTAGTAGTTTTACTGCTTGTTCGTCATGATTGCAGGGTGTCTGTCTGCGCATGCCACTGAGAGGATTTCACCAAAATCAGTGTGATAAGATTGAGCATCCATGCACAAATTATGAGGCTGCTCAAATGTTCGCACGTGTGCAGACTACCTGATCAAGTACTGGAGGACACCAGTGCGTATCACCCAGCCTAGCCCCTTGCAAGCATACAGCACCACTGATGAAGGGTCCAGTGCAGGCGCCACAGACGGCATTATGCAAGCTGAAACACTTACGTTTGAGGAGCTTGAGCGGCGGGTCCGCGGACGGATGCCGCCGCCTGCGGGGTTCTCTGCTCCACCTCCAGGTATGCGTGCTCTAGAATCCAGAGGTAATGGCTAGTAAAGGGTTATCAAAACCACAAAATGGAAGAAGCATGAACATGTATAATTTTCAAGCAAATTGTATTGAACATACTAGCAGACCATCGACCGGGTCATATTTCTGTGATACATGACCACCGGGCCTTAGTTTGTTCAGCTGGCATGTAGCCAACTATGGATGCAGGCCATCTATCCCTCCATTTATCCAAACGCATTGACAATGCTTATGCAGTAGAAGCAAGGGGGTGGAGCTGACGAGTTTCATGCATAATATGCTGCAAATGAGCTTGGCAAAGCATGACAACATAGTTGACATGTCGAAAACTAGTGGCACAGCTTGGACAGATGATGCAGCAAGGCTGCAGGTGCAGGTGCGCTTGCTACCAACACTGTTTGCTACCTTTTTTTTACAGCACAACCAAGATGATGTGTGACACATTGCATGCACAGTGTACATTGCACACATGCTGCCACCCTCCGCTTGCTGTCTGCAGGCGCCGTCTCTCCGCAGCCACCTGTGTACAATGAGTTCCATAGTGCCAGCCTTTACACAAGGCTGGCATCTGCCCCTGGATTCCTGTTTTCATTTGACCCATCCAATGCCTCCGCCTTGGGTGCAGCAAGAGAGGATGTCGGATCGGTGAGTAAGCTTTCTATGTGTCCCTTTACCCAGCATGTGCCTCTACTTTAAGCGCAACAAAGAATGGTCAGGGGGTGTGGGTTAGGGTTGTTTTGCACACCTGAATGCGAACAATTATGTGCAGAAAAAGCAAAGAAACTAGGTAGGTAGTGAAACCACTCCCTTAAGTGCAGATCAGGTGAACACCCACCTTGACTCTGAAAGGAAGGGAGTCATGCTGGCGAGGTTGTGCAAGGCTACCTGTGCAGAGCACGCAATTGTAGGCCCTCAGTATTTTTGGCTTACCTAGCATAATTCAGTGCAGGAGAACCAAATCATTCCAGTCAAGTTTTTTTGTTGCAAATTGTTGGGCATTGAGGAAGGTATACTCTTATTAAGAGTCTTAAAGACTATATTAATATATCAAGAGTATATTGACTAGCATCCATTGATGGTGATACACTTAGATTGGATCCTGGCTGATGATGCAGTGGACTTTGCTTTGGGAGCCATGGCTGTTTGATTCACCATTCATCCTTGTAGGATCTTTGTCCAGTTCTCAGCTAGAGGGGAGTTCATCACCTTAAACACCATCCTTACTCTCCACTGCTTATATGTAGGTGATTGCCTTTTGGAGGCACTGGGTGGTTAATGACAGTGCTGGGCAAAGCCTGCAGGGCCAGGTCTTGGAGGAGTGCCGTGCAAGCACCGCTGCTGCTGCCCGTTTTTTGCAGTACGATCCAGATGGTCAGGTTTGAGCGCGTTCACAAAGCACTGCAAACAAACAAGGACACAAGGCACCTAGCACACAACCAAGGTGCTTTGAATGTAGGCAAAGCAAATGGGCTTCGCTGGGCATTGATTTTAGATACCCATGCTTATTGATGGAAGTCAATCTCTGTTCCTCTTTGTATTGCACCTATTAGCTGCCTGGCTTGGTTGGCAGGCAACACTGCTGCTTTTCAATTGTTTCCCGGGCAAGCTCACTGCCATCTCCTGCCTTAGCTAGTTTTTAAAGCACACATGCACGCCACACGCACACACATGCATGCATACGCAAACACAGTACACACATGCACACAAATACACACAGCATTCACTGGCATCCTATGGTGGACGCAGTGGGGCGTGTGGAGCGCTTGTTGGGTAAGGAGGTCATCGCTCAAATGCTGGAGACAGTATCAGGAGAGGCCTCTCTGGCCGGGCCTCCCTGGTGGCTCAAGCACTCTAAGTAAGGGTGCACTCCTTCTGAATTTTGTCCACGCTCCGGGGAAGTTATTGGGCGTACAATACTCTCAAGGTTTCACCAATCACCTGAGTGCAATCCCACCGAAGAACGGTCTGATGCTCCACTTTTGTAGGTTATTGCATTTGAGCTTGCACAAGCTTCTAACTATGAGCAAGTTTTCACACCGCTGCTGCATCACAACACCAAATGAGTAGCTTGATTTACATACATATATATGCTGTGCCTTCCAGGCATTCCCTCACTGAATTTTTAGTTTGATGGTGGGACTTTGCCTGGTGCTTGCACCAGCTCTGAGCTTTTCCATCATTACTTGCCATAACACCTGCTGGTGAAGATAAGTCTACTCCAACAAAATAAATGACAGCGTGTTTGAAGGAAAGGGCGTAGGAGTAGCCTGCTGGTGCAGTCTTTTTTTCTTATAGGCATTACATATGTTACGTATGATATGATACGTTACATATCACATTTAAACATTATGAACATGTATCAATAATATTATATCATTGAGAGTCCTTTGTTCACATCACCTTCATGGGTTGTGCACCTCTCTTAACAAACATTTTGAGGTGCTGGTGAGACCGGGCCCACTGGGCTTACTTGCGCCTTGGACCACAATGACATAGAGCAGCCGCACAACATAGCAGAGCCGGAAGATGAGCAGGGCACCCAAACCTTTTGACCAAGTGACTACTTTGTAGCCTGCGTGTACACCTAGTCCTCAGAGCTTGGCTTCCCGTTATTCGCTCGGCATGTCCATGTGCCCCTGGGGCCTATTCCTGCTGCAACCGGTGATCAGACAGGGGGGTTCTGAATTTCCTTGGCTGCTGGCCCTCCTGCTGCTGCCATGCTGCGCTCTGCCGGGCCAAGGCCTTTTGCCGCTGCAGAGCCTTCTTGGTACCAGGCATCCTGATCTAAGATCAACATTGAAAAGGGTTACAAGGGTTACAAGGGTTACCAAAAAAAGGCCTTCAGTCAAGAAGTGCCACTGCTAGCCTGCTCATAGAAAAACATCAATATAGCTTATTGTTATCCTGGCCCAGAAAAGCAGACACATTGTTTAAGCCTGCGGAAATAGATAGGGAAGCATAAGTCCTTTGGAGAGAGACCATGTGTGGATGGGTGCAGCGGAAAAGGACGTGTTGCTCATCCTGTACATCATGAGCATTACACAAGTCACAAGTAGGGGAGGTATTGTGAGTCCAGGTCACAGTTTCAATTCGTAGAGTGTGGGCACGTAGTCTGAAGCGAGCCACGCTGCGAATAACGTCACGAGGAAGATCAAGAAGCATGTATTTAGGAAGGGTGTATGGCGAATGTGTGACCAGGGCCCTCCTGGTAGGGAGGGCGCACCATTGATAGTAAGGTTAGATTCGGGTAGGTTAGGTTACAGAGCTGTACCTGCCAAATGAGGGCAGCTTAGCTGAAGCCAAACAGGCCTGCAACCGAAACCAAAAAAGGCAAGCTAGGTTGTACCCTGAAATCTAGGCACACCAGTCCAGGCACTCATGCACGTACAAGGCCAGGCCATTGATGGTAAGTGAAGCGTTTGCTGTTGCGCTTTCGCGCATGTATATCAAATTTAAGTGTCCTATGATCCAAGTGCCTCTTTCTGAGGTCCACAACAAAACGACCAAGATCGATGGGCTCACACTTCAGCAGTCTTTACTTGAACAACTAGGATGATGTGAGACCATCCATCGCAGACAGGATGTGGGATGGCCAGCAATCATCTCACCTTGAGCTCAGTTGCATGTCAGCATGTAAGATCTTTCTCGCAGTGGAGCTATTGCTTTGGGTTAAGCATTGTATAGCCGCACTGCCGCCCGGAACCAGTTGAACTCTAGAGGCTCTAGACCACACTTGCGCATCGCACATCATGAAGGAGTTGTGTCTTGAGCATCAGCATCCTCTTGAGATTCTCCATTGAGATGCTCCTCTTCAGATTGGAAAGGATGCGGAACAGCTAAAGGTGGTAGTAACTCAATCATAATGCAGCTTTAACAAAGTGTGTTTGAACTTGCTTTACTCTGGAACGGTCAAAGTTGACGGAAGTTGAATTAATCCATGCAGGAGTGATCATAGAATAAGGTGTTATTGATAAGATTACAAAACGCAGATTGTAGTACAATCAAACAATATTGTACACTCAAGGAGAGTTGTGTCCTTGATTGGACGCAAGCAAAAACTGCATTGTGATAAAAGGTGTCACTTAAAGTCATATGTCCCATCCTTTGTGTAATATGGGTGATTTATTGCCTTAGTTCTCCAAAGCCAGTGTGAGTATTCAGAGTCATGAGCAGCCTCATGCTGGACATCCAGATGAGACAGGTTACTTGGGAGCCAATTGGTAGGACCGGCCTGTCACAAAATGCATGTTCGCTGCTGACTCAAAAATGGGGAACAAGAAACAGGACTTAACTACAACATTCTCATGTTGAGGGGGGGGAGAGAGAGATTAGATTACAGGGTCGGCTTAGATGTTGACTGATTGTTGAAAGCTTGCACTAGGCCAGAATGTGGCCGCCGGATACAAGTGAGTCTCTGTCATGAAGCATGCAGGAATGTACTCATGCACTGCTTTTCCTATGTTCTCCAAGTTCTTCTGCTTTGAGCGCTTTTAGTTTTGGTTTGGGGTTGCAGGCCATTTAGGCTTCAGCTAAGCTGCCCTCGTTCGGCGGATACAGCTATGTGACCTAACCTATGTTCTCTAAGAAATCCTGTCCTAGTCTATGAGAACTTGCAACTGCATGCCCTCTTTTGGATTGAGGGCATCTGCAACTCCCTGTCAAGGCTCCCACAGGTCAATGACTGGGAGCAATCCTAAACTTAAATCCCAGGTCAATGACAGGTTACATGATCAAGTTTGCTTTATATTGACAGCTGCCACGCTGTGGCAAATGTGGTCTTTTGCCTATCTAACAACCAGGACTGACATCATGTGATAACTTTCCTCCTCGTCATGAATGGGTGCCCTCCCTCGAGCTCGAGCTCCTCATTTTGAATGGAGGTTGTTTCATGTGACCCTCATTCAAACTTAGCTGCCTCATCCCTCTCATGCTATTTTGAAGCTTTCCAGCCCCTTCTCTGCCTTAGATGCAGGACATGCCCATTCATTATCTGCTTTCCATCTCTTTGGGCATCAGTAAAGCATGCTAGGTCCAAGAGACACTGCCAGTGGTAAATCCTGTGACAGGCACTACACTGGTACATGTCTGTCGTGGGGTAACCTGCTTCTGTTTATTTCGCGGATCACAGCATATTTAATTGAAAGCCCACAGGTGGCCTCCTGGGCAGCCTGGGTAAGTTCAACAGCTTCACTCCATGCCATAGCCTGGAGGCATGCTTTAGGCACTTCTGTGTCCACTACGGTGGTTGGGAGGCCGTGGCCTGCTACCTTTCCTCCTGAACACGAGAAGCCCGCTGACCTTAGAATGTCATCATGATGTTTAGAGAATACTGATTTAAGCAGAAAAATTCTTATAGTGCAGAAACCAGAAAGGGTACGCCTTGTATTATTTTGGTCATCGCCCGCATATTTTAGTGCTGGGATGCCCTAGGGAAGCAGCATCTAGAAATTTTTGTTGTTTTTAATTTGAAGATCTTTGGCCTTTTTAATTGCTGCCATCCAGAGACGCTCGTATTGCATTGCATTCCATCCGGAAGATTGGCATATTCGTTTTACATAGTTCTACTCAATCTGGGTCATGAAAAGACGAAAGAAAAGAAAATGACACTGGAGATGCATGCCAGGCGGCATGCACCAAGGCTAGCCATTGCCTTGCTTTGCTCTATGTTTCTGGTGGTCACCCTGGTCACTTCTCGAGGCAGATCTAATGAGGCAGCAAACCTGCGGCTGGCGCAAGATGATGACGTGTTGCTGCAACCCCAAGGCAAAGAGCTTTTGCTCATCCAAGCAGTGTTTAGGTGCGGCAGGAACAGGGCATACTGTTGGTATTCTGAAATGTTGAGATTGCGGGCTTTCTGTGTGAAAACCTTGAGGTGTTTGTCACCTGTCGTCGTTCTGTGTTTGGCGTGGAGCTGAGCTTGCGCCAATGGGCATCCTGGCCTGCACAGGCACGGAGCTCGCATGCCACTGGCAAATCTGTACTTTCCTGAAACAAGATGGGAAAATTGTGCTTTGTACCAAGGGCCAGACAAGGTGAGGTTTTGGGCTAGATAAAATCAATGCTTTGTAGTATTAAGACTATTACCTTTTTTGTGACCTGCCTGCCTTCTTCCCTGTCTTTTTCAGGGGGTAAAGTTGATCTTGATTGATGAAAATGCGGGCAAGTCAGCTCCTCCTCCACCTATACTAGACCTCGTAAGTTACATTTCATGTTCTCTGAAGGTTGGCTTTTGGCTTACGCACATGAAAAACGCCATGCAATTCCACACATGCAAGTGGGCTGACATGCGCACGCACACACACACATACACAAGCAATCGCTTGCCTTCTTGTGCCCTCGTGCACGCGCAGGATGCCCCGCTCTTGCCGGGTGGTTGCCGGCAAGGGGAACTGACCAAGAATGGGTACCTTATGGCCCAGAGCCTTGGGTCCTGGCTCAGGTCCAGGTACACGCAGCAACTCCCTTTCCTTTCAAAAAGCTTCAAGGTTCGGTGGTTCTTTGTGGCATTGTCACTGCGCGGGCTGGGTCTGGTCAGGAAGCGTTTGCTGTGCTGGGTGTGTTTGCGTCGGTGGGCTGAATAAGCTAGTTCACGTTAAGGATGTATTTTGATCGCTTGATTGCAGTGCACACACACACACACGCACATAAACACACACTGCACACTGATGCATGCCTGCGCACAGCGGTAGGATCCCCTGATTGCCATCTCCCTGTTCCGTCCTATGAGCAGAGCAAATGTGTTGCCCCAGTCCATGCACATATCTGCATGCCCTGAAAAGCACACTGCTGCGTCTGCATGCCCTGGAAAGCGCACGGCTGCGTGCAATCTGTCTTGCTGCCACGTGCGTCACCTACAGGCAGAGGAGGTGTCCCTGCGGACAACATGCATCAAGCGCACTGTGGCCACCCTCAAAGTACGAGTTTGTGGAGCGTGCGCAGCATCAATGAGCACCAAGGACTAAATTGAAGAATAATCTTAAACCTGCTGTTGCTTGCCAAGAAGATATAGGCTGCCTAGGAACAAGTCGCTGTGCGAGTAGCTGGAATGGGGGAGGGCCAGGGGGGAAGGGGACGGAACAGCATGTGACTCATCCCAGCCTCTGGGAGGCCTAGTCTAATGAACCCCTGTCCATGATGGACCAGCATGTGCTTGAGCTACAGCTGTGCGCACGCATGGACACCTGATTCAGATGGTTGCCATGCCCTACCATGAGCCTGTTATTTCAGCTTCCCCTCAACGCTTTGACTGAAAGCCATGTGCTGTACTGTGGGTACGACTGCTGCGCTTGTTTGGTGCAAGCGGGAGCGGATGCGCGGCGGCGTCCTCGCATTGCTGCTTTGCTTCCTGGGTGGGTCCATCCTGCTTTTGAGCGTCCAATTCAATCACACGCGAGGCTGTGTCGGCCTCGCACCTGCTGGGTCTGTGGTGCGCAGGGTGTTCTGGAGGGGCTCTGGCCAGGCACGGCGCGCGTGGACGCGCCTCCGATATTTGTCAACGCGTCCCAAGAGGCGCAAGAGTTCGAGTAAGGATTGCTCAAGGGCTTGAGTGCGGGGCTCGCAGGTGCTGAGCCCGTGTCATACGCATTCTGTGCAGAGGGAACGCGTATGACATGGGATCAGGGCTTTGTCCATGTGTATCCCAGAAGGGCCTTGTGGAAAGGCTCAGCAGTGTGGGCAAGGGTGCATGTTGGGGCAGCTTCTTCAGTGCACAGGGGCCTCCAGCAGGCGCAGGGCAATCTGTGACCTGCCAACACCCCTGCACTTATGCGAGCTTGTGAATGAATTGTTGGCTGCAATGGATCTAGGCACACAAGCAATGGACAAAAGTTTGCAGCCAAGCAAGATTGCACAACTGACGAATTATCTCTTCTTGTTTGTGAACATCCCTCTGCTGCTCGTGCTGCATGGCCAAGTGCGCTCATGCTGTGCTGTCACATGCACTTCTGCCCCAGAGCCTTGTGTGCTGCATTGCTGCGTGCGCTCATGCTGTGCTGACGCATTGGCTTCTGCCCCAGAGCCATGTGTGCTGCATCGCTGCGTGTGCTCATGCTGCGCTGATACATGGCACTAATGCCATGCAGCCCAATGTGTCGCATATGGCCACATGTGCTCATGCTCCATGGCCATGGATGCCTGTGCTGCATGGCAGCTCGCGCCCATACCGCACGTCCATGCATGCCCCCGCCTCTGTGCAGGTATGGCAAGAACCGAACATGCCCTGCGCTGGGACCCAAATTTGATCAGCTGCACGCAATGGTGGCGGGTGTGTAATTGTGACTGCTGGGTGCACCAGTGCCTATTTGTGACTGCTGGTTGCACCAGTGTGTAATTGTGACTGCTGGTTGCACCAGTGCCTATTTGTGACTGCTGGTTGCACCAGTGTGTAATTGTGACTGCTGGCTGCACCAGTGTGTAATTGTGACTGCTGGCTGCACCAGTGCCTATTTGTGACTGCTGGTTGCACCAGTGTGTAATTGTGACTGCTGGCTGCACCAGTGCCTATTTGTGACTGCTGGGTGCACCAGTGCCTATTTGTGACTGCTGGTTGCACCAGTGCGCATATGCGACTGCTGGGTGCACCAGAGGCTTGCGGCGTGCCTAGAACGCTGTGGTGTTGCATGGCCTGGAGCCATGAGGTGCTGCATGGCACCCCAATCACAAGGTACTGCACAGTAGGAAGTCACGAGGTGCTGCACAGTTTTGAATTACAAGGTGCTGAGTGCTTCGAAAACACAGTTTGCTGCATGGTCTTGAGCCACAAGGTGCTGCATGGTCATGAACAAAAGTCATGAGGTTCTGCAAGGTCTTGAACAAAAGGTGCGCATGGTCTGAATTGGTACGATGCTCCATGGCCTGGGAACACACAGTGCTGCATGGTCTGAAATTGCAAGGTGCTGCATGGCACTACAAGTACAGAGCGCAAGCTGGCTTGATCTGCAAGGTGCTGCGTGTGATGGGCCACCAAGAAGGGCAGCCTCTGAGTAGTACTACCTGCAATTTCTGTCTCGCATTGCCTGCCTTCTGCGTCCATTTGCTCCAGGCTCGGCTTTTGGGGGTCTATGCCTACCCACAGGTACTGGGTTGTGCGGTAGTGCAGCCCCCATTGCATGCCGAGCTGCAGCCACTGTCTTATGCTATGGTGCGGCCAGCGGTCCGAGGACCGGTTCAACATAAGTTTAGTTAGTAGATAACATGCATGTATCACCTTTGAACAAAGGACTACACAGTTTATTTCTTAACACCCTCTGCCTGTGGGCAACAAATCCTTGCAGAGCGTGACGCAAAGGATGCCAGTGCCGTGGCCCACGCTGCGCAAGTGGCGGCCCGGTTGCACCTTCCAACCGACTCTCTCTCATGGGTCAGGTAAGATGTGGGTAGTTGCTTCAGTTCTTTCACGCGCGCAAGCACAGGCACTGCCGGAACTGGCTTTCCTACCAATGCTCAGCCCTGAAGTCACTGCTGTTTCAACAGTGCCTTCCACGTCGCAATGGGTCTTGTGCTGCATGCTGCTACCTAAGGCCGAAACTGCACTGTATTAACTCATGGCTTCAGCAGAGGCTCTGGCACTCTGGGCCTGAGGCATGCTTGGGGTGAGGAGTGGGCCCGCGTTTGTGCTTGGGATGAGGAGTAGGCCCGTGTTTGTGCCGGCGCCTCAGTTTCTCAGCTGCCAGACAGCACTGAGCCCGCACACACTCTAGAATTTGCACATAAAACCTAGCAATTGCTGCACCCAAACACACCTGTGCGTGTGGTGCCGTGCCGCAGGCTGCATGACGTGCTGGCAGCAATGCAGGCTGAAGGCATAAAGCTGCCTGATGGAGCTGATGCAGCTCTTGCGCGCGAGGTAGCTGACCAGGTGAGTTATGGCAGCTGCCCTCTCCCTCTTCTGTGCTGTGGGTGTGCTCACGTGGCATAGCCAAAAGCAGCTTTCCTTTCCCTCATATGTGCCGTAGGTGTGCTTATGCGGCATAGCCAAGCACAGCTGCCCTTTCTTTGGGTGTGCATGGCACAGCAGGGCAGAGCGCGGCTGTCCTGCATGAAACCACCCGCTGTGTACTTAGTGAACTTGGTGAACCACTCCTAGGAGCCCATAGCCTGTTTGTTTACTGCATGCACTTTGGATGGAAGTGAATCAGGAGTACACAAGGACAGGCACTCGAGAGAGATCTCCAGAGGATACTGAGTGACTGCCTGCGCCCTCATCCTTGCAAGCTCTAAATAGATGCATGGAGTGTACAAAGAAAACATGTAAGGTCGGGCCTGAACGTGCCCACAGGTGTCTTATTAAGCCACAGACAGAATACATTGATCACACACAGGAAATGAAATGCTTGCATGCATGCAAGCAGGCACAACTCAGGGTCACTACTCAAGCTCAAATCTCTTTTGCCATTGTATCACTGAGTTTGTGGTGCGCAGGAGCCGCACACTTCTCAAAAGTCGACTACCAGCATGCCTGGTTGACGCACTTGAAAGTCTATATCCAACCTCTGGGGTGTGTGCTGCGTGCTGCTCAGGCCATTGCGCACGAAAGTGCTGTCATTGCTCCTGTCCCAGAGCAGGAGCTGCTGCCGCCTGGCAAGTGCCAGCAGGTAGGCAGAGTGGCCTGGGTGCTGGTGCACACTGCGCGCGTGGCCTGGGTGGCAATGCACACTGCATGCGTGGCCTGAGTGGCAGTGCATACTGCATGAGTGGCCTGGGTGGCAGTGCACACTGCATGAGTGGCCTGGTTGCCGGTGCACACTGCATGCGTGCGCAGCGCATGGATGTGGTGCCTCAACTCACCGGGCACAGCAGAGGCTCAAGTGCGTTGAAGCGCCCAAGAGCTTTGGTGCGCACTGCGTACTATTGTCAAACATGTCCATCGGCCATGGCCGCCGCCCTTCCTGCTAGTAAACCACCCCATTTCCGACATGAGCACACACCAAGGGGCATGCGTGAGCGCTGCATCGCGCGCCTGCAAGTGCCCCTGCTGCCCACGCCACTGTGTGCAGGTGATCCGGATGTCCATCGGCCCCCTACTGCAGCGCCTGGTTGCCAACATGCAGCTCGCGGGCCGTGTCCTGGCCGCTCCTGCTGCAGGAGGGGGGGGGCAGGGCAGGGACAACCGGGGCCTCCTGTCAATCACAGGCGCCCACCGGGATGATGCAAAGGGGGGGCAGGCGCCTCTGGGCCGCGAGCATGGGCTAGAGGGAGGGCGGCTGCCCGTTCGAGCTGGCAGGGTAGGCGTCCGCCAGCTGGGTATGCCCGGTAGGCACGCCATGCAGCACCTGGAGGGGAAGACAGGGGCGGGCGACGCTGCTAAGGCACCAGAGCGGAGGCTCCCCAAGATGTTCATGTTCAGCGGGTGAGCCTTGTGGATGGGTGAGCCCTGGGGATTGGTGAGCATGAGATCTGTTTTGTGGGTGAGCCCTGGGGATGGGTGAGCATGGGATCTGTTTTGCGGGTGAGCCCTGGGGACGGGTGAGCATGAGATCTGTTTTGCGGGTGAGCCCTGGGGATGGGTGAGCATGAGATCTGTTTTGCGGGTGAGCCCTGGGGATGGGTGAGCATGAGATCTGTTTTGCGGGTGAGCCCTGGGGATGTGGCCCAACAGCTCACTGTATGCTGGAACGGAAGGGCCGGGTGCACATGCGCAAGATGCAAATGTTCAGCGGGCGAGCCTTGCAAAGGCAGAGATGTGGGTGTTCAGGGCCGGGTACGCATGCAGGTGCTTGGTTTGGGGGGACGACTTCTGGGCTCGGGGTGCTTTCGCTCTGTGCCGATCCTGTAATGCCTGCCGGCTCTGAGCTGCTTGTCTGTACCATGCAACACCTGTCTTGCAGCATGCACTCATGCAGAACGTACGAGGCGCCCCTCCCACGCAAGATTTCTGTACTGCAACCGTGCTTGCACCACATCAGAATGACCCGTCCTTCACATGCGTGTGCATGCACATGCAGGCATGACTCGACCATCACACCCCTCATGGTGAGTATGAAGGAGAAAGGGGAACAAAGGAACAAAGGGAGCAATGCAGCACCTTGTGTGAGAGCTGTCAAAGTCTCCTTCTATGGTTGCAAGCTCAGGAAAAGTGTCTCAACAATGCTTGCGGCTTGTGCAGAATGGCAGGCTGGGGCTTTCACAAGGGTATGCTTTTCAGCGCAAGCCATCGCCTGTTAAGTGCCTCCGTTCTTGGGCCTCAGACGGTTCTTTAGCTTGCAACTGCATGTTGTCCTGCTAGTCTCGCTAGCATAATTTATCCATAACCTGTCACCATTTGCTACACGGCTTGAGACTCTATGCTCTGTCCTCTGCATGCATGCCGACGCGCACGCACACAGAAGCGCGCACCAAAGCATCCACACAACTTTGAGCATCTTGCATTTTACCAAGGGGTCAGCACATGTATGTTGCATTATTTCAATGGCTCATAGTGGCCCAGGCTACCAGTGCAGTGTGCGAATAGTGCCAGTTAGGCAAACCAAAATGGCAACGAATTAAAATGTTGTACAGCTGCAGCACTTCTATGGTGTATGTTGCACGCTTGCAGCACTTCTATGGTGTATGTTGCACGCTTGCAGCACTTCTATGGTGGTGCCATGCGACCCACAGGCTGCCTTTTGAATGTGCACGGCTGCGACAATCGCAACATGGTGCCCTACGACTTGGGCTGCCCTATGAATGCTATGGCTCACACATGTGTGAATGTTCATGGCTTTTGTATGTTTGAATGTTAATGGCTTGAATGGCACCAAATGCATCTCTCAGGCTGCCCTTGGGCAGCCCCTTCAGTCCTGGCCGCCCTTTACCTCCAATGTGGTGCTGGAGCTGTGGGGCAGCAGAGCCATGGATGCTGAGAGCCAAGGTGAGCGCTTGCAGAAGCATGTGGCCAGTAGGAGCACAAGCCATGTTGAAGGTGGGATGTCTAGGTGGGTGGGCGCAGAAGCGCGTGGCCAGGAAGTGCAAGCGCCGTGTCACAGCAGGAGAATTCCCCCTGCCCCTGCCTCTGCCCCTACCCTCTCGCTTTTATTGCAACCTAAGGTGGGTCGAGCCTGGGATGGCAAGCACGGCAGAAAGTCTAGCCTGGCTTTCTTGTAAAAGAAAGGCATTGCTAGCCTGCCAAGATGCCAACTGTAGGGCTCCTAGAAGCTGGCCTGGATGGATGCTGCAGCACCCCACACAATGGCTTTGCTCATTCATATCTACACTCTGTACAGTCACCAACTCCTGCACGCTCACACACATGGCTCACGCATTTTTTGCTGATTGGTGCTGCAGGTGGCTATGGCAATTTAGAAGTGCGGGTGCTGAAAGACCAACAGCCGCTGCACATGAAGCACGCAGGAGGCAGGAAGGGTGAGTCCACAAAAGACTGGGTGCGTATGCGAGCATGTGTGCGGGCACAATGGACTCCTGGAGGCATGGAGAGTGAGCCAGAGAGTGGCAAGGTGTTGTGCGTACATGCATTTATATATGTATGGTCATATTGGAGTCCACTTTGGCTGTGCTTGTGCCCAAGGAGTGCCAGGGCAAGTGGCAGGGCCCGCGTTGGCCTCTAGCGCTGCGCAGTGCAGCATGCTATGTAATGTGAGAATAACATGTGAAAATAACAAAAATAAATTGAGTGCCAGAATTCCGCGCCACTTGCTGAGTAGATTTTGGGCACTTGCAGTCACTTCTATCATCTCAGCATCATATGCTCAGCTGCTGTCACCTTTGGCGCTAGTGGGTTTGTCTGAACGCTCAAGGTTTTTTGTCATGCAGCACTTCAGCTGTGGATGGTGCAAATCCTAGGCTGGCCTGTCCCAGGCAGGCCCCATGCTGACTTACAGATGGGTGCCTGTTTCTTTTGTCAGGTGGCTGGATCCGGCTAGCCGACTTTGCAGCTCAACTCGCTCCGTTCAGTGCGACCGCGCAGGAGCACCAAGAAGAGTGCATAGCAGTAGATCTTCCAAAAGTACATCCAGCAGGATGAGAGACTTCATGAGTCAATTCGACCCCAACTTGAAAGGAGGCCAGCCTTTGTAACCTAACCTCACAAAGGTTTTTTTTAATGGTGGTACCAGGCAGGCCTTTGTGCCCAGGAGTGCCATAACTGCTGTGCCCTAGGTTTTGCAACACCGCCTTGCTTCTTGTGCCGATGTTCTTTTGCGTTGGTTTTGGTTGCAGGCCTGATTGGCTTCAGCTTAGCTGCCCTTGTTCAGCAGGTACAGCTTCGTAACCTTATTAAACCTAATCTAGCTTATCTCTCAGTCGAGTGACATTCTGTTTTTATTCCAACTTCCACCTCATCCACCATCACACAATCGTTGTGGCTCCTAGATTCTTCAAGGTAGTCGACTGGCCACACACTCTCCTCCTTGCACGTCCAGCAGGCAGCCCATCTGGCAATTGCCCCCAAAAAACGCGAACTTGCGCATGCTACCAAATGTCTAGTTTGCAACAGGTCGAACACAGGACGTTACATCTAAATGTCATGTCTCAGACTTGTATATTCGTTGGCCCAGCCAGCACATCCAGCGCACACATTGCAATAAACTTAATTTTGAAATCATGAGTGCAGTAATGTCTAGGCTCAAAACATCAGAAGCAAACAATAAACGAACAGTCACCTGTGGCCCCTGAAACAACTTGTTGCTTGAAGCAAACATTAATTAGCCTAGACTTCACAGGGATGATGACTCCCCTTTTTTCATACCAAATACAAGCCTAAGAAAAGATCCCAGTGCATAGAAAAAGGACCTGGCAAAAGGGAGGCAAAAAGGACCAGGACCTGCTACATGAAAAAAGAATGCTGTAATGGCACTGAATATGAAAATCATAGGATGCATGTGCCTTTGATGCACCTCACAGTCAAGCAACATAAAAAGGAGATTTTGCCCAATTTTCGAGCTCAGAAATGCACGGTCTATTTGGGCACACAAATATACATGTAAATGAGACGCACGCACATGCAGGTATTTATTGGCCGTTTGGAGGGTCTTGTCAAGTGTTATATTCCAATGCAATTGATTTATGCTCTGCATGCAGAGACTGCTGCACAGCAAACAGACCCGTGGCATGACCATGACGAACATATCACGCCCCACTCAAGCTCACCAATGTATGTATATTTGAGATCTTGGCACTGTGCCACGGCTTGTGTTCATGCAAGTGCCCATACATATACAGCTATTGAAGCACACAGCAACCTTTTTGGTCAGGCACACTGTCCATAATCCCTTCATCGAGAATACTCTCTAATCGTTTGACCACCTGCAAACGCATACAGAGGCATAAAGTTCATGTCAGGTTGTCCATGTGAGTCATTCCTATGTTGTCCAGACCCCATCCTAGACTATATATCATTTCAACTTAATGATACTTGGACATGTTGAGGAAGTGATGCTATTAAAACAGTTGTAAACTGGATAACTCAAAAAGATAAGGCTTGGAGTCAGTTGGTTTGACTGGAGGCCTTTATTCTTGCTATTCTTGTAACTTAAATGATAAGCTTTAGGTCTGACATAGGCAGAGGAGACATCAGCAAAATTCTGGTTGTGCAAGTGTCATGCATAGGGGTCAGTGTTGGCCTATAGCACTAACTATTTCTTGAAAATAACATGCCAAAATGGTGCCTTGCTGATTCGCTCGTTTCAGGCGCCCCTCGAGTGAATGGAATCGATTCTATGTATATGGGGGAAAACCTTCGTCTGGCCGGGTTTCCCCAGGCGGTTCCTATGTGTTCCAACTTAAACATGTCTGCTGCTGTGGTGAACAAGCTGGGCAAGCAGCGCATAAAGCCTTGGCCAGATACAGTAGCTGGAGCTCAAGGCTAAGAAATAGGTGCAAACAGCGCCAGGAGCAGCAAAGTGCAGCTTGGGCATGGCATTATGAGTGGCGCAACTTCGCTGGCGCACACTGACCTTGCCCTTCCTCCCTCTGCCCCGCCCGTCCTTGGCCACGGGAGGGAAGATGGGAGGAGTGTAGGCAGGGGGGTGAGCGCATGCTGTGACTCGCGCATGCACTGTGCGCACTTGCATGGATGCGCACACCCATCACAAGCCAGCTACGCAGCATTGCTGCAGCGCTGGCAACCAAAAAGGAGCAAGCAGTATACGATGTCATTGCATATCAAGGGTCCCAAGCACTGATACAACATCAAGTAGGGCTGGTGTTTTTGGGAGGGTGCAAAGCGTCACAAGAGCCTTTGTCTTGCAAGCTTGCATCAATATTGGCCTTGACCTTCGCGCTGCACAAACTCACTTGCACCCGCCCCCTTGCTGCGATGGTTTGATTACAACATTTACTTGTCATCAATGCATAATAGCAAACACAATCTACACTGGCATGCCTGCACACAAGGACACATGCACGCATGCGCACCCGCAGTACTTACGCATGCCTTCACATGCTGGTGCAGCTGTGCTATGGGCACAAGCACAGGGCCCAAACAAGCTGTGGCACATGTAATCATGCCAGTAATGAGTGTGGGTAACCCATCCAAGTAGATAGTTGCCAAAATGGGGGGGCAGGGGTGCAGAGAGGATGGTGTACTTGAGGCACCTGGCCCTTACTGGTACCCCAGGTGCACCAAATATAGCGCTATGTAGGAGCCTACGACGAAATTTGGGCTGGCGGGGAGAGATCAGCGCATTTAGCGCCTGAAATATAGCGCAATAGCACTTCATATTTTTCCATATACCACTATACGCCAACCCCTAGGGCATGACTCATGCAACATCTACGCAAGCGCGATGTGTAGACAGTCAGTAATTGAGACCATGTACATTGCACTGCCAATAAAATTGTGCAATTTTCACTCTTTTACACGTTAATACGTGCTACCTGCTTGTTTGTGTATATCTCTAGCAAAATTTTTGTCAACTGGCAGTTTTTTGTCCTGGAGGACCAATGAAAGGGACAGTTTGTGAGTGCTCTTTTCTTTAATACCCCACAAAAGAATCTAGCTTGCCCCCATTAAGCATGCCTGCATTGTCCTGCATTTTTGGCTGTAAGATATCATACGTAAACGCAAACTTGCTACAAACATATCACTGACCTTATTGGAGTACTATGCCCTGGCGCTCCCTTAATGCAGCTCAAAGTGTCATGTCGCCAAATTTAGTAACAAAGGCCGGCCTCGGTTTGTCCTAATGAATGGATACAGTCATCTTTTGGTTTAGCCAAAATTTTAGAGTAATAAAAAACCCCCCAATATCAGTGCACAAGGGAGATTCTAGGAAAACGGATCTCCCTGGGTGCATATAATCTGCCATTGAATGCCTGGGCATTGGGCCTAGACAAGAACTTTGATAGCTTGTATTCACGCCAATGTATTATGTGGCCCACAGCAAGGCACTGAATACCGCTTTGCATATTTGTTTTGGCATTAACTTAAATACCTAGATTACAACATCAGATACCTTATGCTCACCTCACTCATTGAGGGGCGCTCAGCTGGATGCTGTGCCCAGCAACTGCATATTAAGTCACGCAATTCTACTGGCCAATCCTCTCCTGCGAGAGAGAATTGAAGCAGGCAAGGCACACAATCAATATCTCTGCCATTTGAGCACCTTAATCCTTTATTTCTGACATGCAGATAGAGACCAGAGACAAATCAAGAGATTGCACAATGCAGCGCCATGGTGCTAAGGCCAAGAGTCTCAAAACACCCCTCCTCACACAAAACTTCCTTACATGGTTACATGCATTGCTACAGTAGTTCCTCAGACAGTCAGATAGTTGTTCTGGCAAAGCAGCCAGTAAGAGGATAATTGTAACCGAGATGGATGTGCTTAAATGAGGTCCCAGCATGCTTCAGGAATGCTTGCAATTTTCAGTTTGCCACGAGCCAGAGTTCTGTTGTCCATGTTTATGTGACTTACAAGTAGGGATCGGCATATAGCTCAGTATTAGGTAATTCACAGCAATATATAGCGTTATATAGCAATATAGCGCTGTATTTTGCTATAAATTAGCTGCTATCTCTGCCAGAACTCCACCTTGCAAATTTTGGCATCAGAAGAGAGATTCAGCACCTTCTATAATGCACCCATACAAAAAATGATAGTGAAACTTGATTTTGTTGGGGCTAGGGGCTTTTAATGACCAGGTATAGCGGTATATCTGGTACTAGGGTTACACTCCTTCTCATGTGCAGGCACACGTCTTAGTACCCCTGGGCCCCTCATTCCTCAATTCCCTTCACGCTTAAGACAGGTCTTGATATCCTCCTGATGTGCTGCCTGAAAAATATATATTGTTGACAGGTTGTCCCTTCAGATCAGGTGCATAGTTATCTAAAGACACGGTTGTGTTCCAAGGCATTCCCTAGCAGTCACTCTCAAGTGCTGATTGCTGCCCAATGCTGACTGCTCTCTTCTTCTGTCTGCTCCTCAAAATCTTCTGCTGGTGCTGGTGCTGGTGCTGCTACTGCTCGCTGCGTGGCTGCTTGCATGGAGCTGTTTGCGTGGACTCAACTCAATCAAGCGCAGGGCACTCCTGCCAGATGATGAAGGGGAACTCGTAATCGATGGTGTAAATGGCCATGAGACAATGAAACTGCTTGCTGTGCCGGGCCCATTGAGAAGGATGATATGCTGCTTCTTGGCCACTGTCTGCCCATTTATTTGTACAATTATATTTTCACAATTATATTCTTACTTCTTGAGGCCCAGAGGCGAACTTTCGGGTTTTGATTTTGGCACGCACTTCATCTGATAATTCAATAGCGCTACGCAGCGCTGTCAGCAAGTGCCAATTCCTATTTATGAGACAAGCCAGATGAAAGCAAAATGCCTGGCCCAATGCTTGTTGATTTCTTAAAATTATTTGGATTGGAGAGCAACAATGAAGTGCAAGAATGGAGTGTGTGCGTTTAAATAAATGGAATCATCATCCCAAGAGCCTGTAGCCACAGCCAGTTCCCAATACTCACCAAGTGGGGGCCTGTATCCACAGCTAACTTGTTGTACATACTCTTGTATCTCTCCCAGCGTGCCTAAGTTGCTTATAGAGCAAATCACCAGGTACCTGAGCTCAAGCAGCAACAGCAATGCGAAAATGCAGGCATTTGATCAAGGTCTGTGATAGAAGCTCTGGTAGAGGCGATTAAAATTTTACATAATTGCTGGATGTACATGTGAGTTTTTATGCTTAATGTGTTCTTGGCTTCAAGAATCCAAGGTCGTAAGGCTCAAATTTACCCTTACCTGTGGATCAGCTCATATAGCATGACGCCAAATGAAAACACGTCCACCTGAAGTAAGGGATCGGGTAACATCAATGCTGTTGCAGAGCAAGAGTGTACAAAAGGCACTCGAGGTATATTATATGCAGTACTAGCACATGGGGCATGTGCTTTCTGCTACGTGAACACAGCAGAACGAAGGTCATTGCCAAGGTTGTGAGAGAGAACAGTTACCACAAGAGCAAGGGCATAATTTGTGAGAGAGAACAGTTGCCACAAGAGCATGGGCATAATTTGTGAGAGAGAACAGTTACCACAAGAGCATGGGCATAATTTGTGAGAGAGAACAGTTGCCACAAGAGCATGGGCATAATTTGTGAGAGAGAACAGTTGCCACAAGAGCATATGGGCATAATTTGTGAGAGAGACCAGTTGCCACAAGAGCATATGGGCATAATTTGTGAGAGAGAACAGTTGCCACAAGAGCATATGGGCATAATTTGTGGAAAGAGAAGCGCTAGACTACAACTTAGTTATGAACTATGCAGTCAGAAGGGCAAATATACTATGTGCAAGCTGTACCTTTTCATCATACTCTTCATTTCGAAACATTTCCTGCATGCAGTGGATGCAAAACAAACAGCATAGTGCAGATGTTTATGTTGCCCAAGACATGACATAATGAGCTTCAAAAGGCCCAATGCACTTGAGATGTTTCACAGCTGAGTTCTATTCATGCATCCTTGAAAAAGAGCAGGCGTTTTGTGCAAATCAAGGAACACCTTAGCATAGGTACACGTTGGTAACGCTACACTGCAGATAGTTTTGTGCAGCCTTTTGAAGGAAGAACAATTCCAGAAAGGGCCCGTCTCATCTTGGGTTTGGAGACAGTGATGGAATGCAGGGGCCAACTTGATGCAGCTGTACGCGGGCATGCATCGTCCCACTCACGGGCGACATGTACATGTATGATCCCGTCCTGCCCGACAGCTGTGCCCCAACTTCCACATGGAGCACACTGGACTGCAGTTTGGCGCTCCTGCAAGCAACAGTGTGCATGCACACTACTCAAACAGGAAAACACTCGCATTCAGCAAGCTGACTTACAAAATCAGCCTTTTCATGAACAAGGTGGTATAGATCAAACGTGCAGCTTGGTGCTTCTGCAGTGATCTAAGAGGAGGCACGGACCAATATAAAACAAAGGAACCCTGCGGACTTTTCTGATAATATCCTAAATCTTTAGAGCGCACTCAGTGCTGGGCTGCATGAGTCAAAACATCTCAGATACAAAACAGCTTGGTTGAAGTGATATGTAAGAGTACACTTGTTTGAGCATGCCAACCTTCCAGTAATCTATCGCCCCTTTTCCAACAACATTCACCTGCTTGATCTCCTTGTAGGACTCTTGTTAGTAGCTTGCACGTTATCCATAAGTGCTCTAGGACATGCAAAGTTTCCAAATGATACCCTGGAACCTGTAGACTTTCTGACCTCGAACTATAAGTCATAAGGCTTACAATTCATGGTAATAACAGAGCTGCTGATCTTAGTCGCACACATGCATGACCTTATACTGTGGTGATACTTACTTGCTTTGCGGTTGAGCAGGTGACGATCCGGGCATTGCAGACAGCCGTCTCAGCTTTGTCATCATAGGGGAGAGCATTGACGGCTTTTCAAAGGTACCCATATGCTGCATGGCAGCCTTTGCTTGTGTGGTCATAAGGCGCTGTTGCTCCTGAAGGTCATTAGGTGCATATGATGGTCAGCCATATCATATGGCCCATATGGCATTGACAGGCATCACTACTTGATAGTGCTGTCGTTTGCTGTGGCACAGCGACATCTTCAAGATCTTTGCTAATGGAAGTAAGATTCAACTTATCGACACTCACGCCCCTATTTTGCCTATGCAGCCATGTGAGAAAGGGTGCGATGCCATGTAAGTTTAAATGATGTTGAAACCAAAATTTGTAGTTCACCCATCCCGTCCCAAGCTGAATCCAAAAATTTCTCGACTTGTGAGCAGCATTTTCCTCCTTCAACCTCAAAGAGCCACATAAGATATAGTTCAATCTCAAGCGCAAGGACCCATCAGGCAGATTCTCCAAGATGCTGATAATAAGCAGAGAAATGCTGTGCAATTCACTGGCGATACACATGCAAACCAACGTGTAGCGGTCGATTTGGTTGCAATGACAAATGGCAGATACATTCCCAAATTTACGGCACATCAAGCATGCTCAGTGCAGCCCAAAGCCAATCCATGCCTTAGTTTAACACTCACTTCTATTGAAGGCAAGGTTTTGGGTGGGTTCCCGGGATGACTCTCTCTGACCTTCCGTGCATTTGCTTTGCGTACAAATGCAACCAGGCCTGCATTGAAGGCACCGTGCCACACACAGCATCCTCATAACTTTTTTGACAGGGCATCCATCGTAACCACAGCAACCTACTGCAGTCTATCAAGGAAACAAATTTGAGGGAGTCCGGCAGGTCCTGGGACGGCCTTATTGGTAAAACCTTGGTGCACGGTATTGCACTGTCTTTGCCATCTTATGCTTGACCATTGTTGGAGCACCTACCAGCTATGAGGCAGACCGCAAGCACAAGTTGAACCAATACCAGATTCATTTGCTTTTGCTGAATGACGTGACTAGCCTGTGCGGTCCCCTGTTCTTCACTCATCTTCCATCCTTTTGGTGCTGTAAGTCCATACTGAGAGGCGTGCTTTTTGTAACTGGCTGTCAGAAAGGGGCTGGTTTACGGAGGGAGAGCATGGATTCACTTGTTCTTTGCCTATCAGTTGCAGCTACGATTAGCTACATTTCATTGCCTTGAAAAGTGTCTTAATTTACATGAAGGTCTAGAACTTATTTTGTGCTCGTGCAACAGCTGCGCAACACGCCGCAGCAATTCTATAATTAAGTACAGGAAAGAAAGCTGAGCTGAATTATGGAGCACACTACAAAGGCACAGGGTCAAAATTGAAGTAAGACGGGATGAAAGACAGGTGACCTGGCCTCAGACATGTTTTATTTTTGTCCTTTTGGTAGAGGGGTATAAGGAGGCCATGGAAGCGAGCTCTTGTGCAGGAGGCAAGGCAAGTTGTTCCAGATTCCATATGGGAGTTCCTTTAAATCCAAGACATTACTCCAACTACCAGGTTGACAACCATTGCCAAGTCAAGCGAGCAAGCACCAGAACCATGGAGATCTATTTAGGGGGTCAGCAGCGGGCCTGGCCAGCAGCGGGCATACAAGCCATAGAGCTTCCAAGACATTGACCCACCAAAATCAGCCAGCTTGGCAATCTGGTTGGGCGGTGTTTGCTGCTCAGAGGTGAGGAGCACCTGCGCGAAAAGCAATGAACAGAAGCACAGTTTTAGTATACCAAGTCTTAAACCAGAGAGAGCAAGTGCAGGTCGAACGTGATGAGGCACTTCATAATTGATTAGAAACCAGCTTTCCATGCAACCTTGTACCTTTTGCCCCCTACAATCTGAACAAGCAAGGGTGCATGGTCAAGCAAAAGATCGCAAAAGCTCAAGCGTTCTGATCCTTTAAGAGGTGCATACTAGACAGAGCATGACGGAGCATGCGTACAGATGGAGAGAAGTTCTTCGCCGTACAGCCCGGGCTTGGCCGTGTCCAGTGCCCCCTCTCATGTGTGCTTGTAAGCCCGTGCATTCACGTACACCTCAGGCTTGTACACATGCTGCAAAACCGGCCTGCCTGTTTGCCCACATTCTTTAGGTCTGCCCGTCCACTTCAGGCTCGTTTGCATGTCCACTCACATTCTCTAGCTTCAGATCCCTATGGATCACCATAGGATTTGCACTGTGCAGGTACGCTATCGCCTCTGCAAGCTGGAGCATCCACTCTAGGGCCTGCGCAGGGACCGAGGGGACCATCCAGCCATGTGCAAGGCATGGTTTATGTTTGGCAATGTGGGCAACTGTGTCGCCAATGCGCAGTCGATGCCGGCTAGACGCAAAGCCAGACATTTGGTCGATGGATCCAGCCTTGATCTACCGACGTGGTCTCTGGTGTTGTGGATAGAAAATTAAGGCAAACAGTTACGCTACCGAGCGCCGATCATGGACTTTGCACAGTTACTGACATGGCTTGCCTTGGAGCACCGTGAAAACGTAAAACCACGTCCTCGGGCAAGAGATCCAAAAATGAAGGCAGAGAGGCATTGGGAACACCAATGGTGAGGCACCTAGGCAGGCTGACGCAAAAAGCAAAGCCTCAGACAGTCGCGCATCCTGCATGCTGACAGCCTCAGACAAGCTGACAAGCCTCGGACAGCCTTTGCCCTCAAGCAAACTTTGCTGATTGTTATTGACTGCAAGGTCAGCTGACGCAACACTTGACGCCTGTGCACTCCCGAGCACCTGCTTGTTGGTGTAGACAACACTGTTCGGACTGAGCATCTGCTTGGAGACCTTATTCTTCAGGGTCCCCCCACCCATATACTCCTGCATGAACACAGCGCCAGGTACTAGACATTTCATGGCGTGCCTGGTGCTTGCTGCTTTCGCACCTGCCCTGTGCGCAAGCTGGGGCTGTTGACGCCATGTGCAAATGCTGGGACCAGCGCACATGCTGGGGCCCTTGACGCCATGGGTGCATGCTGAGGCCCTTGACGCCATGGGTGCATGCTGAGGCCCTTGACGACATGGGTGCATGCTGAGGCCCTTGACGCCATGGGTGCATGCTGGGGCCCTTGACAGGACTGCGCGCATGCTGGGACCATTGCCATGTCTAATGCTCCTATGGATTAACACAAGCACGTTGGAGCCCCACCAGACATCACACAAGGGACGGCTGATGAGCCAGGCAACAGGCCTCGTGAGGCGCCTGGAGCCGCCAGACATAAGAAGGGAGGGCCAATGAGCAAGGAAACAGCCCTGGTGAGGCCGTTTTCAGGCATGGTAGTTGGTCTTGAAGGCTAAGCACCAGTCGCGCGCGCGCCCGAAAGTCGCGTGCTGTATTGTAGAATCACCTTTTCATGCATCACATTCTGGACTTCAGAGAGGCAGCAAAATGCGCCTGTGGGTGGACTAATTGCCCTGTGCATGCGCAGCCATTAGTGCTGTGCAAGCCCCCAGAGAACAGGCCTCATTAGAAGCACTTGCCTCAGACTGCACAAACGATGTGACGCCGGCAGTGCAAGGCAGGTGTCTGAGCACTTCAGTGTGGCGCAGGCCTTGTGAGGGGCAAACATTGCAGCAGTGTGCTGGCAGACACCGACGAGGAGCCCTGACACCCACGAGGAGCCCTGTCTGCACTGCTGAGATCTGAGCTCCTGAGCTCCTGAGCTCTGAGCTGACGCCGCACGCCAGTGGCATGCTGAGGCCCACCTGCACGATGAACATGCTCTCCTGCTTGGCCTTCTCGGAGGATGAATCATTGTACCCTGCATTACGAGGTGCATGCACAGGGTGGAGCTAAGTGGTTTGGCGCTTGAAGATGCACAGCAATACATTGCCAAGCTCGACCAGAGCTCCTGGGGGCGCGTGGACGCTTTGTATGGAAGCTCACGCCAGAACCAACTGCCATGCATGCATGCATGCACAGCATGGGCAAGAAAGGCTGCTGGCAAGGCATCTCAGTGCCCTTGGTCCACCTCATCAGCTCTGTCAGTCATCAGCTAGGTGTGCATGCACGAGCATATCAGCCAGCGTTGCTGCCAAAGCGGGTTGTCCTGCCCAGGCCCATGAAGCAAACTCACCCACTCCAATGTAATCGACTATGTACTTGTGCTTCAACTTCCGCGTCAGCGCTGCCTCTCTGATGAAACTGTCCAGGTCATCAGCAGGCATCCCAGTCCCCTGTTGGCAGCGACACAGCACATTCACAGCGATACAGCATGATAGGCATGACACACAACACGGCCACTGAAGGCTTGTTGGCCTCTGTTCAGGCTGAAACCAGGATGAGCAAGAGGCAACAAGTGCAGAGAGCGAACCACTGCGGCAAGCTCAGTGTGCATGCGTGTGTGTACTGTGCTACCCCCAACTTTTGTCAAATGCCTTGATCATAAAGGCGCCCCTACTGATTGACTGACATGGCAGAATAACATGAATGACCACGACTCATGGCGTGAGTGCGTCAATCGCTGCACATGTCGGGGTGCCCAAGGTGAGCCCAGGTGTGAAGTGAGTTCCAGCCATATGGTAGAGGGAGCGTCTTGACTGTGCCTCGTGGCTCAGCAGAGAAGCAAGAGTGTTGCGCAAGCAGATCAACCTACAAATTGCACTCAAATCACACTAGAAACCCACTGCCCAGGATACAGCAAAACAGGACAAAAGATGAACTGAGATGAAACAGCACTGACCCTCTCACAAAGGTCTTGGGGTGGGCATGCAGCATGCTAGGGCTCAACCTCCATGACACATGGCTGCCAGCACACACTTAGCAACAACCCCTGTTGGGTTGAGCTTGTAGCACCATTCTGGGCACAGGGGCGCAACCCCATGCACCAAAAGCATGCCGCCCTCGCGGCCGTGCTGATGGCCCTTTAGGCATAGAGTCACTGCTGCAGTAGCCAGTGCTGCACACTCAATCCAACAAGGATTGGGTTCCAATCCAGCAGCGGCTGCGCCATGGGCTACCAATGACCCACCGGCTTCAGGCACTTGACAGCTACCATGGGGCGCATATCTGCTGCAGGGGATGCAGCCGTTCCATTGGAGTCTCTTCCAACCCCCTGGGAGGTTCTTGCGGATCCCGCAGTGAAGGACTTGCCCTCGACCAGGCTAGACCTCAAGTGGTGGGGGAGGGAGAAAGAGCGATTGAGGCTGGCGCCCGCCAAGAGCACGCACAGGTTGACGGTTGCGTACGCACCCTCCCCTGTGGATCCAGAGCAGTGCACCACAGCGACACACAGAGGGTTACACATGGAGGTGCTGACATGCGAGTGCGAGAGAAAAGAAGCCTCTCTGTCCTTGCTTGGGCCCTTAAACTTGATTTGACAGGCAGAAGGCTGAGTGAAGGACTTAGCTTGGGCACAACCTCGCATTTGCAATCCAACTTCTTTGCCCTTTTTTTGCAGGCGACGTAAGCGAAGGGTGTCCACATGCAGGTACAGGACTGACAAGCACAACGGCATCACAATGTCAAGTACATCAGGCTCTAGTCTGTGTAATGGGCTCATTTCCCCAGATACATGGCACAGGGATGACAAGCACAACGGCATCACAATGTCAAGTACAGCAGGCTCTCGTCTGTGTAAGGGGCTCATTTCCCCAGTTACATGGCACAGGGAAGACAAGCACAATGGCATCACAATGTCAAGTACGGCAGGCTCTCGTCTGTGTAAGGGGCTCATTTCCCCCAGATAGATAAGTCATTAAATGCGTCTGCTAGTTGGTGTGCGCTCAGAGACTTGATCATCTTACAACCACTAGTCTACTGAATGCCCACCCTGACTTGGAAATCCATTTGAACTACCCTCATCCTGGGAGGTGGTGCATCATGTTGGGCATAGCTCCCTGTGCATACGTGCATGAATGTGTTGGAGGAGGGCTTGCACAGGCTGTATAGCACAAACCACATGCACGCACAACAACGTCACCGCACCTCACTCACGGGTCCCATGGCAATCACAGCACTCAGCGAGCAAGATGTGCAGCTCATCTGGATGTCCATGAGCCGTGGACATTTACTCACCCAGCTGCTTGACGGTATGAATCTGGTGAGGGTACAGCTCATTGACCTGTACGCAACAAAGGGAGCAAAACTGGAATCTGGTGAGGGTACAGCTCATTGAGCTGTAGGCAACAAAGGGAGCAAAACAGGAATCTGGTGAGGGTACAGCTCATTGAGCTGTACGCAACAAAGGGAGCAAAACAGGAATCTGGTGAGGGTACAGCTCATTGAGCTGTACGCAACAAAGGGAGCAAAACAGGAATCTGGTGAGGGTACAGCTCATTGACCTGTAGGCAACAAAGGGAGCAAAACAGGAATCATAGAAGTTGATGTTGCATGCAAAACGACCTCAGCACAGCCTGGCTGGAACTGAGTTTAAAAGCAGACGCACAAGCCAGTCTATTGCATTGATGCAGTGACAAAGCGACAGCACCAACACCCTGCGCTTCAGCAGCTCTGAGAGCCGTGTTGCTCGGGGGAAGCATCATCATTGGCGCATGCTTGATCTAGCACAGCGACTATACACATGCCTTGACTTGTGCAGATGTGCAGCATGCGCATCGCCAGCAGAACAACAAGCAGCCCAAGGCAATACAATGTTGCCGAGCAGTTGCAATACTGTAGGCTCGGAGGGGCGGACTGCCTCACTCCCCACGCAGTAAACCCACGTCTTTCTGGTCCCGCAGTGTGATAAAAGCAGAGGCGACCTTGTTCGCGGCCATGATCTTGCTCCTGCACAGATGTATGACAGGCAACCGGTAACAACGATGCTGAACAGATCAGTGCAATGACACATGCAGCAAGTACGCTGTGAAGGGAGGGCTATGCAGGGAGGGGGAGATAGTGAATGTATCTAACGTATGTGTCTGTACTTGCGAATGTGATCGTGAGTACGAGCTCAAACTTGAGCATGTATGTGTTGCGTGCGCATTTGAGGGGGGGGGCATGTGCGTACTTTGCTTGCGCGTGCGTGCGTGCGTGAGCCTATGTGTTTGCGTACATGTGCGTGTACGTCTCTGAAGTGTGTATGTGTGTATGCTTGTGGGTTGGACGTGTGGAGGTGTGTGTTGTGGGTGTGTATTTGTGCGAATGGCATGTGCGTGGATTGAGCATGTGTGTGTGCATGCTTGCATGCGTGTGCTTGTATGCATGCGTGTTTGTGTGCGCGCGTGTTTGCGCGCGTGCGTGCGTCTGCGCGTGCATGTGCGTGCGGGCGGGCGGGCTGGCGGGCGCATGTGCGTGCGTGCGTGCGTGTGTGTGTGTGTGT
>LKMJ01000360.1_pt1 | contig 33398 bp, 35 predicted proteins | sample 643391 | NCBI WGS metagenome assembly LKMJ01 (sample SAMN04112250, study PRJNA286221) | soda lake metagenome | biome: soda lake; feature: Kulunda Steppe; material: water; isolation source: sample PL-Br10 brine of Picturesque Lake | place: Russia: Kulunda steppe | collected 2010-07 | reverse complement strand
CACGTCCGTGTCCTCGTCGTCGTTCCATAGCGCGTGCTCGCCCCGAGCACGCGCGAACCTCCCGGACCCCGGGAGGTTCTCTCGTAGGAGGGGCGGGCGTCACGCGGAGGATCCCGCGGGCGGGCCGGATGAGGAGGCGAGACACATGGAGATCACCGGTGCCCAGGCCGTCATGAAGAGCCTGGAGGCGCTCGGCGTCGATACCGTCTTCGGGTACCCGGGGGGCGCGATCCTCCCGGCCTACGACCCGATGATCGAGGCCGGGTTCGAGCACGTGCTCGTGCGACACGAGCAGGGCGCGATCCACATGGCGGAGGGCTACGCCCACGCCACCAACCGCGTCGGGGTGTGCATCGTCACCTCCGGGCCGGCGGCGACCAACCTGGTCACCGGCCTGACCGACGCGATGATGGACTCGGTACCGGTCCTCGCGATCACCGGACAGGTCGCCTCCACCGCGATCGGCTCCGATGCCTTCCAGGAAGCGGACGTGACCGGCATCACCATGCCGATCACCAAGCACAACGAGTTGGTCCGCGCGGTGGAGCGCATCCCCGAGGCCATCAAGGAAGCCCACCACGTGGCCCGTACCGGGCGCCCCGGGCCGGTGCTCGTGGACATCCCCAAGGACATCCTCAACCAGACCTTCGAGTGGTCCTGGAGCGAGGACGTCGACCTGCCCGGCTACAAGCCCACGGTGCGGGGACACGGCAAGATGGTCCGTGAGGCCCTCGAGCTGATCGCCACCGCGACGCAGCCGGTCATCTACGCCGGTGGCGGCCTGGTGCGTGCCCGTGCGGGCGTGGAGCTCGAGCGTTTCGCCAGCCGACTGGGGCTGCCCGTGGTGACCACGCTGATGGCCCGCGGCGTGCTCCCCGACACCCACGAGCTTGCCGTCGGCATGCCGGGGATGCACGGCCACTACGCCGCGGTCCGCGCGTTGCAGGAGACCGACCTGCTGGTCACCCTCGGTGCACGCTTCGACGACCGGGTGACGGGCAAGCTCGATGCCTTCGCACCCAACGCCAGGGTGATCCACGTCGACGTCGACCCCGCGGAGATCGGCAAGAACCGCGAGGTTGACGTCCCCATCGTCGGTGACGTCAAGGTGGTGCTGCAGCAGCTGCTGCAGGTGCTCGAGGACAAGGAGCACAAGGGTCAGCTCGAGCAGCTGATCCCCGACGCCGCCGCGTGGCGGACCCACCTCAAGGACCTCAAGGCCGACCACCCCCTGCTGGTCGAGCAACCCGAGACCGGTGTGCTCAAGCCACAGACGGCGATCAAGGCGGTGTACGACACCTGGGGGGACGACGCGGTGTATGTCGCCGGGGTCGGTCAGCACCAGATGTGGGTCTCCCAGTACATCCCCTGGACCCGCGCCGGACAGTGGATCAACTCCGGTGGGTTGGGGACCATGGGCTTCGCCGTGCCGGCCGCCATCGGGGCCAAGGCCGGCGTCGGCCGCGACACCCCCGTGGTCGCCATCGACGGTGACGGCTGCTTCCAGATGACCTTCCAGGAGATCGCCGCCGCGGTGCAGCACGACATCCCCGTGGTGTTCGTGGTGATCAACAACGGCTACCTCGGCATGGTGCGCCAGTGGCAGTCGCTGTTCTACGAGGATCGGCTCTCCCAGGTCGCCCTACCCCAGGATCTGCCCGACCTGCTCAAGCTCGCCGACGCCTACGGCATCCCCGGCTTCCGTGTGGACCGGGTCGAGGACCTGCACACCACCCTCGAGAAGGCCCACGCGATCACCGACCAGCCCGTGCTGGTGGAGTGCCGCGTGCACCCCGACGAGATGGTGTTCCCGATGGTGCCCGCCGGTGCCAGCAACGACGAGCTGATCGAGACGGCCGAGGAGTGGTACGCCCGCCTCGCCGACGCGCAGGCCTGAGAGGACACGTCATGAACGACCGTCACACCCTGTCCGTGCTCGTCGAGAACAAGCCGGGGGTGCTCACCCGCATCGCGGGGATGTTCGCCCGGCGCGGCTACAACATCCACTCCCTGGCGGTCGGCCCCACCGAGGACGCGCGGGTCTCCCGCCTGACCCTGGTGGTCGGTACGGAGGCCGTCCAGCTCGAGCAGATCATCAAGCAGCTCAACAAGCTGGTCAACGTGCTCAAGATCGTGGAGCTGGAGCAGGACCAGGCGATCGAGCGGGAGATGCAGCTGGTGAAGGTCAACGCCGACCCGGTCACCCGCTCGCAGATCATCGAGATCGCCGAGGTGTTCCGCGCCAAGATCGTCGACGTCGACCACGACTCCATCACCGTCGAGGTCGCCGGCAACCCCAGCAAGCTGGAGGCGATGCAGCAGCTGCTCGCGCCCTACGGGATCCGTGAGCTGGTCCGCTCGGGCACGATCGCGCTGTCGCGTGGGACCCGCTCCATCTCCGACGGCTCCAAGCTGCGGATGCGGCAGGTCTCCTGAGCTGCCACCACCTCAGCTGACGCGCAGGGCCACCAGCACCCCGTCCCGCACCGGGTTGATCGCGCTGAGGTAGCGCGGGTCCTGTGCCACCTCCCGGGTCATCGCCACGATGGCCCGGGTGTCGTCGTCCTGGGCATCGCGGGCGACCCGGCCGTCCCACAGCACGTTGTCGCACAGGAACACCCCGCCGGGTCGCAGCCGTGCACGGGCCGCCTCCCAGGCAGCGGGGTAGCCGTGCTTGTCGATGTCGCAGTGGATGACGTCGAGGTCGCCCTCGACGGCAGCGAGGCCCTCCAGTGCGTCCCCGAGGTGGTAACGCACCTGCGGCCACAGCCCCGCCCGGCGTAGATAGGTCTCGGCCAGGGTGGCGTTGCCGGGATCGGTGTCGGTGCACACCACCTCGCCGTCCGCACCCACGGCGCGGGCGAACCAGTACGCGGAGTAGCCGTAGCCGCTGCCGAGTTCCACCACCCGGCGGGCACCCACCATGCGGGCCTGGAGCTCGAGGAAGCGGCCCACGGCGCGTCCCACGATCGGGAAGTCGTGCGCATCGGCGCGACGCTCCATGTCGTCGAGCACGGGGTCGAGGTGCTGGGCGGTGACCAGTTCGGTGAGGTGGGCATCGACCTCGATGGGGAGCAGGGACTGCACACGTCGCTCCTGTCCGGGGGCGCAGGGTCGGGCTGTGTACGGTACGGCCACCTCGAGCGACAAGGATGCAGCCGTGGGACAGCACGTGCTGGTGTGGGACGCCCCCAACATCGACATGACCCTGGCGACGATCATCGAGGGCAAGCCCACGGCCAAGGACCGCCCTGACCTGGCCGTGCTCGGCGACTGGCTGGTGGACCACGCGGAGCCACACGACGAGGTGGAGGCCTGCGTGTTCATCAACGTGGCACCCCACGTCGCCGGTGTGCTGCGCGGCTGGGTGCTGTGGCTGCTGGAGGAGGGGTTCCGGGTGTTCGCCAAGCCCAAACGTGGCGACTCCGACGTGGACGAGGACATGCTCGCCCACCTCGCCGACCGCGCCGACCAGGGCGAGCTGGAGGCGGTGTACGTCGGCTCCAACGACGCCCGCGCCTTCACCGGCCCCCTGGAGGAGCTGGCGGGGCAGGGCGTGGCGGTCAACGTGCTCGGCTTCGCGGAGTACGCCGGGGGGATGCCGACGCTGCCGTGGCTGCGCTTCGTGGACCTGGAGTCGATCGAGGGGCTGTTCGCCGAGCCGCTGCCGCGCCTCAGCCTGGAGACCCTGCCCGAGGACGGCCGCTGGTTCGAGCCACGGGGCCGGCTCGGTGGTGACGGTGACCGCGGTGGGGTGCGCCTGTGACCCGTCAGGACCCCGGCCCGGCGCTGCGGCTGGTTCCCGGCGAGGACCCACGCCCCGATCCGCCCTCGGTCCGCTCCGAGGTGGGCGAGCTCGCGGCGGTGCTGGTGCACCGACCGGGTGAGGAGCTGCGTCGGGTGACGCCCTCCACCATGGAGCAGCTGCTGTTCGACGAGCTGTTGTGGGTGGAACAGGCCCAGGCCGAGCATGACGCCTTCACCGACCTGCTGCGCGCGCAGGGGGTCGAGGTCCTCACCCTCACCGACCTGCTCGCCGAGGTCGTGGCCGAGCCCGAGGCCGCACGCGCCCTGGTCGATCGCCATGTCACGGCGACGACCTGCGGGCCGCAGGCCCTGCCCGCGGTGCGCGAGCGGGTGCTGGCCGCCAGCCCACAGGGGCTGGTGGGCCACCTGATCGCCGGGATCACCCACGACGAGGTGGGGGCCATCGACGGCCTGGTGGCCGCGGTCGCTGAGCCCGGGGACCCGCTGTTCGCCCCGGTACCGAACCTGGTGTTCACCCGGGATGCCTCGGCGTGGGTCGGCGAGGGGGTGGTGCTCTCGCCCATGCACCGGTCCGCGCGCCGTCGGGAGACCGACCTGCTGCGCACCCTCTACCGTGAGCACCCGCGCTTCGACCGGGCGCCGGTGTGGTTCGGCGGCCAGCTGATCGACCGGCACCCTGCAACCTTCGAGGGTGGCGATGTGCTGGTGGTCGGCGAGCGGGGGTTGGCGATCGGCCTGAGCGAGCGGACCTCACCCGCCGGCGTGGAGACCCTGGCGGCGCGGCTGTTCGCCGCGGGGGTCGTTGACCGGGTCCTGGCCGTGGAGCTGCCCAAGGTCCGCGCGGCGATGCACCTCGACACCGTGGTCACCCAGGTGGACGTGGACGCCTTCATCACCTACCCCCAGATGACCCGCCGCTCCCGGACCTTCCAGCTCACCCCGCGTGGCCGTGAGCGGGTCCACGTGGACAGCGGTCCTTCGCTGGTCGAGGGGCTGGCCTGGGCCGCGGGGCTCGACCACGCCCGGGTGATCGAGCCGGACCTGTCGGCGATCCGTGCCGAGCGGGAGCAGTGGAACGACGCCAACAACACCCTGGCGCTGCGACCGGGGGAGGTGATCGCCTACGAACGCAACGTCGCCACCAATGAGATCCTCGAGGCGGCGGGCATCACCGTGCACACCATCCCCTCGAACGAGTTGCCCCGCGGCCGCGGCGGTCCACGCTGCATGAGCTGCCCCGTCATCCGCCGGCCGCTGCCGTGACCGCGCCCTTGGCCCGCCTCAGCGGGGTCGGTGTGCGCCGGGACGGCGCACGGGTGCTGCGCGACGTCGACATCGAGGTGGCACGTGGCCGCCACCTCGCCGTCCTCGGGCCCAACGGCAGCGGCAAGACCACGCTGCTGCGGATCCTCTCCACGGAGCTCTACCCCACCGAGGGCACCGTCGAGGTGCTGGGCACCCGGTTCGGTCGGGGCGATCTGCGCCCGCTGCGCCGGCGGATCGGGTTCGTGTCCGTGGCGCTGGATCGTCTCCTCGACGCCCGCCTGCCCGCGCTGCCCCTGGTCGCGGCTGCACGGCTGGGGGCTACCTGGCCGGCGCCGGGCATCCTCGACGACCCACAGCTGGCAGCCGTGGCCCGGGACGCCCTGGCGCAGGTCGGCGCGGCCCACCTCGCCGAGCGCCGGGTCGACACCCTCAGCCAGGGGGAGCGTCAGCGGGTGCGTATCGCCCGCACGCTGGTGATCGAACCCGACCTGGTGCTGCTCGATGAGCCCTTCGCCGGTCTCGACCTCGGCGGCCGTGAGTCCCTGCTCGCCGACCTCGACGGCCTCATCCGGGCCGCGGCAGGCCCCACCCTGGTGCTGGTGACCCACCACCTCGAGGAGTTGCCCGTGGGGATCGCCGCCGCGGCGCTGCTGCGCGGGGGACGGCTGGTGACCGCCGGTCCGGTGGCGCAGGTGCTGCGTGACGAGCCGGTGAGCGCCACCTTCGGCGTCGATGTCGCGGTCCAGGCCGTCGATGGCCGGTACACCGCCCGCGTCCGTCACCGCTGAGCTCCGCGAGGGTCCTACCGTCCAGGGACCTCGTGCCCTGCCGGGGGCGCCACGGTGTGACGAGCATGAGCCGTGGTGTCCGGCGTGGAGGTACCCGTGGCTGAGCGAACGAACAACGGTGCATCGTCGCACCCATCCGGTGACGAGCGGTTCGGGGTGCTGGACAAGGCCCTGAAGCGCACCCGCTACTCCCAGGATCAACTGATCGAGATCCTGCACGTGGCCCAGGGGGTGTTCGGCTACCTGTCCGAGGATGTGCTGGTCTACGTGGGTCGGGAGCTCAAGCTGCCGCTCAGCCGCGTGTTCGGGGTGGCGACCTTCTACCACCTGTTCACCTTCGAGGCGCCGGGTGACCACTCGGCCACGGTGTGCACGGGCACGGCCTGCTTCGTCAAGGGCGCCGACGACATCGTGCAGGCGCTGGCACGGCGCTTCGGGGTGGCGTCGGGAGAGACCACCGACGACCGTCGCTTCACCCTGAAGACCGCACGGTGCCTCGGCTCCTGCGGTCTGGCACCCGTGGTGGTGCTCGACGGTGCGGTCCGCGGCCACCTCGATGTCGACGGCACCCTGGCCGAGGTGGAGACGGCGATGGCGGCGGACGAGGCGGACGGTGGCGACGCGGCCACCTCCGAGGACGTAGCGGAAGAAGTGAGGGTCTGATGGCCGGTCCGATCGATCTGTACGACGTCGCCAACGCCGAGCGTGATGCCCAGGCCCACTACCGCCGTCGGGCCTTCGTGTGCACCTCGACCGGGTGCAACTCCGCAGGTGCCGGCGCCATCAAGCAGGCCCTGGCGGATGTGGTGACCGAGGCGGACAAGACCGGCTCCGTCCAGGTCGTGCCGACGGGCTGTTTCGGGCTGTGCAGCCGTGGTCCCCTGGTTCGGGTGGAGGCACGCGGTGAGGAGCCGGTCCTCTATGAGCACGTCGACGACGAGGTTGCCGACGCCATCGCCAACGAGCATCTGGTGGGGGCGAGCCGGGTGGACGCCGAGGTGGTCAGCCTCGACCTGCCCTTCTTCACCCGGCAGGAGCGGGTGGTGCTGTCCAACGCCGGGGTGATCGACCCGGACCGCATCGAGGACTACGTCGCCCATGGTGGCTACCGGGCCCTGCAGGCTGCGGTGGAGACCATGACACCTGAGGGCGTGGTCAAGGTGATCGCGCGCAGTGGGCTGCGTGGGCGCGGAGGCGCGGGCTACCCGACGGGACGCAAGTGGGATCACCTGGCCTCCGCCGTCGCCGAGCAGAAGTACCTGGTGGCCAACGGCGACGAGGGCGATCCCGGTGCCTACATGGACCGCACGATCATGGAGACCGACCCTCACCGGGTGCTCGAGGGCATGGCGCTGGCGGGTTACGCCACGGGCGCCAGCCAGGCCTACATCTACGTCCGCGCGGAGTACCCCCTGGCCATCGAGCGCCTCGAACGGGCGATCCGTGAGGCCAAGCGCGCCAAACTGCTCGGCCGCAGCGTGCTCGGGAGCGACTTCCGTTTCGACGTGGAGGTCCGCATCGGCGCTGGCGCCTTCGTGTGCGGCGAGGAGACCGCGCTGATGGCCTCCATCCAGGGGGAGCGCGGGACCCCGACCCTCAGACCGCCCTACCCCACGGAGAAGGGCCTGTGGGGCCAGCCCACGATGATCCAGAACGTGGAGACCCTGGCCAACGTGCCCATGATCCTCGAACGCGGTGCGGAGTGGTTCGCCGCCCTCGGGACCCCGGACAGCAAGGGCACCAAGGTCTTCGCCCTCACCGGTTCGCTGGAGAACACCGGGCTGATCGAGGTCCCGATGGGGATCAGCCTGCGGGAGATCGTCGAGGAGATGGGCGGCGGTATCCCCGGTGGGAAGGCGTTCAAGGCCGCGCAGTCGGGCGGCCCCTCCGGCGGGTGCATCCCCGCCCAGTACCTCGACACCCCGGTCGACTACGAGCACCTGCAGAAGCTCGGTTCCATGATGGGCTCCGGCGGCCTGGTGGTCATGGACGAGACCACCAGCATGCCCGACATCGCCCGCTTCTACATGGAGTTCTGCCGTGATGAGAGCTGCGGGAAGTGCATCCCGTGTCGGGCCGGGACGGTCAAGATGCACGCCTTCCTGGATCGGATCTGCGAGGGCGTGGGCCGCGAGCGCGACCTGCAGCACCTCGAGAGCCTGTGCCACACCGTGCGTGCCACCAGCATGTGCGGGCTCGGCCAGAGCGCACCCAACCCGGTGTTCTCCACCCTGGAGCACTTCCGGGAGGAGTACCTCGAACTCCTGGTCCCCGATGAGACCTTCAACGGCTCCAGCGCCGTGAGCGCGGCCACCACGACCCCGGGGGGTGCCGCATGAGCCAGCGCACCGGACCACGACCGAGCGTGCCCGTCACCATCGACGGCACGGAGTACAAGGGTTACGAGGGCGAGTCGGTGATGGACCTCGCGCGCCGTGAGGGGGTGCACATCCCGAGCCTGTGCTACCTCGAGGGGCTGTCGATCCATGGCGGTTGCCGGCTGTGCGCGGTGGAGGTGGCGGGTGACCGGCGGCTGGCGCCGGCCTGCGCCCTGGAGATCACCCCCGAGATGGAGGTCACCACGCAGAGCTGGGACCTCCACGAGCATCGCCGGCGCATCACCGAGTTGCTGTTCGCCGAGGGCGAGCACGTGTGCGCCTTCTGCGTGTCCTCCGGGTCGTGTGAGCTGCAGAGCCTCGCCGTCGAGCACGACGTGGACCACATCCACTACGACCTGGCCCACCCCGGCAAGGGCATCGATGCCTCGCATCCCAAGTACAGCCTGGACCGCGACCGGTGCGTGATGTGCACCCGGTGCGTGCGGGTGTGCGACGAGGTGGAGGGCGCCCACGTCTGGGATGTTGCGATGCGCGGCAACGAGGGCCGTATCGTCGCCGGCCTGGACCAACCCTGGGGCGAGGTCGCCGACTGCACCTGGTGCGGCAAGTGCGTGCTGGTGTGCCCCACGGGTGCCCTGTCCTTCAAGGGCCGCTCGACCTCGGAGATGGTCCACGACCCGGAGGTGGTGGCCTTCCTGGCCTCCGCCCGCGAGGACCGAGAGTGGATCGACCGGAAGGCGGACGCGTGAGCACGACCGATGCGACCACGACCAGCAGCGACGCGGGACAGGGCCGCTTCCGGGTGGCGACCGCCTGGCTGGGCGGCTGCTCCGGCTGCCACATGTCCTTCCTCGACCTCGACGAACACCTCATCGACCTCGCCGCCCGCGCCGACCTGGTCTACGGGCCCCTGACCGACGTCAAGGAGTTCCCCGCCGAGGTCGACGTCACCCTGGTCGAGGGAGCGGTCACCAACGAGGACAACCTGGAGCTCGCCCGCACCGTACGGGCCAACTCCCGCTACGTGGTGTCCTTCGGGGACTGCGCGGTGGGTGGCAACATCACCTCCCTGCGCAACGCCCTCGGTGACCCGGAGGAGATGGTCCGCAGGGTCTACGTCGATCACCCCGACATCGCCGGCCGGATGCCAACCGAGGTCGTCCCCGCACTGCTGCCCCAGTCGGAGCCGCTGCACGAGATCATCCCGATCGACGTCTACCTCCCGGGCTGCCCACCCTCGGCGGAACGGATCTGGACCCTGCTGGGGCGTCTCCTGGACTCCCTGGCCGCCGGCGAGGGCATCCCCGAGCTGTCCTGGCGGGGTCGCGACGACCTGCGCTTCGGCTGAGCACACCGCACGCCTGGAAGGCATCGCCGTGCATGACATCCACCACACCATCGATCCCGTCACCCGGATCGAGGGCCACGCCAAGATCACCCTGCGCCTCAATGGCGACGGTGAGGTCGCCGACGCACGCTTCCACGTGACCGAGTTCCGTGGCTTCGAGGAGTTCTGCAAGGGACGGCCGATCTGGGAGATGCCCGGGATCACCGCCCGGACCTGCGGGATCTGTCCCGTCAGCCACCTGATCGCCGCCTCCAAGGCCGGCGATGCGGTGCTGGGTGTCAACCCGCCCCCCGCCGCGATCCGCCAGCGCCGTCTGCTCAACCTCGGCCAGATCCTGCAGTCGCACTCCTTGAGCTTCTTCCACCTCTCCGCGCCGGACCTGCTGCTCGGGATGGACCATGACCCGGCCACCCGCAACGTCTTCGGCCTGATGCAGGCCGAGCCGGAGATCGCACGACGCGGCATCCGGATGCGCCAGTTCGGCCAGGAGGTGATCCGGTCGGTGTCGGGACGCCGCGTCCACGGCCACCAGATCGTGCCCGGTGGGGTGTCCACGCCCTTCACCGCCGAGCAGCGCGACGTGATCGTCGCTGATATCGATGAGATCCTCTCGGCCGCGGAGGCCACGCTGGAGCTGCTCACCTCCGTCTCCGACCGCTTCGACCGGGAGCTCGCCTCCTTCGGGGATTTCCCGTCGCTGTACCTGTCCCACGTCCAGCCCGACGGCACCTGGGAGCACATCGACGGCAACCTCACCATGATCGACCACGACGGGTCGGTGGTGGTCAACCAGTTCGACCCCGCCGACTACCGCACCCACCTCGGTGAGGCCGGCAAGTCCGACTCCTACCTCAAGTCCCCCTACTACCGGCCCCGCGTCGACGGCGACGACCCACGGCCGGGGATGTACCGCGTCGGACCGCTGGCGCGGATCAACATCGCCGAGCGGTTCGGCACCCCGATCGCCGACCAGGGTCTGGCAGAGTTCCGCGAGCGCTACGGGCGTATCGCCTCCTCGGCCTTCCTCTACCACCACGCCCGGGTGCTGGAGGTCATCGCCTGCGCGGAGCGCATCGCGGCGCTGATGGACGACCCCGTCCTGCTCGACGAGCGGGTGCGTGCCCAGGCCGGTATCAACGCCAACCGCGGCGTCGGCGCCTCGGAGGCCCCCCGTGGGCTGTTGATCCACGACTACGACGTCGACGACGACGGGCTCATCGAGGGCATGAACCTGATCATCGCCACGGGCCAGAACGACCTGGCCATGAACGCGACGATCCTCTCGATCGCCAAGGAGTTCGTGGACGGCCCGGAGCTGACCGACGGGATGCTCAACCGGATCGAGGCCGGGGTGCGGGCCTACGACCCGTGCCTGTCCTGCTCCACCCACGCCATCGGGCAGATGCCGATGAAGGTGCAGCTGATCGCGCCCGACGGCGAGCTGTTGCAGGAGGTCCGCCGCGACTGAGCTCCCCTCCCGTGACCCGGCCCCGGTGTTCGTCGTCGGGGTCGGTTCGCTGCTGCGCACCGATGACGCCGTGGGGCGGTTGGTCGCTGACCGTCTGGAGGCGATGGCGCTGACCGGCGTGGAGGTGGCCAGCGTGCATCAGCTGACCCCGGAGCTGGCCCCCACCTTCGGAGGTCGCCGGTTGGTGGTGGTGGTGGACGCAGCCGTGGACGTCGACGAGGTGACCGTCAGCGAGATCGAGATCGACAACTCCGGTGCTCTGATGACCCACCACCTCGGCCCCGCCGGGCTGCTGTCCTTCGCGGCGAAGCTGGGCTGGCGGCCGGGGCGGGCCGTCGCCGTCCGGATCCCGGCGCCCGACCTGGAGGTCGGCACCGAGGTGTCGGCGTCCGGGGAGGCCTTCGCGCGGCAGGCCCTCGACGAGGTCCTCACCCTGGTGCGGTGACGATGGCGGTCGCCGTGCGGCCGGTCACTAGCCTGCACGGTGGGAGCCGAACCGACCTCGACGCGCATCACGACGATGCGCCTGCAGGAGCGCGCGCATGCCAGAAGCCGTGATCGTCGCCACCGCCCGGAGCCCGATCGGACGGGCCTTCAAGGGATCGATGACCGGGCTCAGGCCCGACGACCTGACCGCGGAGATCGTGACCGCTGCGATGGCCCAGGTGCCGCAGCTCGCGCCGACGGATGTGGACGACCTGCTGCTCGGCTGCGGGCTGCCCGGCGGCGAGCAGGGCTTCAACATGGCCCGCGTGGTCACCACCCTGCTGGGGTGGGAGGTGCCGGGGGTCACCCTGACGCGGTACTGCTCCTCCAGCCTGCAGACCACCCGCATGGCCATGCACGCGATCAGGGCCGGCGAGGGCGAGGTGTTCGTCTCCGCCGGGGTGGAGATGGTCTCCCGCTACGTCAGCGGCAACTCCGACTCCCTGCCCGACACGCAGAACCCCCGGTTCGCCGAGGCGGTGGCCCGCACGGAGGCAGCGGCGCAGCACGGCGCGGACCGGTGGGAGCCGGCGGAGCTGCCCGACATCTACATCCCCATGGGCCAGACCGCGGAGAACGTGGCCCTGCGCAAGGGCGTGACGCGGGAGGCGATGGACGACTTCGCCTACGCCTCGCAGACTCGCTACGCCGAGGCGGCCGCTGCCGGCTTCTGGGCCCGCGAGATCACACCCATCACCCTGCCCGACGGCACGGTGATGGATGCTGACGAGTCGCCGCGCCCCGCGGACCGCGCGAAGATGGGCGAACTGCAGCCGGTGTTCCGCCCCTACGGCCGTGTCACCGCCGGCAATGCCTGCCCGCTGAACGACGGCGCCGCGGCTGTGGTGGTCATGAGTGAGGTGAAGGCGGCCGAGCTGGGCATCGAACCCCTGGCCCGTGTGGTCTCCACCGGGGTGTCGGCGCTGGATCCGGAGATCATGGGTCTGGGGCCGGTGGCAGCCTCACGACAGGCGCTCGAGCGTGCGGGGATGACGATCGACGACGTGGACATCGTGGAGATCAACGAGGCCTTCGCGGCACAGGTGGTGCCCTCAGCCGAGGAACTCGGGATCGATCACGACAAGCTCAACCCCTTCGGTGGTGCCATCGCGGTCGGACACCCCTTCGGCATGACCGGGGCCCGGATCACCGGCACCCTGCTCAACGGGCTGCGCGAGCGCGACGCCACGATCGGGTTGGAGACGATGTGCGTCGGCGGCGGCCAGGGCATGGCGATGGTGGTCGAGCGGCTGCGGTGAGCAGACGCCGCTGTCTGGTCGAGCGGCTGCGGTGAGCAGACGCCGCTGTCTGGTCGAGCGGCTGCGGTGAGCAGACGCCGCTGGTGTCAGTGGCGCTTGTGGCGGGGGTCGCCCATCGCCTGGCCGATGGTCTCCTCGTCGAGGTAGGTGTCCTCGTCCGCCTGCTTCTCGCGGATCCGCCAGTCCTGGAAGGTGTCGAGCAGCAGCAGGACCAGGCCGAGGCCCCCGATCATGAACACGACCGCTCCGATGGAGAACAGCGTGGCGGGCGTCATCGGCCACCCTCACCCGCAGCGATCAGTGCCCCGAGGGAGAACAGTGACGGCACCCAGAGGCCGACGAAGATCGCGGTCTCCCGGTCGTCGGTCAGGAACCACAGGCTGACCGACAGCACGAGCGACGCGGTGCCGGCGAGCACGAAGATCAACTTCGCGATCGTGCGTCGACGCTGTCGGGGGGTCAGTGGTGTGCGGGTATCGCGGGTGTCGGTGGAGCTCACGATGATCCTTCCCTCATCGGTGGTGCGGAGCCACGGCGCTGCGTGGACGGGCTGCAGGACATCCTGATCGCACCTGAGCCGGTTCCATCCGCCCGGCAGGGGCTGGGGGACGGTCAGGCGCGGTCGGCGACCAGCTGCTGCAGGCGGCCTGCGACATCGTCCGTGACCGGCTGTCCGTGGGCAAGGGCCAGGGCAGCGGGTGCACGCCGTGCCAACCGCTCGACGGAGGCGAGGTTCGGTTCCTGCTGCCAGCACAGGAAGGCGGGGGAGGGGCGGAGCGCGAAGACGTTGAAGACCACATCACCGCCGATCACCACGTCGCGTTCGGTGAGGTGGAAGGCGACATGTCCGACCGTGTGGCCCGGCGTGGCGACCACCTCGATGCCGCCGGCGATGTCGAGGAGCTGACCGTCGCTGAGCGGGCGGGCCTGTGGGATCACCGGCGTTGCACCCCAGGCGCCTGCGATGGGCAGCCGGTGGAGCAGTCGTGCGCCGGCGTGGGTGGGCAGCGGCGGCGCGACGCGGCCCTGCACCACCTCGGCGTCGTCGCCACCGACGGCGACGTCAGGGTCGCTTCCGGCGCGCTGCAGCCGAGCGAACCCTCCGGTGTGGTCAGGGTGCGCGTGGGTGAGCAGTACCCGGGTGACCTCGCTGGGCGTGATACCCAGGTGTGCCAGTCGTGCGGTGAGCCCTGGTCGATCCAGGCCGGTATCGACCAGGGTGACGCCATCGTCGTCACGGATGACGACCACGTTGACACCGCGCTGGACCGTCAGTTGATGCACGTCGCTGGCAAGCTCCACGATGCGACCCACGGCGGCTCCGGACGGTGGCTGCGGCACCCTGCACTCAGGGGGTGCGGATGTCCTTGAGGGTGACCCCGACCTCAACGCCGGTGGGCGTGGTGAAGCTCACGGCGTCGCCGACACGCCGGTTGAGCACCGCCTGGCCCATGGGCCCATCGGCGGAGAGGATGTCGAGCTCATCGTGGCTGTCCTCGCGGCTGCCGAGGAGGTAGGTCTCCTCGTCGCCCTCGATGTCGAGCACCACGACCAGTCCGGGACGGGCCTGCTCGGTGGAGTCCGGCTCACCGATCCGTGCGTCACGGAGCAACTCGGCCAGTTGCCGGATGCGCGCCTCCATCTTGCCCTGCTCGTCCTTCGCCGCGTGGTACTCGGCGTTCTCGCGCAGGTCACCATGGGCACGGGCCGTCTCGATCTCCGCGGAGATCCGTTCCCGGCCCTCGCCCTTGAGGGTCTCGAGCTCGTCCTTGAGGCGGTCGAAGGCCTCCTGGCTCAGCCACGTCTCGGCCATGATCGGCTCCAGTGCTCGCAGGTAGTGGTTCGGGCTCCCGTCCCGGGGGAGCCGGACCACACCCGTCGCGGTCGCGACGGCGGGCCTCACGAAGGACGCCCGGACGTGAACGCCCGGGCGTATTGAGTTGCCAGCGTACCAGTTCGCTCGTGTCGTCGGGTGGGGAGTGTCGCTGTGCGCCGCAGGGGACGCAGCCGTGGTGTCGCTGCGCGGAGGGCCTAGTCTGGACCCATGGGTGCCAAGGATGTCCTCTACCGACTCTACGAACGCCAGCTCGCCGCCGAGCTGGCCGATGGTCCGTTGCCACAGCACGTCGGGGTCATCATCGACGGCAACCGGCGGTACGCCGCCGAGCGCGGGCTCGACACCGCATCCCACGGTCATGAAGCCGGGTCGCGGCACATCGACACCTTCCTCGACTGGTGCCTCGAGTTCCGGATCCCCTACGTGACCCTCTGGCTGCTGTCGACCGACAACCTGTCGCGTGACGACACCGAGGTCACGCAGTTGATGCAGATCATCGAGGCCACCATCGAGCGCATGGGCTGCACGGAGGACGCGGCGGACCGTGGGCTGAAGGTCACGGCGGTCGGTGCGCTCGAGCTCCTGCCGGAGACCACCCGGCAGGCCTTGGCACGGGCGGAGGCAGCCACCGCGCACCACGACCGGCTGCGGGTCCAGGTCGCGGTCGGCTACGGCGGGCGTCAGGAGATCACCGACGCGTTGCGGAGCCTGCTGCTGGACCACGCCAGCAAGGGGCACTCCCTGGAGCAGGTCGCTGCCGCCCTCACACCGGCGGACATCGGCCACCATCTCTACACCACGGGCCTGCCCGATCCGGACCTGATCATCCGCACCTCCGGCGAGGTGCGGCTCTCAGGGTTCATGATGTGGCAGTCCGCCCACAGCGAGTACTACTTCTGCGACGCCTACTGGCCCGAGTTCCGCAAGGTGGACTACCTGCGGGCGCTGCGGGACTATCAGAGGCGCACCCGGCGCTTCGGCCGCTGACGGCCTCGCGGCGGGTGACCAGAGGCGCACCCGGCGCTTCGGCCGCTGACCAGTACCGGGTGCGGTGTCGAGGTTCCGCCGAATGAGCGCAACGGCTCGCTAGCGTTGACGGCGTCCGGTGCTCCCGCACCGGCCCCGGAGGTCACGCCCCTCGTGCCCTGTCCCGTCCCACTCGAGGCCACCACCCCTGTCAGGGGGCGCCCCTGCCCCCGTGCTGCGGAGTGGGTGCGCGGACCGCTCCGGTTCCCGCACCCCCGCACACCGCGCACCATCTCGACGCCGCCCCATCCGGGCGGCGTTCGTCGTTCTCAGCCGAGGTCGCGCGGGGCCGCCACCCGCGCGTCGTCACCTGAGCCCACCGGGAGCATCCGATGCCGACCACCACGACCGACACCCGCACCTACGTCATCGACACCTGTGTCCTGTTGGCCGATCCGTACGCGGTACTGCGCTTCGACGAGCACCACGTGGTCCTGCCGCTGGTGGTGATCGAGGAGCTCGACCGCAAGAAGACCGCTCTTGACGACGTGGGCCGCAACGCCCGCCTGGCGCTGCGCCAGATCGAGGAGCTGAGGTCCACCTCACCCGGGGGCCTGCGTGACCCGTTGCCGCTGCCCAGCGGTGGGACCGTGCGCATCGAGGCCAACCACGTCGACACGCCCCTGCCGGCCTACCTGGATCGCGCCAAGGCCGACCATCGCATCCTGTGTGTGGCGATGGGGCTCGACGCGACCCTGGTGACCAAGGACGCGGCGCTACGGATCAAGGGCAGCCAGCTCGGGGTGGCGGTGGAGGACTACCGCGGGGACACCGCGCCGGTGGAGGAGCACAGCACGGGCATCCTCGAGTTCGACGTGGACACCGGGGTGCTCGACGATCTGCACCGGGACGGCAAGGCCACCCTCGACACCACAGCGATCGAGCTCGCCGGCGTACAGGCCCTGTGGCCGAACGCCTGCCTGGTCCTCAAGGCCGGACGTTCCTCCTCGGGGCTGGCACGGGTCATCGACGTCGACGTCGACGGCACCGCGACGCTGCACCGCGTTGCCGGACATCGCGCGGTCTTCGGGATGACGCCACGGGACGTACGCCAGACCTTCGCCATCGACCTGCTGCTCGACCCCGACGTCGCGTGTGTCTCGTTGATGGGTATGGCCGGGACCGGCAAGACCTTCCTCGCCCTGGCTGCAGGCCTCGAGCAGGTGCTGGAGGCAGACGCCTACCGGCGGCTGAGCGTGTACCGACCGCTGATCGCCGTGGGGAAGCAGGAGATCGGCTACCTCCCCGGGGACCTCGACGAGAAGCTGGCTCCCTGGATGGCTGCGGTCCACGACAACCTCTACGCACTGCTGCGCACCGACACCGCCGGTGGGCGCGGCGCACGCGAGCATCGCCAGATCCAGGGCACGATCGAGTCGCTGGTGGACCGCGGGCAGCTCGAGCTTGCGGCGATCACCTATCTGCGGGGCCGGTCCATCACCGACGAGTTCGTCGTGGTCGATGAGGCCCAGAACATCGAGCTCTCCGCCCTGAAGGTGGTGCTCACGCGCATGGCCGCCGGTTCGAAGGTGGTGTTCTGCGGCGACCTCGGGCAGGTCGACAACCCCTACATCTCTCCCTACGGCGGCATGGCCGCGCTGATCGAGAGGATGAAGGGCAGCCCCCTGTTCGGTCACGTGACCCTCAGCAAGGGGGTGCGCAGCCCCCTCGCCGAGCATGCGGCGACCCTGTTCTGATGCGACCTCACCCGCCGTCACCGGGCCAACGCCCCCGTCGGCCGTGTGCAGCCCGACCGCCCCTCGCAGTGAGGTGACGGTGACGGTGGCGGGTCGGTGACGGCGCGCGAGGAGGGGACCTGCCGACCGAACGCGCCGATAACCCGGGCGCAGCTCGGATCCGTGCAGCGTTTCGACGTGCAGCACGTCGTATCGCTGCACAGTCTGCTGCGGCGGCCAGGAGCGACATGGAGTTGTGCAGTGTTTCGACCTCGAGGGCGTCACATCGCTGCACGGGTTCTGTACTGGTGCGGCTAGCTACGGCCCACCTAGGGTGCGGGGGCAACGTGACGGTCACCGCAGGCGCTCGGGAGCGCGTCTGGTGACGCTGGCCGTCGCGGGGAGGGAGCGCCCATGGCCACAACGACACCCGGGCCGAAAGCGACCCACATCGCACCCCAGTTGGGGGGAGGGCCGGAACCAGCCCGTTCCGGGCGACGAGCGCGCATCGGGCTGGTGCTCGGACCGCTGTTGTCGGTCCTGACCTTCCTGCTCGTGCCCGTCGGCGAGGGAGGGCTGACCGAGGGGGGACGGGCGACCGCAGCCGTCGCCGTGCTGATGGCGGTGTGGTGGGTCGCGGAGACCCTGCCGCTGGCGGTCACCTCGCTGCTGCCCATCGTGCTGCTGCCCCTGACGGGGGCCCTGGAGTTGTCCGACACCACGATGGCCTACGGCAACCCGCTGGTCTTCCTGTTCATGGGTGGGTTCGTGCTGGCGCTGGCGATGCAGCGGTGGGGGTTGCACCGCCGCATCGCCCTGCTGACGATCCGCCTGGTCGGGACCCGCCCGACGCGGATGATCGGTGGCTTCATGCTGGCCACCGGCGGGTTGTCGATGTGGGTGAGCAACACCGCGACGACGGTGATGATGCTGCCGATCGGGGTGTCGGTGCTCGGGTTGGTGGCGCTGAAGCTCGGCTCCCCGGAAGCGGCGACCTCGGGTCGCAGCGTGTCAGGGGACGAAGCACCGACCTCCGCTGAGGACATCGCTGACAGCCCCGCGCCCAACCTCGGCACCGGGCTGATGCTCGGCATCGCCTATGCGGCGAGCATCGGGTCGCTGGCCACCATCATCGGGACACCGCCCAACACCTTCCTGGCCGGTTACCTCGAGCAGACCTACGGCATCGACCTCGGTTTCGGGCAGTGGATGGTGATGGCCCTGCCGCTGTCGCTCACCTTCCTGGTGCTGGGCTGGCTGCTGCTAACCCGGGTGCTCTACCGGCCCGAGGTGGACGACATCCCCGGCGGCCGGGAGTTGATCGACGAGGAGTTGGCGGCCCTCGGGCCGATGTCCCGGGCGGAACGCAGCGTGCTGGTGGTGTTCGTCACGATGGCGGCGCTGTGGATCCTGCGCGGGCCCATCCAGGATCTGCTGGAGGGCACGCCCCTGGCCGCGATCGACGATCCCATCATCGCGATCGGCGGGGCGATCGTGCTCTTCCTGCTGCCGGTGGAGTGGAAGCGGGGGGTGTTCGTGATGGACTGGGCCACCGCCCGGCAGCTGCCCTGGGGTGTGCTGCTGCTGTTCGGCGGCGGGCTGGCGCTGGCCGCGGCAGTGTCGGGCAACGGCGTGGACGTGTTCGTCGGCGAGCGCCTCGCGCTGCTGGCCGACGTGCCCCTGCTCGTGCTGATCGCGGTGGTCGTCGTCACGGTCATCCTGCTGACCGAGCTCACCTCCAACACCGCCACCACCGCGGCCCTGGTGCCGGTGGTGGCCGGCACCGCGGTGGTGCTCGGCCTCGACCCGATGGTGTTGGCCATCCCCGCGGCGCTGGCGGCGACCTGCGCCTTCGCCCTGCCCGTGGCCACCCCGCCCAACGCGATCGTGTTCGGGTCCGGGTACGTCACGATCCCGCAGATGGTCCGGGCAGGGGTGGTGCTCAACGTCGTGGGCACCGTGCTGATCGTGGCCACCTCGGTGTGGCTGGCACCGATCGTGTTCGGGTTCTGAGCCGTGGTCGCCGGGTGCGGTGCCGTACCGGCTGCGCAGGATCAGTTCATCCGTGCCCGTGCCTCGATGGCGGCGCGGCGTGCCCGGTGACGTTCCTGCGTGTCACCGGAGGTCAGTTCCAGGTAGCGCTCGAAGGCCGCCGCCGCGACATCGAAGCGGCCGGTGGTGGAGGCCAGCTCACCGCGCTGACGGTGGTCGTCAGGCACGTGGTTGGGCAGGGCGAGCTTCACGTCGACCGTCCACAGCGCTGTCGCGGGCCGCTCCGCCGCGAGCAGGTCCCGGGTGAGGTTGTTGAGCAGTCGGCGGACGATGGCCACCGCCGGTGTGGGTCGCAGCATCGCCCGGCGATAGGCCAGTCGCCCGCCGGTGGCCCCGCGTACCCGGCGCTCGAGCTCCGGCTCGCTGAGCAGCTGCCCCGCGTGGTACGGGTCGAGGACCTGTGGCCGGTCACCGTCGGCCACGCCGACCACCACATGCCCCGGCAGCGCGATGGGCCAGGCCGACACCTTGCAACGCCGTGCCAGGGCCACGTAGACGATCGACAGGGTGATCGGCAGGCCCTGGCGGGTGTCCAGCACGCGGTGCAGCAGCGAGCTCTCCGGGTCGTGGAAGCGGTCGGGGTCGCCGTGGAAGCCCAGCTCGCCACCGAGGTGTTCCCCCAGGCTCAGCGCGGCCGCCGCACCGGTGGTCAGATCGTGGCCGCTGCCCTGCAGCTGGTCGGCCAGGGCATCGATGCGCAGCAACTGGACGCCGATGTCGACGTCCGCGTCGCAGCCAGCGGCGCACAGCAGGGCCGCCTCGGCGAGATCGGCGTCGGCCCGGCGCACGAGGCTGACGAGACGGTGGCTGACATCGGACATCATGGCGCCGCACGGTAGCCGTCGGGAACGCCAGCTACGGCCCGCTACCGTCGAGGGGTCCCTGGACCATCGAGGCGAGCAGTGGCCACGATCTACATCACCCGCGAGCGGGCGGCCGGCGAACGCCGTGTCGCCACGGTGCCCGCCGCGGTCACCAAGCTCACACGTACCGGGCTCGAGGTGGTCGTCGAGCCGGCAGCAGGTGCCGCCGCCGGCATCGACGACGACGCCTACGTGGAAGCCGGGGCCCGGCTCGCACAGGACGGCGACCTCGCCGAGGCGGCAGTGGTCGCACGGGTCGCCCCGCCCACCCTCGAGGAGGTCGGGGACCTGGCCCCGGGCACCGTGCTGCTCACCTTCGCGGCGCCGCACCGCAACCTCGATGTCGTCGCGGCCCTGGCCGAGGCGCAGGTGACCACCGTGGCGATGGAGTTGGTGCCGCGCATCAGCCGGGCCCAGTCCATGGACGCCCTGTCCAGCCAGGCCAACATCGCCGGCTACCGGGCGGTGATCACCGCGGCGTACGAGCTCGACAAGTACTTCCCGCTGTTCATGACCGCTGCAGGCACGATCAAGCCGGCCAGCCTGGTGGTGCTCGGTGCCGGCGTCGCCGGGCTGCAGGCCGTGGCCACGGGCAAGCGCCTCGGTGCGGTCGTCAAGGTCTCCGACATCCGGGAGGCCGCCAAGCAGGAGGTCGCCTCGCTGGGCGGGACCTTCATCGACGTCCCCAGTGACGAGGACCTCACGGGTGAGGGCGGCTACGCCAAGGAGGCCGGTGAGGACTTCCTGACCCGCCAGCGCCGCGTGCTCACCGAACACCTCTCGGTCGCACACGCGGCCATCACCACCGCGCAGATCCCGGGGCGACCGGCACCGACGCTGCTGACCACGGAGATGGTCGAGGCGATGCCGCGTGGTGCGGTGGTCATCGATCTGGCCGCTGCCGACGGCGGCAACTGCGAGTTGACCGACCCCGACCGGGTCGTCGAGCATGCCGGTGTGCGCATCATCCCCGGCCAAGGTCTGCCGTCCGAGATGCCGCGGGAGGCCAGCGCGATGTACGCCAACAACATCGCGGCCTTCCTCGGGCTCCTCGCGGCTGACGGTGCGATCACCGTCGACACCGATGACGAGGTCGTCGCCGGTGCGCTGCTCACCCACGAGGGTGAGGTGGTGCACGAGCGCACCGCCTCGCTGCTGGAAGGAGAGGCCACATGATGGGTCCGCTGCTCGTCAGCCTCTACGTGTTCGTGCTGGCCGCCTTCCTCGGCTTCGAGCTGATCAACAAGGTGCCACCGACCCTGCACACCCCCCTGATGTCGGGGGCCAACGCCATGTCGGGCATCACCGTCATCGGGGCGCTGACCCTGGTGACGGTGGCCACACCATCGGTGGGTGTGGTGCTCGGGTTCCTGGCCCTGGTGCTGGCCACGATCAACGTGGTCGGGGGCTTCCTGGTCACCGACCGGATGTTGGCGACCTTCGGGAGGCGCAAGTGAACGTCACGGACCTGACCGCGCTGCTCGCCCTGGCCTCCATCGCCCTGTTCGTCGTCGGGCTCAAGCGGCTGTCCCGGGTGCGCACCGCCCGCAGCGGCAACGCACTCATGGCGGCGGGCATGCTGCTGGCGGTGCTGATCACCCTGCTGGAGATCGGGCTGGTCGACTACCGGTGGATCATCGGCGGGCTGGCGCTCGGCGCGGCCATCGGCGTGGCCATCGTGGTCCGCGCCCAGGCCACCCAGATGCCCGAGATCGTGGCGCGGTTCAACGGCTTCGGTGGTGCGGCCTCGGCCTTCGTGGCCCTGTCGTTGTTCTGGATCGAGGTGGTGGAGTCGCCCACCGATGCGACCGCCGCGACCGTGCTCGGCGGGACCGCGGGCACCACCCTGGTGCTGTCGGTGCTGATCGGGGCGGTCACGCTGTCGGGCAGCATCTTCGCGGAGCTGAAGCTGCGGGGCACCCTGTCAGGTAACCCCCGGATCCCAGGCCGGACCGTGGTCATGGGGGCCTTGCTCGTGGCTGGCTTCGGGCTCGGCGGTGTGGCGGTGTTCGTGGTCGAGGGGGCAGCCCTTGCGGCCGCGCTGGTCCTCGGGCTGGTCCTGGCGAGCCTGCTGGCTGGTGTGGTCCTCGTCCTGCCGATCGGCGGCGCGGACATGCCCGTGGTGATCAGCCTGCTCAACTCCCTCTCGGGACTGGCCGCTGCTGCTGCCGGGTTCGCCCTGACCAACCAACTGTTGATCATCGCCGGCACCATCGTCGGCGCCGCGGGGCTCATCCTGACCCAGATCATGTGCGTGGCCATGAACCGGTCCCTGCTCAACGTCATCGCCGGCAGTTTCGGTGAGGGCGGTGCGGTCGAGCACGGTGAGTACGGCCACGTGGTCGCCGCCGACCCGGAGTCCGCAGCGATGGTGCTGGAGGCTGCCGGGTCGGTCATCATCGTGCCCGGCTACGGGCTGGCGGCGGCACGGGCCCAGAACGCCGCCCATGACCTCGCCAAGGCCCTCATCGAGCGGGGGGTGGAGGTGCGCTTCGCGATCCATCCCGTCGCGGGACGCATGCCGGGGCACATGAACGTGGTGCTGGCCGAGGCCGAGGTGCCCTACGAGCTGCTCTACGAGATGGATGCCATCAACGCGGAGTTCTCCTCCACCGACGTCGCCATCGTCGTCGGCGCCAACGACGTGGTGAACCCTGCGGCCAACGACACACCCGGCAGCCCCATCGCGGGGATGCCCATCCTGGAGGTGGACCACGCCCGGCAGGTGTTCGTGATCAAGCGCAGCCTGTCGCCGGGCTACGCCGGCATCAAGAACGAGCTGTTCGAGCGCGACCACACGGCGATGCTCTACGGCGATGCGAAGCAGGTCCTGACCGACCTGACCACCGAGCTGCAGGCGGCCGGGTGACCGCCTGACCGCCTGGCGGCTGCGTCGAGGTGCAGCCGAGCAGCCGCCCGCGGTGTGGTGGTCACTAGCATGAGCCCGGGCGGGTCGACGATGCCCGCCCCTGTCGCCCTGGGGGTGTCGCGTGGATCCGGAGAAGCCCGACCGAAACCTCGCCATCGAGCTGCTGCGCACCACCGAGGCGGCCGCCATGGCCGCCGCTCGCTGGCAGGGCCGTGGCGACAAGATCTCCGGCGATCAGGCCGCCGTGGACGCGATGCGCACGGTGCTCGACACGGTGGACATCGACGGCACCGTGATCATCGGTGAGGGGGAGAAGGACGAGGCCCCGATGCTCTACAACGGGGAGCGGGTCGGTACCGGCCAGCCACCCGCGGTGGATATCGCCGTGGACCCGGTGGATGGCACCCGCCTGCTGGCCGAGGGTCGTCCCGGGTCCCTGGCGGTCATGGCCGCCGCCCCCGCCGGCACGATGTTCGACCCCGGACCCTGCGTGTACATGGAGAAGCTGGTGGTCGGTCCACAGGCCGCCGGCGTCGTCGACCTCCACCGACCGCTCGATGAGAACCTGCGTGCCATCGCCGAGCACACCGGACGGGAGCTCGGCGAGCTCACCGTGGTCATGCTGGATCGTGAGCGCCACGATGAGGCCAAGCGTCGGGTGCGTGAGACCGGCTGTCGACTGCAGTTGATCAGCGACGGTGACGTCGCCGCCGGCATCGTTGCCACCTGGGACGAGCGGCCACAGATCGACGTGCTCTACGGCATCGGCGGCACGCCCGAAGGGGTCATCCTGGCCTGCGCTGTCAAGGCCTTGGACGGTCAGATGCTGAGCCGGTTGTGGCCCCGCTCCGACGCCGAGCGGGACGCGGCCCTGGCCGGTGGCTACGACCTCGATGCGATCCTCACCGAGGACGACCTGGTGACGGCTGACGACTGCTTCATCTCCTGTACCGGGATCACGCCGGGGCAGCTGCTGCGCGGCGTCAGCTTCGATCGGCACGGGGCCACCACCGACACCCTGGTGATGCGGTCGAAGTCCGGCACCGTGCGCTCGGTCAGGGCACGGCACCGGCTGAAGAAGCTGCGGACCTACGCTGCCGTGGCTTACTGAGCGTCTACTGGGCCGCGAACCAGCCACGGGTGCCACCCGAGGCCTGTCGACGGGGCGCGAGCGCGCGGACCGGTCCGAGGATGGCCTCGGGGAACTCGATCGGCAGGGCGTGGCTGGCGCCGTCGACCACCTGCAGCGCCGCGTCGGGGAGCACCCCCACGAGGTTCGCCCCGACCTGTGGCGGGGTCCAGGCGTCCTGCGAACCCACGGCCACGTGGGTGGGTACATCCACCTCCGACAGCCACGTGGTGGGGTCGAAGTCGTGCATCCCCCGGGCCGTCCAGATCGCGGTACGTGGGTCGACGTTGCTCAGGTGCCACCGGTAGGGCCGCATCGTCGCGTCCGGGGTGTGCGGTCCGAGCGCCCGGATCGCGCGGGCGACGGGCATCGTGATCGGCAGCTCCAACGCCCGCATCGCCTGGCCCGTCACCGCACGCGGCAGCGCAGGCACGGTCATGGAGACCACCGGGAACACCGCAGCTGCCGCACGGGAGCCGTAGAAGGTCAGCAGGGGGGAGGCGTAGGGGCCGGCGATCAGGGCGAGCTGGCCCACGAGATCTGGTCGCACCCGCCACAGGGCGAGCGCGACCTCGACGCCCATGGAGTGGCCCACCACCGTCGCCGCCCGGATCCCCTCCGCGTCGACGGCAGCGGCCACGTCCGAGGCGAGGTGCTCCATGGTGTAGCTGGCCGACGACGGCGGGCGTGCCAGGCCCCTCGCCTCACTGGAGGCGCCCACACCGCGGTAGTTGAGGAGCAGCACACGCCGGTCGGTGGCAAGCGCCGGCGCGAGATCCGACCAGAAGTTGTCCGGGCACAGGTACCCCGCGCAGAACACGATGGGGGGCGCGCCGACGGGGCCGCGCACGGTGTAGGCCACCACCGTGCCGTCGGGTGCCGTTGCCGTGCGGTCCTTGGGCCACAGGTGCCCGCCACGGTCGGGCCAGCGCCTCTGCCGGACCATCACCGCCACCTCGCTGCCGCTGAGGCTGGGAGCGTAGGCGACAAGACCGTGCGGTCGTGGCCCGGTGTGCTCACGATGCCCGGGACATGAACGCGTCACCTGGCGTTGGTTGGCCGTTCACCTGCTGGTCAGCGGTGTGCACCTCGACGGGTCTACCGTTCGCTGCGAGCCGAGGCGTCGGCGCCGCCGGTGAGGAGCTGCGCGTGACACGACAAGGACGGGGCGAGCTCCCGCCGCTCCACGCCCGCGCAACCGGGGAGCTGCGTGGTGAGTACGCCACCTGGCTCGACGACATCGACGATGAGCTGACGGGCGCCGCTCTGGTCGTCGCCGAGGCCATCCCCCGGATCGCCCGGGCCTTCCTCGCTGCGGACCGTGCCGTGGTCGCAGAGGCCGGCGCGCTGGCAGCCGATGTGCGCGAACGCTGCCGGCTGGTGGAGGAGCAGGGCTTCATCCTGTTGGCACGCGAATCGCCGGTCTCCGGGGATCTGCGCCGACTGGTCGCGATGCTGCGGCTGGTGCATGACGCGGAGCGCTCCGGGCGCCTGATGTGCCACGTCGCGGAGGGTGTCGAACGACTCGATGCCCGGCAGCTGCCAGCGGATCTGCGTCGCCAACTCGAGGAGCTCGCGGGCGCCGCGATCGAGGTCTACCGCGGCGGGATCGATGCGTGGCGGCACCGTGATGCCCTCGCGGTGCACGAGCTGGATCAACTCGATGCCCGGGTCGACACCCTGCGGGTCGGGTTGATCACCCGTGCCCAGGAGCTGGAGGGGGCACAGAGCGAGGTGCTGATCCTGGGCCTGCTCGGTCGCTATCTCGAGCGGCTCGCTGACCACGGGGTGGCCTTCGCCCAGCATGTGACCTTCGCGGTCACGGGGGAGCGGGTCGATGTCGGACCGTGAGGTTGTGGTCCTGACTGCTCCACCCCCCACTCCTCGGGGCGGCGGTTCACGCCTCGTGGGGGATCCCGGTGGACAGCTCGCGGTTCTCCCCCGTGGCGACGAACAGGGCCTGCTCGGCGATGTCGACGCCGTGGTCGGCGTAGCGTTCGAGCTGCCGGGTGACCTGGATCATGCGGGTCGCCCAGTGCAGCTGCTCCTCACCCTGGCTGGCGATGCGGACCAGCCGCTGGAAGATGCCCGCGTTGAGCCGGTCCACGGCATCATCGGCGCGGGCCGCGGCGTGGGCCAGCTCCGCGTCGGCGGCCATGAAGGCGGCGATGGCCTGCCGGCCGACCTCGCGGGAGAGCTCGCCCATCTCGATGAGCTGTTGGAGCAGGTCCGGGTCGGCTTCGTGCTCCGCGGCACGCTGGGTCGTCCGGGCGACACCGACGGCGTAGTCAGCCATGCGTTCGGCGTGGAGGCTGACGTGCAGCAGGCCCGTCAGCAGCCGCAGGTCGCGTCCCACGGGACCGTGCAGCGCGACGGTTGCCAGGACCCCGTTCTGGACCTGTTCGTAGGCGCGGTCCAGGGCCCGGTCAGCTTCGATCACCACATCAGCGGCCGCGAGGTCGCCGTCCCGCAACGCGAGCAGCGCTCGTGCGAGCATGTCGTCGGCCCGCTCGCCCATGGCGACAACGGTGCTGTTGAGCTGGTCGATCTGTCGGTCGAGCTCGTCGCGCATGGCGCACCTCCGACCGCACTATAACCACGTCACAGGGGTCCCAGCGATGCCGAAACTGCTCCTCGTCGAGAACGAGAAGTCGATCGCCGAAGGGCTGGCGATCACCCTGGAGGCGGAGGGCTTCCAGGTGGCCTGGGTCAAGGACGGCCTCGACGCGATCCCCGCATGGGAGCGGATCCGCCCCGACCTGGTGATCCTGGACCTGATGCTGCCAGGCATGAGCGGTACGGAGATCTGCCGGACCCTGCGTAGCCGGTCGGAGGTGCCCATCATCATGCTCACGGCGCGGGAAGCCGAGGTCGACCGGGTGGTGGGCCTCGAGCTCGGTGCCGACGACTACGTCACCAAACCCTTCTCCACCCGGGAGCTGGTGGCCCGGATCAAGGCGATCCTGCGCCGTGCCCCCATGGTGGAGACCGTGGAGGCCGAGGCCCCGGTGGAGGCCTCAGGGGTGCGGGTCGATCGGATGCGCCATGAGGTGCAGGTCGACGGCGATGTCGTGGACCTGCCGCCCAAGGAGTTCGAGCTGCTCGCCTACCTGGTGGAGCACGCCGGGCGGGTGCTCACCCGGGGGCAGCTGATCGACGAGATCTGGGGCAGCGACTACGTCGGCGACACCAAGACCCTCGATGTCCACATCCGTCGTCTCAGGACCCGGGTGGAGCGCGACCCCCACGCCCCCGCCCGCATCCAGACCGTGCGCGGGGTGGGCTACCGGTTCGCGGACCGGTGAGGCGGGCGGCCTCGCCGTTGGTGGTCTTCCTGGTCGCTGGCATCAGCGTCGTTGCCGGGGACCGGTTGCCCGCGGTGACTGCGGTTGCGCTGGCCGTCGTGACGGGGGTGGTGGCGGCGGCTGTGCTCGAGCTGCGCGACCGTCGCGGGGCCCGTGACCTCGCCCTGCGGGCCACGTCGTGGCTGCGCGCACACGAGCCGGCGCCGGCGCCGGACCGGGGGTCGGTCCCCGGGCGCCGGGCCACGGCTGCGATCGACACGCTGGGAGCGGCCTACCGGGACACGGTGGAGGAGTTCGGACGCGAGGAGCCCTGGCGTCGTGAGCTCGTCGGCTCTCTGGTGCAGCCGGCGCTGCTGTTCGATGCAGCCAGCCGGCTGCAGTCCGCCAACGAGGCGGCTCGCGAGCTGCTGCGGATACCCATCGACGCCGGTGAGGTGACCGTCGTGCAGGCGGTCGGCAGCCCGACCATCGCAGATGCGGTCCACGAGGCCCGGCGCGGTGCGAGCCCGATCAGCATCGATGTGGAGCACACGGGACACGAGCTCAGGGTCGCGGTGTCGCCGGTCGGTGACGAGGTGCTGGTCATCATCACCGACCGCACCCGTGAGCGGCGTATCGAGGACCTGCGCCGCAACTTCGTGGTCAACGCCTCCCACGAGCTCAAGACCCCTGTGACCAGCATCCAGACCCTCGCCGAGGCTCTGGCGGTCACGGTGCGCAACGACCCCGACCGCACCGTCACGCTGGTCACCCGGTTGGGTGAGGAGGCACAACGCCTGGCCCGGCTGCTGCACGACCTGCTGGACCTGCGGCGCCTGGAGGAGCGCGGCCCCCTGGAGCGGGTCCCTGTGGACCTGGCGGAACTCGCCCGGCGGGCGATCGCCGAGGTCATCCCGCGCGCCGACGACGTGGAGGTCACCGTCGCACTCGACGCGCCGGAGCACGCGGTCGTCGTCGGGGTGTGGGGTGACCTCGAGGTGATCGTGAAGAACCTGGTGGGTAACGCACTGCAGTACAACCGGGTCGGTGGGTCGATCACGGTGGGCATCACCCCGCAGGACGGGATGCAGGTCCTCACCGTCACCGATACCGGCATCGGGATCCCCCGCCAGGATCTGCAGCGCATCTTCGAGCGCTTCTACCGCGTCGACACCGCGAGGTCACGGGAGACCGGCGGGACCGGGCTCGGGTTGTCCATCGTGCGCCACGCCGTGGAGCGCCACGGTGGCAGCGTGCGCGTGGACAGCCTGCTCGGCGAGGGCACCACCTTCACCGTGTGCCTGCCCGTCGAACCGCCGCGGTGAGCGTCGACCGACCCCCCACCGTGCCACCACCACGGCTACCGTCGCGTCCTCGCCGGTGAGCTGGAGGTGAACGGTGGAGGTGCCCGTGGAGCCCGCAGGCCCGGACCCGCGCCCGCGGGCGGCAGCCGGTCCGACGATCCCACCCGGGCTGACCCGGGCACGGGGCAAGACCCTGCGCGCTCCCGTGCTCCTCGCACTGTTGGCCGAGGAGCTCCCCGACGCCACCATCGCCCTCGACTTCCGCAACCGGTGGGAGCTGTTGGTCGCCACGATCCTCTCCGCCCAGTCCACGGACGTGAAGGTCAACCAGGTCACCCCGGCCCTGTTCGCCGCCTTCGACGGCCCGGAGGCCGTCGCGGCTGCCTCCCAGGAGCAGATCGAGGCCCTGATCTCCTCCCTCGGCCTGTACCGCCAGAAGGCACGCAACATCCGCGCTGCCGCAGCGCTGCTCCTCGAGCACCACGGCGGCGAGGTCCCTGACAGCATGGCGGCGCTCACCGCCCTGCCGGGTGTGGCCAGAAAGACCGCCAACGTGGTGCTGTCCAACGGCTACGGGCGGCACGACGGCGTGGTTGTCGATACCCACGTGGCCCGCCTCGCCCGTCGCCTGCGCCTGACCCGCGAGCAGGACGCGGTGCGCATCGAGCGTGACCTGATGCGCCTGTTCCCACGGCAGCGGTGGCTGGAGGTCTCCGACCTGCTGATCCACCATGGCCGACGGACCTGCACCGCCCGGGCACCGCGGTGTGGGGACTGTGTGATCGAGCCGCTGTGTCCGTCCTCCCAGGAGGCCGGGCTGACCGACAAACGGTGAGCTCAGCCGCGCCGGCGCCGGTACGCCCACAGGCTGGACGCGAGGGCGACCAGGGTCAGGACGGCCGCGACCACCACCTGCAGGACGTGCAGCGGCGGTTCGAGCGCCAGGGGCTCGGCGAGGGTCTCCAGTGCGCTCGCCCGCAGGGTGATGCCGCCCCCGTCGGCAGGGTCGGCGCGCAGCAGCGTGCCGGTGAGCAGCACCACGTCGCCGCGCAGTGCGGGTCGTCCCGGCTGCTGGATGCGCGCCGCGAGATCCTCCGGCAGCCACACCGACAGCCCGGTGTTGAACCCCGCACGCTCCCGGTGGCCGACCAGTGGGCCGGTCTCCAGTGCGTAGGCGTCGTCGTTGACCTGCGCCCAGGCACCACCGCGACGCGGGAGCAACTCGCCCACGACCTCGCCGACGAAGGTGACCTCCAGACCGTCGTAGGCGCTGGGGCAGAGGTAGATCTGCGTGGAGCTGATCCGACCGCCGGCGGGGAGGTCCTCCCGGATCCGCTCGACAGCGGCGTCGCGGCGCAGCCGCTCGCGGATGTCGTCGATGGGGGCTTCCTCGACGAACCGGCGGCAGGTCGGTTCATCGTCCAGCGCCAGGGGTGGGACCCCGGCGACGGCGTTGCCACTGGTATCGAGCTGCGGGTGGGCGGCCTCCAGGGCGACGGTGCCGACGGTCAGCAGCACCAGACCGAGCAGCACCGCGAGGAGCACACCTCGGGTGCGTGCGACGGGTGTGGAGGGTGGGCGGCTGGTCATGTGTGTGCCCGTCCCCGGGCCAGGGCAACCAGGTAGCCCAGCAGGACGAAGGCCGCCACGAACTCCAGCCTGCCCAACCACATCTGGAGGATGTAGACCAGCGCCAGGCCGTCGGGCATGCCCGGGTTGACCACGCCGATGGAGATCCCGATGTTGGAACCGACCGACACCGCCTCGAAGATGGCCTGGGTGAGGTCGAGCTCACCGTAGGCCAGGGCGGTCACGATGCCGAGCAGGTAGCTCGCGATGAACAGCAGCAGCACGATGACCGCGGCACGTGCGGTGGCGTCGCGCAGCACGCGGCGTTTGCCGGCATGGTAGGTGGTCACCACCAGCGCCGACTCCGGGAGCAGGATCCGGCGGATCTCGTGGATGACCGACTTGAAGGTGAGGCCGACACGCATGGCCTTGATGCCGCCGGCGGTCGAGGAGGCCATCCCGCCCATCGCCATCGCCGCCACGATCGCCGCGGGCGCCAGCAGCCCCCAGTCGTAGAGGTAGGTGTCGCCGACGTTGACCTGGTGGCCGGTGCTGGACGCGGCTGAGACCAGGGTGAACAACCCCTTGCGGAGCAGGGCCGTCACACTGTCGTAGGAACCGGCGCGGACCAGACCCCAGCACAGCAGCAGGAACAGTGCGGAGGTGACCACGGTGAGGGTACGGGTCTCGATGTGGCGCAGCACGTCACGGGGGTCACCGCGCCACATCGCCAGGTGCAGCCCGAAGGACAGCGTGCCCGCGATCATCACGATGCCGACCAGCAGTTCCACCCACGCGGAGTGGTAGTAGATGATCGAGGACTGCATGACGGAGAAGCCACCGGTGGCGAAGGAGGAGAAGAACAGGTTGACGCCGTGGTAGACGGCCCGGCCCGGGGTGAACCCGGTGGCGATCAGGGCGACGATCAGCAGGGTGGTGAACACCACGAACAGCGTGCCGGCGACGGTGAAGATGAACCGTGCCGTACGGATGATGTTGGGCAGCACGCGCTCGTCCCGGGCCTCGGAGACGTAGAGCGTGGTGATGCGGGCGCCACCGGCGGCGAACACCGACAGCACCACGATGATGATCCCGAGCCCACCGGCGATCTGCAGCAGGTGACGGAACAGGTCCTCGGAGATCGGGGTGTGGTCCAGGTCGTGGATCACCGACATGCCCGTGGTGGTCAAGGCCGACATCGCCTCGAAGAGCGCGTGCATGGGGTCGGTGAACCGGCCGGAGAGCAGCATCGGTACGGCGGCGTAGACCGGTCCGAGCAGCCACGACAGGGCCACGATGACCATCCCGTGGGCCCAGGTCAGGGCGCGACGGGTGGCCAGCAGTGCGTCGCTCAGCGCCCAGGAGGTGACGGCGATGGCCGCACCGATCGCGAAGGCGCTCGCCGAGTTCCACTCGCCCAGGCTCAGCGCCACCACCAGGGGCACCAGTTGCAGGAGTCCGAGTCCGAGGAGCACCTTGCCGAGGTAGTACCCGATCAGCTTGAGGTCGCCGAGGTCCGGCTTGAGTGCGGTGCTCACCCGAACACCGCGAGCGCGACGACGGCGATGACCGTGGCGACCGCCAGCACGGCAAGACCCAGCAGGGTCACCAGGCCGACGCCCCGGAGGCGTTCCCGCCAGAAGCCCTCGGACCGGGGGCTGCTCATCGCTTGCGCCCGAGCAGCACCGAGGTGATCCGCGGCTCGAGTTCCGGTGTCGTCAGCGCCACCACCTCATCGCCTGGCAGCACCTCGGTTGCGCCGTGGGGGATGAGCGTCTCCTCGCCACGGAAGATCGCCACGAGGACCGCTTCCGCCGGCAGGTCGAGGTCCTTGAGTGCCCGCGGCTTGGGCGCCTCGGGACCCTCGGGGATGCGCAGCTCCACGAGCTGGACCCGTCCACCCTTGAGGCTGGTGAGGTGGATCAGCTCACCCACCGAGAACTCGTTCTCCAGCAGCTCGGAGATCAGGCGTGTGGAGGACACCGGCTCGATACCCAGCGCCTCGAAGATCTCCACGTTCTTGGGGGTCGTGACCCGGCTGATGGAGCGCCGTACCCCGAACTCGATCTTGGCGAGCTGGCAGGCGACGAGGTTGTCGTCGTCCTCGTGGGTGGTGGCGACGAAGGCGTCGGCCCGGTCGGTGTGGGCCTGCTCGAGGTAGCGCACATCGCAGGCGTCGCCCTCGATCACCAGCACGTCGGTCTCCACCACCAGCTGCTCGCACCGGTTGGCGATGCGTTCGATGACGGTGACCTCGTGCCCCTTGTCGTGGAGGTCACGGGCCACGTGCCGGCCGATCCGGCCACCGCCGACGAGCACCACGTACACGGCTCAGACCTCCATCGCGCGGCTGCGGTCGAAGGGGGCACGGACCAACTCGGCGATGCGACGTGAGGCCGCGGGCTTCATCGCCGCGGTGATGACGTCGTCGCGCTCGAGGCGGTCCGTGCCGTCGGGGATGAAGGTGCGTGGGCCGCGACGCACGGCGGCGATGCGCAGCATGCCGTCGAGTTCGAACTCCTCGACGGTCATCGCGTGGCCGCCGGTGTCGATCTCCAGGTCCACCATGGCCAGATCGGTATCGGGGAAGTGCACGTGCAGGGGGTAGCTGTCGTCCTGGAACTCGTTGAGGAACAGTTTCGCGATCATCCCGGTGGAGGAGACGTAGCGCACGCCGAGCTTGCGGTAGACCTCCTCACGTTCGGGGTTGAAGAGCCGGGCGATGGTGCGCTCGACGTCGTAGAGGTGCGTGGCGATCTCCACCGACATCAGGTTCGCGTTGTCCGAGCGGGTCACCGCGATCAGCCCGTCGGCGCCGGACACACCGGCCTGCTCAAGCACGTCGCGGTCGGTGCAGTCGCCCACCACGGTCTCACCGTTGAACCCCGACCCGAGCCGGTCGAAGGCGAGGGTGTCGTTGTCGATGACCACGACGTCGGTGTGTGGGTCGACGGACAACTGCTCCGCGATCTCCGCGCCGAGCCGGCCACAGCCGCCGATGATGATGTGCACGTCAGCCTCGAGCACCGGTGGGATGGGAAGGTCCGGCGCGCGTGAGCCCGGTCCT
>LKMJ01000359.1_pt1 | contig 33446 bp, 29 predicted proteins | sample 643391 | NCBI WGS metagenome assembly LKMJ01 (sample SAMN04112250, study PRJNA286221) | soda lake metagenome | biome: soda lake; feature: Kulunda Steppe; material: water; isolation source: sample PL-Br10 brine of Picturesque Lake | place: Russia: Kulunda steppe | collected 2010-07 | reverse complement strand
GGCCCGGAAGGTCACCAGGAGCAGACCCGTCAGGACGCCAAGCGAGGCGAAGGCGAGCCCGTTGGAGGTCGCGGTCACGGGCACGGGCGATGTGTCGGCGCGAGCCACGGAGGCGACCGGCGTACCGACATCCATCGCCAGCACCAGGCCAGCGTCGGGCTCGACGGCGGTAGCACCCGGTTCGCCTTCGGCGGCCGTGGCGGGCGCGAAGGCGAGCACGGCCATCAGGGCGAAGATCCCGAGGGACAGCACCATGAACAGGTGCGGTACCGGGAGACGTGTCACGGTACGTGAGGACAGCGTGGAGGCAGACATGGCGAGAGCAGATCCTGTGCGGTGGATGTGCGGACGATCGAGGCGAACGGTCGAGGCGGACGATCGAGGCCCACGATACGAAGGTGGCAACCACACGGCCTCACCCACCCTGGGTGAATCCACTCACCCGCAGGGCCCAACCCCAGCGCCTCCCGCACCCGGCCCTACCCACCCTGGATGGACCACCCTCACCCTGGTGCGGTGCGTTCACCCCAGCTACAGCAACCCCTGGGCCCGGGCAGCCTCCACCGCTGCCCGTCGGCCGGTGACCTCCAGCTTGCGGTAGATGCGCTTGAGATGGCTCTTGACGGTGTTCGCCGACACCCCCCGCAGCACGGCGATGTCGGCCACCGTCCGATGGGTCGGCAGCTCGCGCAGGATCGCGGCCTCTGCGGCGGTGAGCCTGGCCGCCGACCCCGATCCGGCCTCGGCACCGTGGCCCGAGAGGAGTGCGTCGACGAAGCCCTCGTGATGACCGAACCGGCCACGGTGCTCCGCCAGCAACTGCCCGGCCGGCGGGCCGAAGGCGCGGACGAGCCCGGCGAGGTGATCGGGTGCCGCCAGCCGGACGGCCTCGAGCAGCGCCGCGTCGCACGCCTCGGCAGCTCCTGCTTCTGCCGCCAACTGCGCCTCGAGGAGCCATACCCAGACATGGTTGACCGCGTTCACCACAGGGACCTCGCCGTCGCGCACCGGTGCCAACCAGCGGCGCGCACGCGCCGCGGTCGAACCTGCGGCGCGGGCCAGGAGTACCTTGATCAGTACCTGCTCTCCGCTGCCGTCGAGGTCCAGCTCCCGTCGCTCCGCTGCCTCCTCGGCGGCAATGGGGTCGTCAGCCGCCAACCACAGCTTGACCTCCCATGGCACCAGCATGTAGGCCAGTTCCGGTGTGGTCTGTGCACCGGCGTTGTACTCCCACGCCGCCCGGATCCGCCCCGCGCTCTCCCGCGCCGTGGCACCATCGAGGCGATCGGCGACGGCTGTGACCACAGCGCCTGCGACCCGCATGTCGGGGTTCCCGAAGGTCGCCGGCGATGGCAGCTCAGCGATCTCGCGTCGTGCCCTGGACCGGTCGCCCCGCAGCAGCGCCCACCACGCGGCGAGGACGTGGAACTGCACGGTGAGCTGACTCCCGCGCCAGCCCCGCAACCGGGCGATCTCCAGCGCGCTCTCCAGGTAGGCGTCGCAGTCGGGGATCCGTCCATCGATGGTCGCCAGCGCAGCAAGGTTGCCCAGACACATCACCCGGGGGAAGTCCCGTGCGGTCGAGATCGACAGGTGCAGTGCACGCTCGAGATCACCTCGCGCTCCGACCCCATCACCCACCCGGATGCGCACGACCCCGGTCTGGATCAGACCCAGCAGGTCAAGAACAACGTCACCGGTGTCGCCGATCCCCGCACCCTGTACGACCTCCAGGGCGCTGATCACCTCTTGGTCGAAGCGTGCGCGGTGCAGGGCGATCGTGGCCCGCAGCGCGGTCACCCAGGGATCACCCGGTGTCCCAGCGTCGGCGGGCGGCGATGCCGGCAGAGCGGCGAGCACGCGGTCAGCGGCGATGACGTCGTAGCGTGCCAGCGCCGCGGCAGCCAGCACCGAGCCGATGACCGGATCCATGCGCCACGACTGCGGCACGTCCCCCAGCAGCCGCTCCAGCAGCGGGCCATCTCCGTCGAGGATCATGCCGACACCGGCCGCACGCAGCACCGTGTGGACACGGCTCTGGTCGGCGGAGCCCACCGCGTGCTCGATCGCCAGCCGCCACTGGCGTCGATCCCCATACCAACTGGAGAGCTCCCCCTGCAGCTGACGCCATCTGGGGAGGTCCGTGCGCTGCAGTTCAGCCCCGAGGAAGTCGCGCAACAGATCGTGGTAGCGATAGGTGGGCTCAGTGCCAGCGGCGTGTGCGAGCCGTTGGGTCAGGGCGTTGCGGCGGTGCAGCTCCGCGAGCACCGCGCCGGCATCAGCGCGTCCGGTGAGTCGCTCGGCCAACGTCGGCGTCAGCTCCCGGCAGCCACCCGTGGCCACCAGGAAACCCCGGGTCTCGGGGGAAAGGTGGTCGAGCACCTCCGCGACCAACAGCTCGGCGACCGTTGGAGTGGTCCCGCCGAAGGTACGTGCCAGGGCCTGGGGATCGACCCCACGGCGCAGCTCCGCTGCCGCGAGCCGGAGTCCGGCGACCCACCCCTCGGTCCGTCGCCACAGCATCTCGGCGGTCTCAGGCTCGAGGTCGTGGCCCAGCGAGACGAGGAGGGCCCTGGCCTCCTCGCACCCCAGCGCGAAGTCCTCCGGACCGATCTCGCGGACGGTGGTGTCCATTCGGAGGCGGTCCAGCCCGATAGGTGGCTGGGTTCTGGCGCTCAGGACCAACCTGAGACCCGGTGGACGGTGCCGCAGCAACAGGCCCAAACCGGCCAGGGCATCGGGCGCGGCGATCTCGTGCAGGTCGTCGATCACCAGCACGACGGGGGGATCCTGTGACCCGATCAGCGCACCGAGTCGACGCACCAGGGCCTCATCGACCTCCGCGCCTGCGGGTGCGGGTGACAGCTCAGCGATGCGCGGGTCGGCAGACAGCGTGGTGTTCGTCTGCAGTGCAGTGAGCAGGGTGGACCACAGGCTGGTGACGTCGTCGTCGCTGCGGTCGAGGGTTGCCCACGCCACACGGTCGGCGAGCGTGGGGGTGCTGCGCAGCCAGGCGGCCAGCGTTGCGGACTTGCCGGCGCCCGGTGGCGCCACGACCACGGTGATCGGGGCCGGAGCGCCCGCCAGCAGCCGCGTGGCGCGGGTCTCGGCCACGGCCACCGCCGGGGGCTCCGGTGGCGTGACCTTCGCCAACGGCACGGGGCCATCCCCGGGCCCGTTGCCGTAACCCGCCGCGACGGACACCGTCAGCCTTTCCACCTGCCACCATCGACACCCGAGTGCGATCGGGGGCCTCCTCAGCCTAGTCGCCACCTTCCCTGCACCCGGGAGGCGTGCAACCTCGGCATCGTCGGTGGTGGGAGCCGACGGCCGCTAGCTGGGTGCAACACCGTTGCGGCCGGAGACAGGTGCCCCAGGCTGCGTGCACCGCTGGTGCGACCGGAGACAGGTACCGCAGGACTTGGCTCCCCGGTGGTCGGCCACGGGGTGGCAGCACGGGGCGATCGGGTCGATAGCTGGGCTCCAGCCCAGGGATCGACCACGACGTGGGTCACACCCGCCGCAGGACCGACGCGGATGGTCGACAGCTGGGCTCCAGCCCAGAGATCGACCAGGAGAGCTGGCTCGACGGGCGGCAAGCAGCGTGGGACCCGCAGCTGGTCACCTGGCGTCGAGGATCACACAGGTCAGTTCGTGCTTGTTCTGCGACAGGTGCAGCAGTTGTGCTCCCGGCAGGCCGGCGAAGCGTTCGGCCGTGTCGTGGTCGGTCACACCCTGGAACTTCACCGTGCACACCAGGTTGGTGACCACAGCGGCCTCCAGCCACCGCTCGACCAGCCCAAGGAGTCGCTGCGGGTAGGCGACGATGTCGCTGCACCACCAGTCCACGGGGCCCACCTCGGACGGATCCAGGCCGAAGGCCGAGCGCCCCTGCCAGGTCACGTTCGCGAGTCGGTCGATCTCAGGCGCGAGGGGTGCCCTGTCCACGGCCAGCACCTTTGCCCCTGTACGCGCCAACAGCCACGTCCAACCACCCGGCGCTGCACCCAGGTCGAGGCACCGGTCCCCCGGACCAGGCTGGCGACGCAGCCGCGCGAACACCTCCCACAGCTTCAGGTACGCGCGGCTCGGCGGACCCTGACGGTCCTCGACGAAGGCCGCGACCCCGCCCGGGAAGGGACTGGAGCACTCACCGGCGGCCAGCACGAGGTCACGCTCCAGCATCGTCCACGACCCGAGCGGGGCGTCCGGTGCCACCTCGCCGAGGGTCAGCGGCCGCGCTGCTACATGCGGCAGCTTGTCGGCGATCAACTGCGCGCGCCCGCGGTGCTCGGGCAGGTAGGCCACCCAGTTGCGCTGACGGCGGCGCAACTCCTTGGCGGCATGACCGATCGAAGTGATCGCGATCCGCTGCGCATCCCACCAGGTGTTCGCCGCCCAGGCTGCGTGGACAGGAGGGCTCTCGCTGATCCGGAGCCGGCCATGCCTGCGCTGGACGACCACGCCGGCCCGCGCCAGCTCCTCATCGAGCAGGTGCTCGAAGCCCTCAGCGGCGAGGTACGCGGTGGTCATCGTTGCCGACGTGAGCGGACGGCGTCGCGGACCGCGAACACGACGACCACGAGCAGCCCTACTGCGGTGAAGTTGAGGAAGGCGTCCCGGTAGGCATCCGGGTGCAGCTCACCGCCGGTCGCCGCGAAGACCCACAGCCCGGCCATGATCGCCGCGATGGCGACGAGGTAGCCGGCGACGGCCAGCAACCAGGTCCTGGCGGTGGCGTAGCGACGACGCAGCCCGTCCACCACCTCGACGGCCCCCAGGCCGATCAGCACGAAGACCAGTCGCGCCAGCAGGTGGAGATGGGTGTCGGTCTCCTGTCCGGAGGACAGCGCCAGCACGCTGCTGGTCAGCGTGAGCAGCGTGTAGAGCACGCACACCCGCACACCGAACCGACGCAGCCGCAGCCCGCCCGTCACCACGCCCCTGCCTCCTGTCCCCGGCTGTCCGCCTACCAGTTCGCCGACCCACCTGGCATGAACCGCCTGGCGCGACCTGCCCGGCATGACGAGCCTGGCATGAACCGCCTGGCGCGACCTGCCTGGCGCGACCTGCCCGGCCCGACCTGTCCGGCCCGACCTGCCCGGCACGACCCGCCTGGCACGACCCGCCTGGCACGACAATCTGGCCTGCGGGAAGAGGTGCGGCCAGGGCCGGTCGGCCCGTCGTAGTCGCAATGGACGATCCGGGCGGTGGCTAGTGCGCCCAGGCCGTGGGCACGTCCGCACCCCCTTCAGGGGTCAGACGCGCACCCGTTCGCGCCAGCTGCGGGTCGGGTGACACCGCACCGGCGAGCAGGCTCTCACCGAGCCCGAAGGTCCCGGAGAGCTCGATCAGTTCCGGAGGAACGAACCCGAAGGTCGACGCCAGGGCCGCGCGGTCCCCCGCCGAGTTCACCCGCATCAGCAGCAGGTTGTCGCACTGCGTCAGCACGTTGTCGGGCAACTTGTCCGGGCGCTGCGAGGCGAGAAGCAGGTGGATCCCGTATTTGCGCCCCTCGCCGGCGATGCGGGTGAACCGATCGACAGCGAGCCGCTGCAACGGGTCTTCCGGGGCAGCGGGGCAGACATCGTGGGCCTCGTCGACCACCAGAAGCAGCGGCTGTCGCCGCTTCCGGTCGGCCCACAGCTGCTCGAGCAGCGACACGGTGACCGCGATCCGCTCCCGACGATCCTCGAAACCCGAGGTGTCCGCGATCAGTGCCCGGGGCCGTTGCTGGATCCACAGTTCGGCGACGGCGACTGCCGAGCGTGTCGCCCACGTGGCCATCCGGTCCACACCCAGGTTCTCCACCCGCATGCGGATCAGCTCGAGGACCTCATCACCGCTGACCCGGAACGCCTCGGTCGCGTCGTCCACCGACGCATAGCCCTCGCTCGGCGCGTCATGGAGCGCGTGCAGCAGCGCGTTGTACTCCCGCCGGTCGGCGATCGGGTCCAACTGCAGGAGCGCGGCGACACCCGGGGGTCCGAGGTCCCGGAGCCGGATGCGCAGCGGCGCCACACCGTCGCGGGGATGCGCGCCCAACACCCGTACGTCACCCGCCGCCTCGATATAGGTGGCGGCGACCGCCGGGTCGATCCCCTCCCGCGTCCGCCCCAGGTGCACGTGATCGCCGTTGGGGTCGAGCACCAGCAGGGGCAGTGCGGTCCGCAGCAGCAACTCCTCGAGGAGCCGACCGAGGCTGTAGGTCTTCCCCGATCCGGACTGGCCGCACAGGAACGTGTGCCGGTTGAACCCCTTGGCCACCAACCGTGCCGTGACCTCGGGTGCGTCCCGCAGGCTGCCAAGCTCCAGGCTCGCTCCCGGTCGCGCGAGGCGCTCGACCAGGCGTCGGTCATCGGCCACCCCGACCGCAGCCTCGTCGAACGCATGCCGGTTCGCGCTTGCCGACAGCAGCCGTCCCTCTCCCGCGACCCGCCGACGGCCGCCCACCTCGATGCTGCGCTGTGACAACACCTGACCCAGGAGCGGTCCCTGCGGGGCCTCGAGCACAACGTAGCCACCGAGTCGCACGTCACTGGCGATAGGGCTGTGGAACGCGAACGTGATCCCATCTGTTGACCACGCGACCGCCGGCCGGGCGCCCTCCTCCATCACCATGGCTGTCATGCGCTGGCCAGCACCTTCGCCTTCTGCGTCTCGAACTCCTCACTCGACAGGACGCCCTGGTCCCGGAGCTGGCCGAGCTTGAGGAGCTCGTCGGCAGGGGTGGTCGCCCCGGCGACCTCGCGGATGTAGGACTCCGTGGCGAGCTGGGCCTGCTGCACCTGCGCGTGCGAGCGCTCCTGCATCTTGCCGCCACGGGCGATGAGATAGATGAGCACGCCGAGGTAGGGCAGCACCAACACGAACAGCACCCACAGGGCCTTGCCCCAACCAGTCAGATCATGGCTGCGGAAGACGTCGGCGTAGACGGAGATCAGGAGCCAGATCCAGGCGATGAACAGGAAGAACCAGAGCATGCTGAAGAACAGGTCGAGCAGGGGCATGGGAATGACTCCGTATCACTGATGGTCGAGGGCGCCGGCTGGCGCGGGCCCGGCGAGCCGTTGGCGTTGCTGCTGGCGTTGGCGTTGGCGTTGGCGTTGCGATCCTCGTCCCGCCGGGGGGAACGGCGGCATGGTCGCGCTTCAGATGCTCGCTGACATCACCCTGATGAGGTGAGAGCGGCGGCACGGTGCGGCGGCACGGTCCAGGCACGCGGAGCCTGGATGTGATCTGCACGCCGGCTCGGCAACCCGATCACCGCTGCCAGACCGCGCCACCGCCTGCCGGGGCGAGCGCAAGGACCCCAGCACCCGGATCGGCCTCGACGATCCGTGCGGCGGTCGTCGGGTTGCAGGTGAACACGATCACCTGCTGGCGTTCAGCTACCTCGGCGAGGATGCCGGCAAGCCCGTCGGCCCGCTGCGGGTCGGCGTTGGCCATGAGATCGTCGATCAACAACGGCAGCCGCAGTTGGTGGCGGTTGCGTTCGTCGGCCAGGGCCAACCGCAGGCACAGGTACAGCTGCTCGGTCGCCCCGCGGGACAGGGCGCGGGCCGGGACGGGATCCCCGCCCGCAGCCACGAACAACTCGTCGTCGATGCGACGGACCTCGAACCACCGTCCCGCCGTCGCCCGCGACAGCAGCTCCCCGGCGGCGTGCAGGACCGCCGGCTGGTGCGCCTGCTCGAACCGTTCGAGGGTGGCCGACAGCAGCCGCCCGGCCAGATCGGCCCTCGCCCACTCCTCGGCCAGCTCGCGGCACCGCTCGGTGAGCCGCTCCACCTCGATGGCAGCGCGCGCAACGGCATCGTCATCACCGATCTCCCTGAGCCGCTGCGCGGCCGTGGTGTGGTCGGCTACCACTGCGTCCCGCTCTGCGGTCAGCGTCCGGGCCCGGCGCTGCGCGCTGGCGAGCTCGTCTCCCCAGGCCGCCACCCGCCCCGTCCCCAGCTCGCGGCGCAGCGCCACCGCACGATCGCCCGCCCCCAACCGGCGTCGCAGGGTCGCTTCCGCCCGCTCACGACGCTCGACCGCCCCTCGGCGATCCTGGTCGCTAGCGCGGGCCATCGCGAACCCGGCCGCATCGCCGACGCCGGCCTGCTGGTAGGCCTCGGTCAGCGCCTCGGCGATCGGTTCGAGGGCTGCGTCAAGTGCGACCGCCCGTTGGCGGTGACCCTCGGACTCCTCGAGGTGGCGGGCCCGGGTCGCCCGCGCCTGAGCGTCGGCCTGGCACCGCTCCACCAGGCGGGAGAGGGCCGCATCCGGCTGCGCACTGCCGGTGTCGCCAGCGGCGCTGCGCAGCTCGCCGGTGCGCCGATCGAAGGCCGCTACCTCGACGGCCAGCTCGTCACGGCCGGCGGCGGCGACCGCCGCGGTGCGCAGGGCACGTCGGGCCTCACCGACCGCTGCCAGCAGCTCGGCGGCACCATCCGGGTCGGTATCGGGATCGAGACCGGCACGCGACGCCACCTCGGCCCATGCCGTACGTGCCGTCGACACTGCGTCCCGGCAGCGCAGGTGCTGCTGCTCGGCCTCCGCACGCACCACCTCGGCCGCCGCGAGGGCGTCCTGCGCCTGCTGTACGTGCTCCTCCCGCCGTCGCTGCTCGTCACGTTCCGTGGCCAGGCGATCGACCGCAAGCGCCGCCTGCTCCACTTGCTGCCGCGTGACCGGCGGTGTGAGCTCCAGCAGACCAGCGGCGTCGACCACCTGCTGCTGCAGGTCGGCCACCGCCGTCGACGCGGGCTGCTGCTCCCTGCCTGCGGCACGCGCTGCCCGTACGGATCCGATGGTCACCACCACCGCCAGGATCGCAGCGGCCAGGGCCAGGCCGCCAGCAACCGCCTGCCCGGTCGCGAACCCGGCCGCACCGCCCAGCACCAGGGCGAGGGTGAGGGCCGCAGCGGCCATAGTGAGCCATCGTGCGGTAGCGGGCGGCGGTGCTGCCTGGCGTTCGAGATGCTCGACCTCGGGGAGCAGACCACGTAGAGCCGACACGGCGGCCTGCCGCTGTGGCATGTCGTCCGCGGGTGGTGGCCCGACGGCTTCGGTCGCGGCTCCTGCCACTGCCTGCGCCTCCGCGAACGTGCGCCGTGCGTGGTCATAGGCGCGCTGACTGGCGGCGAGCTCCTGCTGGGCGGACCGCAGCCGCTCCACCGCGCCGCGCAGCTGCGGCGGCAGGTTCGGCTCGGTTGGTGTGCCTGCCACCCGGTCCGGTTCCCACCCGTCGGGCAGGAGCTCGACGGCCTCCCGCGCGGCCATCGCCGCAGCGTCCGCCGCGGTCCCGGCCTGGGCGAGGCGCTGGCGCCGGTCGCGTTGGACCCCCAGGCCCTCCGCGTGGTCGAGGACCTGCTCGGCCACGGCGTGGATCGTGTCGTCCACCGCGATCCCCGCTGCTGCGCGGGCCGCTGCCGCCGCGGCTGCTCGTGCATCCTGCGCGCGCCGGACCAGGTCGTCGCGTTGCGCCTCGAGGTCGTCGACCGCAGCGGCCAACTCCTCCGAGACGACCACCTCACCGGTCGCTGCGAGCTGCTCCTGTGCAGCCGTGACTTCCTGCCAGGTCGGCCACAGCTCCTCGAGCAGCTCCAGTTCCCGTACACGCGACGCCGTGCGCTCCTGCTCGTCCGCCAGGCGGTCGCGTTCCGCCTCGAGCCGCGCGACCTCGCCGCGCGCCCGCGCGTAGGAGCCGGCGGTGTCACGGGCTGCCCGCAGCCCCCGTTCAGCCTCACGCCGCGCAGCCAGCGCCGCGTTGAGGGGAGGTTTGCGTCCGCGTGGAACCCACATCTCGTCGCGACGCTGCTCCAGACGTGCGATCGCACCCCGCAGTGATCGACCCGCACCGACGGTGGCGGCGTCCAGCAGCAGCTCGTCCAACACCGGTCCCCCGAGTGCGCCCAGCCCCGCGAGCGCGTCGAGGTCGACGGCGAAGACCTGCTCGAAGCGGTCCTCGTCCATACCGTGGCCGAGCAACGGCGTCAGGACCTCAGCCCGTGTGGACTCTGCCCCGTCAGGGGTGATGACCCGCAGCACCGGAGAACCGGTGGTGAAGCGGTGGATGGTCCACGCACCTCCATCATCGTCACGGGCCCGGATGACGCCACCGTGCCGGCCCCCGCCGAGCGGCTCATAGCGGTCACGGCCGCGCACATCGTTCGTCCGGGGGTGCCCGAACAGGGTCCGGACCAGGAAGGTGTGCAGCGTCGACTTCCCCGCCTCGTTGGGACCGACCACGACGGTGACACCGGTTGGCAGCCCTTCTACCTCGAGGTCGTGGAGCAGCCCGAAGCCGCCCACGTGGAAGCCGTCGATCCTCACGGCTCCTGCCTGTCGAGCTCGGCAGCGGCGAGGGCTGCAGCACGGTCGATGAGCTCCGTGTCCACCTCCAGATCGACCTGCGCCGCCGCAGCTGCCTGGGTCGGCCCCTCGCTCCAGGCCTCCGGCCGCGCCGCGGCGCCGGCGACCACCACGGCGAGGTCGCTCAGCAACCCCTCGGCTGCAGCCACGTCCGCGGGGTCACGTTCCGGCCGGGTGCGCATCGACAGGCCCGTCCAGGCCGTCGGCGGGTCAGCGGGGGCCTCCGCCCGCAACTGCTCGAGGAGGTCCTCAGCGGTGTCGGGGCGGACCAGATCAGCGTGCACCGGACCGGAACCGTCCACCACCCCCCGCAGGACCAGCACGCGGCCCTCGGCCGTCGCAGCGACGTCACGGCCCGCCTCGGCGAGCGCTCGGTGCACCGCCGGCAGGTCGTAGGTCGCGTCGATCGTGATGCGGACCTCGTCGAAGCGGGCCCGGTCGAGTGCGACGTGCTCCACCTCGACGATCCTGCCATCGCGGACGTGGACCACCGACGCACCCTTCGACCCGCGCTCGGAGGGCTTGGGGCTGCGACCCTGCAGGTTGCCCGGGTACACGGCCCAGGGGCCGCCGTCCCCGCCGTCCAGCACGATCTGACGCTGGTGGATGTGGCCGAGCGCCCAGTAGTCCATCCCACCGCGGCGCAGGTCGTCGACGCTGCACGGTGCATAGGGAGCGTGATCGGGGTTGGAACCGACGTTGGCGTGCAGCAGACCGATGTGGGGGACGCGCGCCCCGGTGCGCTCGAAACGCACAGCGAGGTTGCGGTGCTCGTCACGTCGTGCGTAGCTGACGCCGGTGACCACGGCCAGCAGCTCACCGTCGCGCACCACTTCCACCGCGTCGGGCTCATCGGGGCCGAACTCGGTCACCAGTTGTGGCCATGCATCGATCGCCGACCACCCATCGAGGGGGTCGTGGTTGCCGTAGGCGAGACAGGTGCGGATACCCGCATCCGCCAGCCGCGTGAGCTCACGGTGCAGCAGCAGTTGGGCACGGACGCCGCGCTGCGCACCGTCGTAGATGTCGCCAGCGAGCAACAGGGCTGCGGCGTCACGCTCCAGGGTCAGTTCGATCAAGGCCTCGAAGGCCTCCAGCGAGGCGCGCTGCAGGGTCGCCGCGAGCTCCGGGTCCAGCCGCGCGATCCCGGAGAACGGGGTGTCGAGGTGGAGGTCAGCCGCGTGCACGAAGCACCAATCGGCGTCGGTGCGCGAGACGGACGCCTGCCCCGCCGCCGGGGCAGCACGTTCCTGAGCCGTGTCGGCGGCATCGTGTTCCTGCGCCACCCCGGCCTCCTCGGCCACGCGGTCCTCAGCGGCCCCGTCCTCCTGCACCACCCCGGTCTCCTTCCCCCGCCTGGACGGACCTCCGTCTCCGCGCACAGGTGCGCGCTCACACCACTGGAATCAGTGCTGGGATCAGTGCTGGGAGCACTGCTGCAACCTACTGGCGGGCTGTGACAGAGCTGCAGACTGGCCAGCGACACTGGCCAGCGACACTGGCCAGCGACGACGAGGTGACGCATCCGGGATGTGAGTCGTCAACGTGGCGAACTGGGGAGGATTTGCACCGTATTTGGTCGAAATACTCCCCAGTTCGCTCGCGCGGGCCCTCCTCAGGGTCGTCACGTGCGCAGCTGAGCACCTCGGTCGGCGACCGCTGGCTGGCGCCAGCAGCACGACCGCCCGCTGGCTGGCGCCAGCAGCACGACCGCCCCCGGGCTGAGACCAGCAGCACGACCGCCCGCTGGCGCTGGTTACTCGGCGTACGCCACGGCACGTCGTAGGATCTACCGCCTGCTAACGCCCGGCCACGCCGACCAGAGAGGCGATCATGGTGCCCTGCGAGAACTGCGAGACCCCCTACGACCCCATCGGCACCCGCTGGAAGTGCCCGCACTGCGGGTTCAAGAACCACTGCTGCGGCTGAGGCGCAGCGATGGCCACTACGAGTGGTGTGCCCCACCAGCACAGCTGCGTCCAGGATGGCGCCTCGTAGGGACCGCGCCTCCGGCGGCCAACGCCCTCGCGCTCTGCTCCCGCCGGCCTGCCCTCCTGGCTGGGCAACCCAGGTCCATCACGATCCTGAGCGAGCTATCCGTCAAGCTTCCAGGTCGTCGCGGATGGCTCGATACTCCTCGCCGCTGATCTCGCCCCGCGCGTAGCGACGGTCGAGTTCTTCGCGTGCCGAACCCGGTGCCGACCCTGATCCGGGCCCCGGCCCAGGCCCTGGTCCAGGCGGCGCTCGATGGTCGGTTGCGCGGTCACCACCGGAGGATCCGCGACGCAGGAACCAGACGATCACCGCCACGAGCAGCACGAGCAGCACCAGCCCGAAGACCATCCACAGCACCATGAAGCCGCTGACGGCACCGCTTCGCCCCATGCCGTCCCACCACCTGTCCATATGCGGTCCCTGCCGTGGCGCCGCGGCGCCATCATCAGCTTCCGGGGCGAAGGCGAGGAAGGCCAGCACATCCTCGACCTGCGACTCGCTCAACCTCGCCTCGAAGGCCGGCATACGACCTCGGCCCTGACGGATGATGGTCTCGACCTCTTCCACCGTGAGGCGATCGACGACCCCGATCACCGAGGGAGTGCTCCCTGCTCCCTCGCCGGTGGTGCCGTGGCACGCCGCGCAGTTGGCCGCGAAGACCTGCCGCCCGGCATCCACCTCACCAACCTCATCCTCCTCGACCTCGTCGGCTTCCTGCGCCACGGCCCCGGGGAGGACGAGTGTCATGATCGCGAGGACCACGACGAGGATCAGAGCTGCGACGGGCGCAGGAAGGTGATGTGTCATATCTCCACCTTCTCCTGTCCTGCACAACGATGGAGCGCCGCGCTACCTGCCATCGGCCACGGCTGCTCCCCTCCGGTGTCATGCGACCGCGACGGCGGACACCGGCGACGGCAGGCTCCGGCGACGGCAGACACCCACAACGCCACACACGCGCAACGGCAGCCACCCACAACGCCAAACACCCGCGACGTCAGGCGTCCACCCCCGGGGCGGCGTCCTGGATCCGGGGGAAGGGCCTGGCCTGCTCGAGCTCGAAGGCCAGCTCCAACAGGGTTCGTTCGTCGCCCCAGGCTGCGGACAGCAGGCTCGAGGTGGGCAGGCCGCCGGCGTCCAGTGGGCCCGGGACCGCCAGCGAGGGGAACCCCGTGACGTTGTGCAGCGGCGTGGTGCCGAGGTGTCGGATCAGCCGTCCGACCAGGGTCTCGAACCCCACCGTTGGGCTGAGCTCACCCAACAGTGGGGTCCGCCGCGCCGTCACCGGCGAGAGCACCACCTCGTGGTCGTCGAACAGGGCGGCGCACCGACGCCCCGCTCGCCGCAGCCGCGCCACCGCTGCGGGTAGCTCCAGCGCGAAGCGGCGGGCGTGCCGCACCAACCCCGTAGACAGCGGGTCCAGCCGCGAGGGGTCGAAGCTCTGGTCGATGACCGCTCGGCCACCTGCCGACACCATCAGCGCCAGCAGCCCCCAATGGTGCAGGAAGTCCACGGCGAACCGCTCGTCGACGGGCAGCGGCACCGGCTCGACCCGGTGGCCCAGCGATGCCAGCAGCTCGGCAGTGTCCTCCAGGGCCTGGCGCGTCGTCGCGTCGAGCCCCGTGCCAGCCAGGGTGGCGTCCAGCAATCCGATCCGCAGCCGGCGGGAGGAGGGACCGATCACCCGCCCGACCGGCGGCAGGGCCGGGTTGCGCCAGTGGCGCTCCATCGCGTGCACGAAGGCCGCGGTGTCGCCGACGCTGCGGGTGAGCACGCCGTCGCATACCAGCCGCACCGGCATCTTCGAGGACATCTCGTCGTCGAGGTAGCGCCCCCGCGTCGACTTCAGCCCCACCAGCCCCGCCGCCGCCGCGGGGAGCCGGATCGAGCCGCCACCGTCGTTGCCGTGGGCCAGGGGCACCACACCGGCAGCTACCAGGGCCGCAGCCCCACCGGAGGAGCCCCCGACCGAGCGGTGCGGGTCCCAGGGGTTGCGGGCGGGGTCGGCGTCGACGAACTCCGTCGAGGCGTTCAAACCGAACTCCGGCATCCGGGTCTTGCCCAGCACGGCCATCCCGGTGCCCAGCAGCTGCCGGGTGACACGACCGTCGGTGCGAGCCGGTCCGGCGACGAAGGCAGCCGTGCCATGGTTGGTCGGCATGGATGCGACGTCGAGGTTGTCCTTGAGATAGGTCGGGACCCCGTCGAGCTCCGAGCCGGGCGTCGGGGTACGGCGCGGCCGGGAGGCCTGGTACGCGATGGCGCCGAGTTCGTGGGCGACGGCCTCGGCGCGTCGGAATGCCGCCGCCACCAGCTCCTCGGTATGGACCGCGCCACGCGCGAGTGCGCCGGTGAGCGCGACGGCATCCAGGTCCCCGAGCGCGTCGTCGCCGACGGCGTGGACCCGCTCCGGCAGCACTGAGGGAGCCACTGTGCGTGCCTGTGCCACGGCCACCTCATTTCCGGCGTCCCGCGCCGCCGTCGCGGCCGTCGGCGCCGTCACAACCGTCGGAACCGTCGGAACTGGACCCTACCGCTGCACCAGGCACGAACCGAACATGCCTGCCGGGCCGGTCCCCGCCGCTGCACCAGGCACGAACCGAACATGCCTGCCGGGCCGGTCCCCGCCGCTGCACCAGGCACGAACCGAACATGTCTGCCGCGCCGGTCCCCGCCCGTACGCCGACGTGGGGTGTGCGGCGTGACGTGGCGCCGTAGTCGCGAACCACCCCAGGGCTGATTGCAGGCTACGGCGGCACCGTTGACGCACGGCCGCCAGTGCCGTAATGTGCGGAGAAAGCTCAAAATAGCAGCAAGCAGCCTCGTGCTCCGGTCCTCGGCACGGCGTCCCCGTGGGAAGCCGCCCGACCGGAGCACGGATGTCTGTCCTCAACTACCCGTCACTCCGCTCCCCCGCCGTGGGCCTGGACGAACTCGAGGACGCCTTCCTCAGGTGGGTGCACGATCCCGACATGCCCGATGTCGTCGATCTCGGTGAGCAACGGGTGATCTCGATGGCGGCGCTGGCACGCCAGCTCGAAGGCTCACAGACCACGCTGGCTGCGTCCGCATGCAGACGGATCGGCGTAGCTCCTGGCGCGAGCATCGCTCGCGCGACGGCCGAGTTGCTCCACGCCACCATCGATCCCGATGGCCCGCGGTGCCGCTCCTTCCGCGCCGCCAGCTACTACCTCCGCGGCCTGGTCCGCCTCGACGCCGACCTCAGGCCTACCAGCGTCTACCTCGATGCCGCTGCAACAGGTTCGGGAGCTCACGTCGATGTCCGCTGAGCCGATGGACGACCTCGTGGCCCTCCCCGCGATCGGCACCGTCGAGGCGCTGCTGTTGTCGGCGGCGGGCGGCGATCAGGCGGCCTTCGTCGCCCTCAAGGTCCGCATGAGCGGTCTCGTGCGTGTCAACGTCCGTCGGGTGCTGCACGACGCCTCACGATCCGACACGGCGACCCGAGAGACCTTCGCCGAGGTGCTCGAGGAGGCCTTCCACTTCGATCCGGCCCTGGACACCGCGGCGACGTGGCTGCTGACCCGCGCACACCAGCACGCCATGGAGGGCCTTCGCTCCGGTGCCGAAACAGCCGTCCCGCAGCGCTCGAAGGTCGACGAGTGTCGACCGGTGTTGCTGGCATGACACCGCACGAAGGGACCTGCATGACGAGGACCGCGGCGGCAACTCCGCCGCCGCAGCACCGGAACATCGGCAGCCATCCCCACGCGGACCCCCTCCAACCGTTCCACGCCGCGACCCCGCGACAGCCGTCCAGGGACGCGCGTGCATCCCACGAACCACCAAAGGCTCCATCATGGGAATCGCCCTGCTCATCCTGCTCCTTGCCCTGGTACTCGGCGGCGTCGGCCTGTTCGTTGAGGCGCTGCGCTGGGTGCTGATCATCGCTGTCGTGCTGCTGATCGCCAGCGCGTTCACCGGCTACCGAGGTCGCGCGCGCACCTAGTTCACCACCGCCACGCGCGCCTGGTTCACCACCGCCACGCGCGCCTGGTTCACCACCGCCACGCGCGCCTAGTTCAGCACCGCCACGCGCGCCTGGTTCATCACCGGCTCGAGGACGACACCCCGCTGCGGACCGGCTCATCGTGTCCGTCCGTGGCAGGCAGACGAGGGGTGCCGCCATCGTTGCCCACCAGCAGCTGTTCGATCGCCGTGGCCGACATCGGGTGGGCGTAGTGGTAGCCCTGTGCCTGTGCACACCCGATGGCCGTGACCTCGTCGTGCTGCTGTGCCGTCGCAACCCCCTCCGCGGTGACCGGCAACTGCAGGACGTGGGCCAGGTTGGTCACCGCCGCCAGGATGGCGCCGCCGCCGGGGGGCACTTCGACATCGGCGACGAAGCTCCGGTCGATCTTGATGGCGTCGACGGGCAGGTGCCGGAGGTAGCTCAACGAGGAGAAGCCGGTGCCGAAGTCGTCCAGCGCGATGCGCACGCCGGTCGCACGCACCTCGTTGAGCACCGCCTGTGCGCGCCCGGCGTCGTCCATCAGCACGCTCTCCGTCACCTCGAGGACGATCTCGGTCGGCGCCGTACCCGTTGCCGCCACCACGCTCGCCACCGTGCCGACGAAGTCCAGGGCCAACAGCTGGCGCACCGACACGTTCACCGCCAGGTCGAGCTCCGCGCCCTGGCGTCGGGCACGCCACCGATCGTGGTCCTCGCAGCTGCGGCGTAGGACCCACGCGCCGACCTCGTTGATCAGCTGGCTGCGCTCCGCGACCGTCACGATGACCGAGGGCGACACCACACCCCGGGTGGCGTCCGTCCAGCGCAACCGTGCCTCCACGCCGACGATCAGGCCGTCGCCGCTGCGCACAAGGGGTTGGTAGGCGACCTCGAAGGCATCGTCCGCCAGCGCCGAGCGCACGGCAGCATCGAGGTCGCCTCGCTCCAGCTCGAACAGGTCGCGAGGATCAGGCAGGGGCCCCTACCGCGAGGTAGTCCGCTTGGCCTGGTACATCGCGGCATCCGCCTCATCCATCAGTCGGTCCGAGATGGCATCGCCCGGACCGGCAACCCCGATGCCGACGCTCGCCGTGATGCGTAGCTGACGACCCAAGAGGTCGAAGGGCTCGTCGAAGGACGCAGCGATGCGACGCACCAGCAGATGCGCGTCAGCGCGGTCCACCAGGTTCTCGCACAGGAAGACGAACTCGTCGCCCGACACGCGGGCGAGGGTGTCGGCAGGCCGCACGAGCGCCGATAGTCGTCGCGCGACCGCGACCAGCAACTCGTCGCCGACATGGTGGCCGTGCGTATCGTTCACGCGCTTGAAGTCGTCCAGGTCGATGAACAGCACCGCCACGGTCTCGTGGGTTCGCACGGCCCGTTGGCCGGCATGCTGGAAGCGATCCTGCAGGAGCAGACGGTTGGGCAACCCGGTCAGGGCATCGTGGAGCGCACGTTGCCGATGCTGCTCGGAGGCCTCCCGCAGATCCTCGCGCGCCTGGGCGTTGATCAGGTAGGCAGCCGCGACGTCAGCAAGGGTCTGGGCGGTCTCCATCGTGTGCGGATCGAGCCCGCCCGGGGTCTCGCGGTACAGATCGAGGGCACCAAGACGGCTCTGCCCGTGGTGGAGCGGGAAGGTGAACACGGCACCGAGCCCCGCCGCCACTGCCGCCGTGGTGAACGCCGGGAAGCGCTCCTCGCTCGTCAGATCCGCCACAGCCACCGCCTCCCCGCTGTCGAAGGTCACCACGCACGGGCCCTCGCCGAGGGCGGTCTGGAGACGCTCGTAGCGCAGGGCATCGCTGTCGGACGCGGCCACGAAGCGGGGCTCGCGCTCCTCATCGATCAGTGTCACCCCCGCCGAGGTGACCGGGAGGATCACCACGATCCGCTCCACCAGGTGATCGAGGATCTGCTGGATCGGGAACTCGGTGGCGAGGGTCCGGGCGAACTCACTCAGCACCTTCGACAGCTGGCGTTCATCGACCACGGTGACCCCCGAGATGGCGCGTTGCCGTGCGCCCGCAGCCCCGGGGGGCCACCTCGGGCGTCGAACCCGCCAGGGCAGCCTTCATGTCAGGTCGCCGGCAGCCAGCGCACCCTTGACGACGTCGCGGGCGACGTCGTGGAGCTTCTGGTTGTGATCCCGCGAGTACCTGCGCAACAGGCCGAAGGCGGCGTCCATCTGGATGCCCTGTTGCTCGGCGATGATGCCCTTGGCCTGTTCGATGCCGATGCGCGTCTGCAGGGCGCGCTGTAGCTGCCCTTCGACCGCGTGCGCACGATCGAGCTCCCGCTGCTGGAGCAGTCCGATGGTGGCCACATCCGCCATCGCCTGCACCACGGCTTCGGTGTCGCGGTCCATCCCACCGGGCTCGGTGAGGAACAGGTTGAACGCGCCGAGCACGGCCCCGCGCAACCGCAGCGGCACGGCCTGGACCGCCCGGAAGCCCGCTGCCACCGCACGCGGCGCGAACTGCGGCCAACGGTCGCTCGCGGTTTCGAGGTCGCTGACCTCCACGGGCGTCCCCGTGGTGTAGCAGTCGTGGCAGGGACCTTCGTGGTTCTGGACCTGGAAGAGCTCGAGGAGATGGGCGCGCTCGTGGGAGGCAGCGACGAACTGCAGATCCCCGGCTTCGTCGACCAGCAGGATCCCGGCCTCGGCGGCGATCTCGAGCTGCACGACCCGTTCGGCCAGGGAGGCGAAGAAGTCGACCACGTCGAAGTCCTCCACCAACGTGTCGGCGAGTTCCACGAAGGTCTCGACCAGGCGCAGTTCACGGGTGGGGGCGGTGTCCTGGGTTGTCGGCATGATGCTCTCCCTTGACGTTTGCACGCCCTCGATGGCAGTGGATGGCGCCTCCTGGCGCCGGCTACTCATGCAGGCCTCCGAGTTGGAGGCGATGTTCGATGACCTGGGTGGCGACATCGGGCAGGCTGCACGCCTCCGCGAAGGCGTGGGCGCGCAGCAGCGCGAGGGCGGCACCGACAGAGATCCCGAGCTGGACGGCGACGACCCCCGTGGCCTGATGAACCTCGACGGAACTGGCCAGCGTGTCGGTGAACACCTGGTCGAGCTCATCGGGAGGGCGCCCAGCCTGCAGTGAGGTGAACAGGTTGACCGCGAACCGGGCGACCATCAGGGCATCGGCGTACTGCTCAGAGGTCAACTCACCAGCAACGCCCTCGTAGAGCGTCAACGCACCCAGACTGATCGAACCCGACCGCAGGGGGAACGCGAAGACGGCACGAAGCCCCAGGTCACCAGCCGCCTCGGCGAAGGCCGGCCAGCTGTCGTCGAGCTCCAGATCGGGCACCTGTACCGGCCAACCGGTGCGGTGCGCCGTGTACGCGGGGCCCTCGCCCAGGTCGTACTGCCGTGCTTCGGCGTCGCGCGCCCCGTCGGTCGCGAAGACCGTCTGCAGCCCACTACTGGTCAGCTCATCGCTGGCGCCGATAGACACTGCAAGGCCGGCGGTGCCGAGCAGCGCCGCTGCTGCCGTGCACAACCGCAGCTCAGGGGGACCCGGGGGTTGGGAGGAGAAAGCCTCGACAACCCGCAGGATCCGGCGCGGTTGCTGTTCACCCATGGTCCGACGCACCCCGCCTGCACGCAGGCGTCGGTGACGAACGCTTGGACATCGAACACTCCGGAACCATGACAACCAGGACGGTGCCGAGGGCAGGAGCACGCGATGTGGAGGCCAGCATGCACTGCAGCTCACGCTGGTGTCAACCGAGTGCAGGAGACGCAGCCCATCATCGCAGGGCCCCGGCCTGCCCGTGTGGCCGTGACCTGCGGCGGTGGAGCGGTGACGGCAGCCACGACCGTCTCGGTCTGCTTCAGCCGCAGCGCTCGACCAGGGCCAGGATCGTCACGAGCACAGCGACCACCGCGGTCGCTCCACCACCGAGCATCGCCAGTTGGGTGTGCCACTGCACCCGGCGGTCAGGCGGCCGGTCGTCGAGCCACGCCGTCTTGCCGAAGGCGAGGTATCCCTGGCGCTGCAGCAGCGGACCGTGCAGCCACACCCGTTCGCCCGGGTAGATGGCCCGCTCTTCCGCCGTGTGGTGCCGGACGCTGCGTCCCAGTTGGCGGAAGAGCGCGGCGACCGGGTTGTCGAAGGCTGCATCGGCCGAACTCCCCCGCGCGCCGCGCGTGCGGACGAGGACCTCCCGCAGCTCCCGGCTCTCCACGGCGATCGCGACCTCGGGTTGGTACTCGTCCCGTAGCACGAAGGTGGTCGCGACCTTGCCGTCGCTGAAGGCCGGCCCGTCACCGTACGAGCTGTGCGCACGGCTCCTGAGGGCCGGTTCTTCGGTGAGCGGAGAGGTCCCCGGGGCCTCCCACGGCTGGGCGATCCCCACGACGCTGACGTCGTCGGTTGCGCCGACCTGTGCCGGCGACCACACCTGACGGCCGTCGGCGGCTTGCCGTCTGGAGAGGTGGTATCGCGTGAAGGCGAGCGGGACCGCGACCGGCAGGAAGCGCCCGAGCCACATGATCACCCCACCGCGGACGTCTCCCCGCATCCCGTGCTGACGACGGGACGTCAGCGCCCACGACAGACCCCCTGGCCGGCCAGCCCGTAGAGGACTCGGCACGCCTCCTACTCGACCTGCACCGCCACCGCCACCGCTGTCACCACCAGCGCACCGCGCAGCCAGGTTCGCGGGCACCGTTGCTGACAAGCCGATGGTCCTATGCTGCGGCAGCGGCGGCGGGAGGCCGACGCACCTCGGTCCGGTACCCGGAGTCCACGCCCCATGCAGCGCTGGTTACCACTGGCGGTCCTCGCGGCTGCGCAGTTCGTGATGGTCCTCGACCAGGCCGTGATGAACGTCTCCATCAGCCAGCTGGTCCTCGACCTCGATACCAACGTCACCGCGATCCAGGCCGTGATCACCCTCTACTCACTGATCATGGCGATGTTCATGGTCGCCGGAGGCAAGGTCGGGGATCTGCTTGGCCGACGAGCGGCCTTCACCCTCGGCCTGGTCGTATACGCGGTGGGTTCCTCGATCACCGCGCTGGCACCCAACGTCGTCGTGCTGGCTGTCGGGTGGTCGGTCCTCGAAGGGCTCGGTGCGGCGCTGGTGATGCCCGCGCTGGCTGCGCTGATCGCCGGGAACTACGACGGGCGTCAGCGCGCGGTCGCCTACTCCGTGATCGGTGCGGTCGCCGGGGCCGGGATCGCCGTCGGCCCGATCGTCGGTGGCTGGGCGACCACCACCCTGACCTGGCGGGTGGTGTTCGTCGGTGAGGTCGTCATCGTGCTCGGGGTCCTCGCCTGCGTGCGGTTGCTCCGGGATCCGCCCAGCGACGCGCGACGGCCACGTCTGGACCTGATCGGCGTGTGGCTGTCGGCGCTCGGTCTGGGTCTGCTCGTGGTCGGGCTGCTGCAGGCCAGCACCTGGGGATGGATCGTCCCCAAGGCCTCTCCCGTGACACCCTTCGGCTTCGCGCTGACCCCCTTCGTGATCGCTGCCGGCGGGGTCGTGCTGTGGCAGTTCGTCATCTGGCAGCGCCGACGGGTGAGCGACGGCGCCGATCCGTTGGTCCACCTCGACCTGCTGCGCATCCCGGCGCTGCGGGCGGGGCTGCAGTCCTTCCTGGCGCAGAACCTCATCCTGATGGGGGTGTTCTTCACCGTGCCCCTGTACCTGCAGTTGGTCCTCGGGCTGGACGCGCTGGAGACCGGTGTGCGCATGCTGCCGGTGTCCGTGGCGATGTTCGTCGCGGCCATCGCCGGGGCGCGGCTGCGGACCCGGTTCGCCGTACGCACCGTGGTCCGAGCAGGGTTCGCCTCCACGCTGGTGGCGATCCTCGGGCTGCTGGCCACGGTGGAGCCCACCCTGCTCGAGGTGCCCTTTGGCGTCGCGATGGCGTTGCTCGGCATCGGGATGGGTCTGATCGCCTCCCAGCTCGGTGACGTGGTGCAATCCTCGGTTGACGCCTCGGGCCGCAGCGAGGCGGGAGGGTTGCAGTACACCTCGATGCAGCTGGGTTCTGCGGTCGGGGTCGCCCTGATCGGCGCGCTGGTGCTGTCGGGCCTCGTCACCAACTTCGTCAGCCAGGTGCAGGACGACGCGCGGATCCCAGCTGCGGTCGCGGAGCAGACCACGATCGCGGTCAGCGAGGGCGTGTCCTTCGTGCCAGCCGATGACGTCCGAGCCAGGGCGATGGCGGCGGACCTGGAACCGGAGGTGGTCGACGCCCTCGTGGAGGACTACGTCACGGCGCAGTTGTTCGCGCTGAAGGGCGGGCTGCTGGCCTGCGCCCTGCTGGCCCTGCTCGCGGTTCCGGCGACGCGTCGCCTGCCCGCCGATCGGCCCGTGAGACCAGTCGCGAAGGAGCTCCTGTGATGGACAGCGTGGCCGGCGACCGCTACCAACTGAGCGGCGCCGACGTGGACCGGATGGTCGACAAGCTGTTGTTCGCCGGGCCCGACGCGCGCCAGAAGCGCTCCGCGTTCTGGGTGTTGCTCGGCCTGGCGGCGGTGATCGCGTCAGCCGGGGTGGCCTCGGACTCCACGGCCACGGTCATCGGGGCCATGATCGTCGCGCCGTTGATGACCCCCATCCTCGGAACCGCCCTTGCGCTGGTTCTCGCCCGCAGGAGAGCGATGATCCGCAGCCTCACCACCGTCATCGGTGGTGCGCTGGCCGTGATCGCCGTGGGATTCGCCTTCGGGTCGATGGATCCCGTCGGGCTGGTGTCAGAGACCAACACCCAGGTGATCGGTCGGACCAACCCTCGGCTGATCGACCTCATCGCGGCACTGGCGACCGGCACGGTGGGTGCCTTCGCGCTCGTGCGCTCGGACGTCTCCGACACGCTGCCTGGCGTCGCGATCGCCATCTCGCTCGTGCCGCCGTTGGCCGTGGTCGGGCTGCTGGCCGAGGCAGGCCGCTACGCCGAGGCCTGGGGAGCCTTCCTGCTGTTCGGCACCAACGTCACGGCGATCATCGCCACGGGCACGGTCGTGCTGCTGCTGTACCGGGTGCGCGACGTCGCGCAGGCGAGCGGCGCGGAGCTCGGTGAGCTGCGCGGGCGGACCCTCATCGTGGTGGCCACGCTGGTCGTGATCGTGGCCGTGCCGCTGTCGCTGGGCACCGCCCGCATCGTGGCTGACCGGCTCGGTGAGGCTGCTGCGACGCCGATCGCGACCGAGTGGGCCGAGTCGCAGGGCTGGCGGGTGGCCTCTGTACAGGTGCGCGACGGGACCATCCGGCTGATCGCCCTCGGCCCCCCGCCCGAGGTCGATCCCAACATGCTGCGTGCGGAGCTCGACGCCGCGGGGATCGACCTCGACCTCGTCGTCAACCTCGTCGTGGGTGCGCAGCGGGAGCTGCCTGCCCGCCAGGGCAGCGGCACCACCACCGGCTCCGGGGTGGAGTAGGGGTCGTGACCGGGTTCGGTAGTGGGCTCCGTCACGGGTTCCGGCCGGGACTTGTGCAGCGTTTCGACGTCGAACGCGTCGCTTCGCTGCACGCTCCCACGCAGTCGGGGGCAGGGGCGGCGCAGGGTCCGGGTCGAGGTCGGGTTCCGGCCGGGACTTGTGCAGCGTTTCGACGTCGAACGCGTCGCTTCGCTGCACGATCCTGCGCAGTCCCTCCGCGCACGGCTGTCGCGGGGGCGTGCGTCGCACGCGCCAGCACAAGCCAGCACAAGCCAGCACAAGCCAGCACAAGCCAGCACGAGCCAGCAGCAAGGACCACCCGGACAGGGTGAGGCCTCGGGCAACGGGGCTGACCACCCTGTTGTCTACCCTCGGTTCAGCGAGGTAGCGCCCCGCTATCGACCCCCAGATGTGGGGCGGATCCGGAGAGCACGATGAGCGACACGCGACCGACGGGCGAACAAGGTTTCATCAACGGTTCGGTGGATATCGGTGGGTCCCGCGTCAGCATCAAGCTGATCGTTGGACTGCTGATCCTGGTCGGGGTGACCTTCTTCGTCTTCCAGAACACGCAGGTGGTGCCACTGCGCTGGCTGTTCTTCGAGTTCTCCATGCCGCTGTGGGGGTTGGCGCTGGTGCTCTTCGCCGCCGGCATCCTCATGGGGTGGGCCCTCCACCTGCGCCGTGCCCGGCGGCAGGCCCGCTGACACGACCCCTGACACCCGCCGGAAGCTCGTCACATCACCCCCGGTTCCTTCGTCCGGCAGCACGTGATGACACCGACCTCGGCGCGCCGTGGTGTTGACGTCGCTGTGGTTCGCGCAGCGGTCGACCCCTCAGACCACCCGGCGCGTGCAGCCTGGAGAAGGCCGCGTGTAAGGTCGTCTGAGCGATCGCGATCCGACCGCATGTCGCGCACGCCGGGGCACACCTCGGCGGTTGGGAGCACGGCCTCGCGCCGTCGACAGCACCCGGGGAGCCGTATGACGACCTCGCTCACAGCACCACGCACCGCCGCGCTCGGCTCGTTCCTCCTCGTGCTCGCCCTCGCGCTCAGTGCGCTCACCGGCACCTCCGCGGACGCCGCCGACGACCACACGGAGATCCCGGCGCCCTACCTCGCGCTGGGCGACTCCTTGCCCTACGGCTGGGACCCGGTCACACCACCGTTCCCGCTGGTGACACCTCGGTTCCACGTCGGCTACCCGGAGACCTACGCCGAGCTGGCGGGCCTGACGCTGACCAACGCAAGCTGCCCCGGTGAGACCTCGGGGTCCTTCCTGGACCGGGACACGCCCGACAACGGCTGCGGTGACGTGCTCGCGAGCCAAGGTCTGAAGGTGGCCTACACAGCGGAGGGGCAGCTCGGGTTCGCGGTCGACTTCCTCACCGCCAACCCCGACACGGAACTGGTGAGCATCCAGTTGGGTGCCAACGACCTCTTCCGTTGCCAGGAGGCGGAGGGTGGCTGCACGCCCGATGGCGTCACGGAGGTCCTGCAGACCCTCGGCACCAACCTGACCACGGCGATCGCAACCCTTCGCACGGTCTACGACGGTCAGATCATCGTGGTGAACTACTACGCCCTCGACTACAGCTCCGAGGAGGACCTCGCAACGGCCGCAGCCACCGACCAGGTGCTGTCCGAGGTTGTCGCCAGCTTCGAGGATGTGGCCGTCGCAGATGCCTTCGCAGCCCTTGCGCCGGCCGCTGCGCGCGCTGACGGGAGCACCTGCGACGCCGGGCTGCTGCTCGAGAAGCGTGACGGCACCTGTGACGTGCACCCGACCGACCGGGGGCACCGCCTGATGGCCCAGGCACTCGCAGAAGCTCGGACCGGTTCGTACCTCGTCTGCCCTGCCGCACCCCGCGCATCGATGGACGTCGCCGTGGCGGCGGATGTCATCGGCGTCCACGCGGACACGATCACCTGCGCGCTGGAGTACGGCATGGTCCAGGGCTTCTCCGACGGCACCTTCCGTCCGCGAGCCACGATCACGCGGGGCCAAGCCGCCACCTTCCTGCGGAACTACCTCGAGATCGGCCTCGACGCCGAACTCGAGGAACCCAGCGAGCTGCCCTTCGATGACATCGCGGACAGCACCCATGCCCAGGCCATCGCGGCGCTACACATCGCGGGCCTGATCGACGGGCGTGGCGACGGCACCTTCGGCCCCAAGGAACGGCTGACCCGCGGACAGTTCGCGAAGCTGACCCTCGGCGCGCTCGATGTGCTCGACGATCCGACGGTCCCTGGGTCGCTCGACCTGCCAGATGATGAGGTGCGCTTCGATGACGTGGTCGGCACCACCTTCCAGTCCGAGATCCAGGCCCTGGCAGGTGCCGGCATCATCCAGGGTGTGGACGAGCGCACCTTCGGTCATGGTGATGTGACGCGGGGGCAGGCCGCCTCCCTGCTCCTTCGCTCGGCGGAGACCGCGGGTGCCGAGGGCGGCTGGGCACCCATCACCCCGCCGTAGCACCCGACACGCCCCCGACGCGCCCCGGCGCACCTGCCGGCTAGGTGACCAGATCCGCGATGTCGGGATGGTGGCGGTAGCGGTGGCGCAGCGCCGGGTCTCCCGCCGCGATCGCACGCCGGATGCGTTGCCAGTCGCGGTGTCGAACCAGCACCCGTGCCGGCAACGTGGGCAGGCCGATGAGTCGCGACAGGATGATGCGGTGTTTCCCGTCGTTGTTGCGGATGATGGTGCCGTCCCGAGCGATGTTGACGAGGAAGTGCGTGAAGGCGGGTTGGTCGGCGCGCGTTGCGACCTCACAGCGGTACCCGTCAACCGACAGGCGTTCGTGCAGGTCGTCGAGGTAGGCGCACCGTCGGTGCACGTCGTCCTCGGTTCGACAGCGGCTCCCCCACGCCGCATCACCCGCACGGACCTTGTCCAGCGCCTTCCGGATGTAGGGGATGTCCTCCCAGTCCGCGCCGTCGATGAACCGGGCGCGGAGCACGCGGGTCAGGTGATAGTCCTCGAAGGCGTCGATGGCGTGGTCCCAGTCGCCGTCCAGGACGATCCCGGCGTGCCATCGACGCCGCAGCGCCGGGAGGTGCTGTACTCCACCACCCTCCAGCCAGGGAAGCCGGATGGGTCCCTCCCACCGTCGCTGCAGGTGGGTCACGGCTGCGCTCGGCAGCTGCAGCACCCGGTAGGGGTCGGCATCGCTGTAGCGCAACGGTGCGATCCTGTGCAGCCCCGGCAGGACCGACCGGCGCACCCGTATGGTTGCCACCTTCGCGGCCGAGGTCGCGAGGAGCCTCACGCGGATCGCCTGACCGGCTCGGCAACGGCGTTGCACCACCGCATGGCGAGCTCGTGCCATCGTGGCCGCAGGCTGTAGACCGCGGCCAGCCGCAGCCGCGTGGCCTGCGTGTACGCGGGCAGCCGATCGATGGTCCCTGGGGGCAGGGTGGTCGCGGCCCGGTGCAGGATGTCGCTCGCCTCCCGGGCTCGGACGGGCGGTAGGAGGCCCTGGTCGACCCGGAGGTCGAGGTGGACGAGGAGGTTCGCAAGATCGAGGGCCGGTTCCGCAGCCGCGAGGGTGTCCGGATCCAGCAGGCCGAGCCGGCCAGCAGCGACCAGCAGCTGACCGTCGTGGAGGTCGCGGTGGGCGACACCGAGGGAACAGGGTGCACCCTCGGTCAACGCCACCAGCAGCCCGCTGACATCACGATCCGGGAGCCGCCCCGCAGCGATCGCGCGCGCAACCCAGCTGCGGGCCACCTCGGCCTCCGCTGCGCCGTCGTGGACCGCGAGACCGTCGGGGTCCGCATCGGCCAGCCGGAGGATCACCGCTGCCACCTGGTGCCAGGTGGCACGCCGCCAGCGGCTCGGCGCGGCCGGGCCGGGTCACCTTCACATAGTGACCGCAGGTGGTCCGGACGACTGCACGGCGGCCCGGCCGGTGGGCCAGCAGGACTGCGCTGTCACGGACCAGTGACGCGAGGCCCGGCAGTTTGCGGTCGGCGCCGTCGGGCTGGCGGACCCCGAGGCAGGATCCGTCCGGCGAGCGACCAGCGATCAGCCGGTTGAACTCGTCGAGCTCCTGCTCGAGCTCCGCCTGGACATGCTGATCGAGCCGGCTGAGCAGCGCGTCGCGCTCCACCCCGATCGTCACCGCCGTGGCGAGCGACAGCAGTACGACGTACCAGGCGAGGATCCGCAGACGGATGCCCGGACGGCGCCATGGCCGCCGTTGCTCCTCGTCGCGGTCCGCCACCCTCACCCCACGAACCGGTAGCCGGTCCCACGGATCGTCTCGATCACGTCGGGGACCAGCTTCACCCGCAGGTGACGGATGTAGACCTCGATCACGTTGCTGCTCGGTCGGTCGTCGCTGCCCCCAGCGTGCGCGAGCAACTGCGCGTGGCTCAGCGTCTGCTCGGGGTGTCGCAGGAAGGTCTCGAGGAGGGCGAACTCGCGTGCCGTGAGCTCGCGCTCCCGATCGCCCACGATCGCAACGCGACGCTGCAGGTCGAGTCGGACCCTTCCGTGCTCCAGATCACTCGTCACCTCGAGGGAACGATCGCGGAACCGGGCCTGCACCCGCGCGAGCAGCTCGGCGAAGCTGAAGGGCTTGCTGAGGTAGTCGTCAGCTCCGGCGTTGAGGTTGTCCACCCGGTCGTCGACCCCGTCCTTGGCGCTGAGCACGATGACCGGGACGTGGGGACGCTGGGTCCGCAGCCGACGCAGCACCTGCTCGCCAGGGAGCAGCGGCAGGTTCAGATCCAGGATCACCAGCCCAACCTCCTCGACCAGTGCGGCATCCAACCCGGCCCGCCCGTCGATGGCGACGTCCACGGTGAAACCCTGCTCTCGCAGCCCACGGGCGACGAACTCCGCGATGCGCTCCTCATCCTCGATGACCAGGATCCTCAAGGTCGCGCCTCCCGGACCATCGACGGCGCCACGGATCCTGCCGGCACCGATGCCGACAGGAACCGTAGGTGGTCGACGAGCCGTGGCACCGCGTCCGGGAGCCGCCAGTTGCTGGGCAAGGCTGTGACGTGCCCGCTGATCTGGTAGCGCTTGACCTCGGAGGTGTCCCCGAACACGAACCCGACCTCGACCACCCGGTACCTCCCTCCCACAGCTCGGTCCCACGGCTCGATCCCACAGCGCGATCCCACAGCGCGATCCCACAGCGCGATCCCACAGCGCGATGGACCGGCGCAACAGCGAAGGTTGACTGCGCAGGTTCCGCGGTCGAGGTGAAACTGGACTGAGCGGCCGCTGAGAACCCGTTCAGGGGGTCGGATCAGGGCACCGATCGATGGACCTGAGGCGGACATGAGAAGCGACTCAGCTCCCCCGTATGGGCGGGGTGACCCGTGGGATCAGCCCCATACGGTGGGGGGCAAGCGATCCCAGGGAGACCCATGCAGACCCCCACGAACCTCGCGCGACTCGCGGCCACGGTGGCTGCCGTCCTGCTGCTGGCCGCCTGTGACGCTGGCGAGAGCGGCGAGCCGGCCTCGATCGACCTCGACGGGAGCACCGCCACGCAGGACGACGGCAGCAACGACGGCAGCAACGACGGCAGCAACGACGACGCCGATGACGCTGACGACGCTGACGACGCTGACAGCGCTGACGATGCTGACGGCGATCAGCCCGACGGTGCAGCACGTGACGAGGACGCCGGGTCCAACGGATCTGAGACCACGGCGAGCACCGCACCGGACGGTGACGTGGTCGACCTGACCGAGGCCGTCCCGGGCACCTGGCCCGTCGGGGATGCAGGCACCGTGACCTTCGCACTCGTCGATGGTGCGCTCGTCCTCGACGATGTCACCGCCAGCGACGGGTGGATGATGGCCATCGACGACCAGGACCCCGACGAGATCGAGGTCGACTTCACCCGCGGCAACGTGGAGTGGGAGATCGAGATCGAGCTCGAGGACGACGGCCGGATCCTGGAGATCGAGATCGACCAGGACATCGAGTCCGCTGACACGGGCAGCTACGACATCGGCGACGCGGGCACCTTCGCCTTCAGCGTCGTCGACGGGCGGCTCGTGCTCGACGACCTGAACGTCGCGGAAGGCTGGACCCTGGTCGAACTCGAGGAGGAGGCGGACGAGATCGCCTTCGAGCTGGTCGCGGGTGCCCGCAGCTTCGAGGTCGAGGTGGAGCTCGAGGACGACACCACGATCGAGCTCGAGATCGACTACGAGGTCGCCGGATCCGTCACCGGCTGAGCGGGCCGAAGTGCACCCGCTCGGTCGGAGCCTTGCGCTCCAGGGCCCACTTCAGCGGTTGCGGTGAGGTCGGCTCGCTCGCGTGATCCGGGTGGTCTGGACGACCAGTAGGGGGAGGAGGCCGAGGAGCTTCCCTCGCAGGCCGCGCGCCGGACCCTGGTCGATCCCTGGGCCAGCGCCCAGGAGACGACCACCCGCCGCCGGTCACACAGCAGCCGGAGCCACTGCCTGGCCGATCCCTGGGCCAGCGCCCAGGAGACGACCACACCGCACCGGGCACGCGCCGGAAACTCGCCGGTCAGGCGCCCACCAGACGCCGGCCAGGGCCGGTGACCCACCGGGTGATCTTGCCGGAGGCCGGTGACCCACCGGGTGATCTTGCCGGAGGATGGAGACTACCGTAAAGTAGTGATGTAGCTACATGGGAGCGTCTGGCAGTGGTGACCAAGATCAGCAGTAGGGAGTTCAACCAGGACACCAGCGGCGCGAAGAAGGCCGCGGCGCACGGCCCGGTCTACATCACTGATCGCGGCCGTCCCGCCCACGTGCTGTTGACCTACGACGACTACGAGCGCTTGCTGGGCACCGAACATGTCCTGGACCGGCTGGCGGAGCCTGCAGGGGTCGAGGACATCGAACTGGTGCTGCCGAGCTCTGATGAGCACGCGCGTCCGGCCGAGTTCAGCTGATGTTCGTGCTCGACACCAACGTCGTGTCCGAGCTGCGCAAGGTGCGCTCTGGCAAGGCCGATCCAGGGGTCGGCGCCTGGGCATCCCAGGTCCCGTCGGGTCAGCTGTTCCTGTCGTCGATCACGATCCACGAGCTCGAGCACGGGGTGCTGCTCGCCGAGCGTGCTGATCCACCCAAGGGAGCCGTGCTCCGTCGTTGGCTCGATGACAGCGTTGCGGCGGCGTTCGACCAACGTGTCCTCGTCGTCGACGCGACGGTCGCGCGACGTGCCGCGGCGCTCCACGTTCCCGATCCGGCACCCTGCCGCGATGCGCTCATCGGTGCGAGCGCACTGGTCCATGGGATGACCCTGGTCACCCGCAACACCAAGGACTTCGCGAGGTTCGACGGGCTCGACATCATCGACCCGTGGCACCGGCAGTGAAGGACGCTCGGTGTGCTGGCGCCGGGGCGGTCGACGCCGTCTGCTCGGTTCACCCCGACTGCCACTGCGCACGCTGCTCGTCGCCGGGTGGTTGCGTTCACCCGGCATGGGTGGCCTGGAGCGCCAGCGGCAGCACCGGCGATGCCGCCCCGCCCTGCTGCCCCCGGGCTTCTGCCAGCAGCACCCCCGCCACCGTCAACGTCCACCCTGATCGCGACACGGCGTCAACGAGCAGCAGCGGCCCGTCCGGCACCCGACCCACGACCTCGAGGCCGGCCAGCGCGTTCGCGGCCTGATGGGCCGAGTTGCCCATCGTCGACTGCAACGGCCGCTGCGTCGCAGCGAACAGGTCGTGGTACACGGGTAGCCGCCCGAGCTGCCCGAGCCGGTCGGCGACCGCACGGGTTGCCGTCCCGTAGTTCGCCGACGGCACCGTGACGATCGCCGCCGGTCTGGCAGGCCACTCCCATCGCGCCAGCAGCCCCACCAGCGCGTCCACCACCTCGGCAACCAGCTGCCCGTCGAGCGACCCGCCGCGCTCCGCAGCGGCGAGCAGTGCCTCGACCTGGGGTGCGAACCCGGACGCGTCTGCGGCCGCCAGCGCCCGTCCCTGCGACAACTGCACGTCCCGACCGATGTTGCCGCGCCGGTCGATGCCGTGCCGGCCCAACCCGGACGGCCACCGTCGTCGCGGCAGCAGCGGCAGTTGGCGGCTGCGTACCTCGGTGCGGGCCGCAGACTCCAGGTCCTCGTCGATCTGCACCGGCAACTGACGGCCGGTGCAGGCCCCACAACGGCCGCAGTCGGCGGCAGTCGGGTCGTCCAACGCGGCGGTCAGCATCCGCATCCTGCAGCCGTCCTCGGAGGTGTCGAGGTAGCGGCGCATCACCTGATGCTCGGCCCGCCGTCCCGCCAGCAGCCGCCGGTACCGAGCCGCGTCATGGACGTAGGGCCGGCCGGTCGCCGCATAGCCACCGTCGAGGCGTTCGACGACCCCGTCGACGTCGAGCACCTTCAGGAGCAACTCCAACCGGGAGCGGCGAACGTTCACCCGGGTTTCCAACTGCGGGAGCGACACCGTGCCCGCTGAGGTGAGTGTCGTGACGATGTCGACCACCTCGGCTTCGGTCGGGACGCCGGCGACGTCGAAGTGTTCCCACAGCCGTTCGTCCGACGGGGTCGGCAGGCACGCCACCGGTGTGGTCTGCCCGCCACGGCCGGCTCGGCCGATCGCCTGGTAGTAGGCCACCGGCGATGACGGTGCCCCCAGATGCACGACGAAGCCGAGGTCCGGCTTGTCGTAGCCCATCGACAGGGCAGTCGTCGCCACCAGGGCGTCGACCTCGTTGCGGCGCAGCGCCCCTTCGAGACGCAGCCGGTCGTCCGCATCCAGCCGCGAGGTGTACGCCGGCGCATCGACCCCGACGCCGGTCAGGAACGCCGACAGCCGCTCTGCCTCGGTGACGGTGAGGGTGTACACGATGCCTGCACGGCCGTCGCCCTCCCGGCCACGGACGAAGGCTGCGATCCATGCGAGCCGGCGTTCATGGGTGGGTTCCTGCACGACATGCAGTTCGAGGGTGTCGCGCGCCAGCGGTCCACGCAGGACCACCGTCGGGTCGGTGCCGGCGAGCTGCTCCGCGACGTCGGCGACGACCCGGTCGGTCGCGGTCGCGGTGCACGCGAGCACCGGAACCGGCACGTCGCGGGCTGCGGCCAACTGCGTGAGCACATCGCCGAGCCGGCGGTAGTCCGGACGGAAGTCGTGACCATGATCGGAGATGCAGTGTGCCTCGTCGACGACCAACAGGCCCACGTGGGCGAGCAGCCGGTCGAGCACCTCCCGGCGGAACCGCGGATGGTTCAACCGTTCCGGGGAGATGAGCAGCAGGTCGACGTTCCCGGCGGCGATCTGCGCCTCGATGTGCCCCCAGTCGTCGACGTTGGTGGAGTTGACCGTCGCCGCGCGCAGACCCATCCGTTCGGCTGCGGCGATCTGGTCACGCATCAGCGCCAGGAGCGGTGAGACGATCAACGTGGGTCCGGCGCCCTCGTCGCGCAGCAACCGGGTCGCGATGAAGTACACCGCGGATTTGCCCCAGCCGGTCCGTTGCACGACCAGCACCCGGCGGCCCGCCTGCAGCGCGTCGATCGCTGCCCTCTGGTCGTCACGCAACTGCGCGTCAGGTCCGGCCAGCACCTCTAGCAGCCGCTGTGCAGCCGCGCTCGCCGTGTCGGGGTCTGCCACGCATCGCTCCTGTCCACCGTCGCCGCCGAACGTAGGGTGCCGGACGTGGTGAGGTTCCAGCGTCGTCGTGGGTGTACATCCAGGTTGCGTCGACGCCGCGACGCGGCGACGCGGCGGCGCGGCGGCGCGGCGGC
>LKMJ01000358.1_pt1 | contig 33463 bp, 35 predicted proteins | sample 643391 | NCBI WGS metagenome assembly LKMJ01 (sample SAMN04112250, study PRJNA286221) | soda lake metagenome | biome: soda lake; feature: Kulunda Steppe; material: water; isolation source: sample PL-Br10 brine of Picturesque Lake | place: Russia: Kulunda steppe | collected 2010-07 | reverse complement strand
GTGTCACCGGGTTCGAGTCGGTCGCTGAAGCGCTGAACGTTGTCGACGTCGCCACTCCCGAGGTCAAATCTGAGAAACGCCCTGTCCCCGGACTGGAGCACCGACTCGTTGTGGAGCGTTTCGACTCCGAACGACGCGTCGCCAGCCCCGACGCGAGTTGATGTGAGTGTGAACCTGTCTGTTCCGTCCCACGTCACTGTCACGTCGTCGAGGTCGACAGACCCACCTGACGGAGTCACCAGCAACTCGACGACACCGACTGACGCCCTGTCTTCTCCGATCTCGGTCCCATAGGACGAGAGGACAATCACTGCCCCTTCTTCGATATCGTCCTCTTCGCTGGTGAGACTGTCACCGACCAGGTTGTCGCGGATGTCGACACCAGCTAGACCGAACGCCGCCGGAACGAGAATCAGCACGGCGGTAACACCGACGATGAAGATCAACAACCTGTCGAGACCAGTCTGTCCCCTGCACTCCGTCATCGTTCTCCTCTCGACTGTCGTAGTCCGGTCGGTTAAGTGTGCTGGCACTGGTTGCGTCCGTCTTCCAGTACTGTTCAGGGACTACTCGTGACTGCTGACCGGCACGGGTTCGTATGGTTCTTCGAGCCACTCGATGTCGCTCTCCGAGAGCGAGATGTCGAGCGCTTCGACAGCGTCTTCGAGGTGCTCGATGCTCGTCGTACCCACAATTGGGGCGTCGACCCAGTCCTTGTGGAGCAACCACGAGAGTGCAATCTGGGCCATCGTCACGTCCTTCTGTCCGGCCATCTCCTGGACGCGCTCGTTTATCTCCCGTCCGTTCCCCTCGAAGTAGGGATGTTCTCTCGCGAGGGTGTCGGACTGGCCGCGTGCTGTCGCGTCGAACTCCTCGTGTGGCCGGGTGAGATACCCACGCGCCAGGGGGCTCCACGGTAGCACGCCGACGTTCTCTTTCTCACAGAGTGGAAGCATCTCGCGCTCTTCCTCGCGGTAGAGCAGGTTGTAGTGGTTCTGCATTGTGGCGAACCGCTCGAGACCGAGACGGTCGCTCGTGTGTAACGCCTCGGCGAACTGGTGTGCCCACATCGAACTCGCGCCGACGTACCGGGTCTGACCCCGGCGAACCGTGTCGTCGAGCGTCCGAAGCGTCTCGGTAATTGGGGTGTCGTCGTCCCAGCGATGAATCTGCTGGAGGTCGACTGTGTCCATTCCGAGCCTCTCGAGACTCGCGTCGAGTTCCTGTTCGATTGCCTTCCGTGAGAGTCCGCCGGTGTTGGGGTCGTCCTCGTCCATCTGGAAGAAGCACTTGGTGGCGACGACCATCTCATCACGACGCCCTTCCAGTGCCTCGCCCAGGATGCGCTCGGATTCGCCCTTCGAGTACATGTTCGCGGTGTCGAAAAAGTTGATGCCGAGGTCGATTGCGCGGTCAATAATCGGGTGGCTCTCTTCGGGTTCGAGTACCCAGTCGCGCCACTCAGGGGTGCCGAAACTCATACAGCCGAGGCAGATTCGGCTGACTTCCATCCCAGTTCCGCCGAGAGTCGTGTACTCCATAGGCTGACTCTCGACCGGCAGTGGTGAAAAGGTTCCCCTACACCCCGTCGTCCTCTCATCTACAGACTTTTATTTACAGTTACCTAACCATCGCGTATGACTGCCCTTTCTTTCGACGAAGATGGCGTGGACGTGGTCTATCAGGGGACGGATTTCCGCCTGGAGAAATCACTTATCGAGGAGGCCATCCAGAAGGACTACCCCGATGTGACGGACCACGAGGTGTTACAGATTATCGAGGAAGAGCCCTCGCTCTCTGGCGAACCGCGGCGAATCGGTGACATTCTCGACTGACACCCTCTCACCCATCTCCGAACTCCCGTTCGAGCAGTACGCCGAGCGCTCCGCCACCTCCGGCAAAGAGCACTGGGTAGGCGATGCCGGCGACAAAGAGGGCGGGCACAAGGTCCGGGCTTCCGGTCGCTCCGCCGAGACTGACCTCGAAGAGGAACACACCCACGAGTGAGAGGAGGAGATACGCCGGTAGGGCGGTGACACCAACCAGAGCGCCTCGTGTTGCGCTTTTCGGTCTCTGGTACCGAGAGAGCGCGACGCCCGCAGCAAGCAGTAGCCCTACCGGAATCGCGTACAGGACGAGACTGAACCCGCCATCCCCACCGATTGCCGACGTCGACCGGTTCCCAAGGAGGGGAAGGTCACGATAGACGGTGTCGACGAAGTGTGCATTGTAGAACACCCACCCAACCATCTCGTACGTTGCTGGCTCCCCCTCGAACGCTTCGATGAACCGGTTCAGTCCCGAGTCGCGGATGTCCGATGCGACGATTGCGTAGGTGAATACGTACCCGAACAGCCACGCGACTAACCCCGCGATACTCCCTTCGACGAGTGGAAAGTCCTCAGTTCGATTCGAACTCATCAGTTCTTCCTCTCGTGGGTTAGCACTAATAACGAGGCAGTCCTTCCCGTCAATTTGGTCGACTTGTGGCTGTTTTTCTTCGACTTTGGTTGGTTTGTTGCCGACATCGGCACCCGTGACGTTTTAATCGATGACGCTCACATGGGCAGGTATGACTACAGCAGGGGGCATCGTCGGCGAGTTCTTCGACCTGAAGCGTGAATCGGAGGCGGACCTGCTGGCGATGCAGTGTGGCGACTTCTATGAGTTCTTCGGCGAAGATGCAGAAACGGTCGCGGACGAACTCGATTTGAAGGTTTCACAGAAGTCCTCTCACGGATCTTCCTATCCGATGGCGGGCGTTCCGGTCAACGACCTGACGCCGTACCTGACTGCGCTGGTTGAACGCGGCTACCGGGTCGCCGTCGCCGATCAGTACGAGACCGAAGACGGCCACGCACGTGAGATAACCCGTATCGTAACGCCGGGGACGCTGCTGGAGACTAGCGATGCCGACGCACAGTATCTTGGCGCGCTCGTGTCTGGCGACAGTGGGTACGGCGTCGCCTTCGCCGACGTAACCACCGGACAGTTTCACGTCACGGAGTGCATGGGGACGGACGCCACCGACCAGTTGCTGACCGAGCTGTACCGGTTCGACCCGGTTGAACTCCTGCCAGGGCCCACACTTCGAAACGAAGACGAGCTCCTGAGCGACCTCAGAGAGCGAACGAGTGCGACGTTCACGCTCCACGCGACGGACGCCTTCGGACCCGGACGAGCGCGCCACCGAGTACGTGAGCACTTTGGCGAGGAGACGCTCGACAGCGTCGGCGTCGCGGACGACGAACTCGGTGTGCGCGCTGCTGGTGCGGTCCTCTCGTACGTCGAGGAGAGCGGGGCCGGCGTGCTGGCCTCGATGACACGCCTGCAGTCCCACGGCACCGGCGACCACGTCGAACTCGATGCGACGACACAGCGCAACCTCGAGCTGACGGAGACGATGCAGGGCAACCAGAGCGGGAGTCTGCTCGACACGATCGACCACACCGTGACGAGCGCGGGGAGACGACTGCTCGCTGAATGGCTGCGCCGACCTCGACAGTCCCGTGGCGAGCTGGAACACCGCCAGTCGGCAGTGACGGCGCTCGCCGAAGCCGCGATGGCACGTGAACGCGTCCGGGAGACGCTCGACGGGGCCTATGACCTCGAGCGTCTCGCCTCGCGCGCTGCCTCCGGTAGCGCGAACGCCCGTGACCTCCGGGCCGCCGCTGAGACGCTAGCTCTGTTGCCCGACCTCGTCAAACTCGTCGAAGACACCGAGCGACTTGCGAGTTCGGCACTCGTGGACGCGCTTGCTCGACCTGACAGGGGGGCCGCACGCTCGCTGGCGAACGAACTCGACGAGGCGCTCGTCGAGGAGCCGCCGGGAACCGTCTCACAGGGCGGACTCATCCGACAGGGGTACGACGCCGACCTCGACGAGATTATCACGCAACACGAGGAGGCGCTCTCGTGGATTGAGACGCTTCCCGAGCGCGAAAAGCGAGCCCACGGCATCACGCATCTCTCGGTCGACCGAAACAAGACCGACGGCTACTACATCCAGGTCGGCAACAGCGAAGTCGGGAAGGTTCCTGAAGACTACGACCGGATCAAGTCGCTCAAGAACAGCGAGCGGTTCACGATTCCGGAACTCGAGGAGCGCGAGCGAGAGATTCTCCGACTGGAGGAACAGCGCCACGAACTCGAACGCGAGCTGTTCGAGGAGCTCCGGTCACGGGTCGCCAGCGCAGCAGAGACGCTCCAGTCCGTTGGGCGTGCGCTGGCCGAGGTCGACGTGTTCGTGAGTCTGGCGACACACGCCGTCAGGAACGACTGGACCCGTCCAGAACTGTGCGACGACGGCAGACTCGACGTCGAGGCTGGCCGCCACCCGGTCGTTGAGCAGACGACGGAGTTCGTCCCCAACAACCTCCGTCTGGACGACGACCGACGCTTTCTCATCGTGACTGGACCGAACATGAGTGGCAAGTCGACGTATATGCGCCAGGCCGCGCTCATTACGCTGCTTGCGCAGGTGGGGAGTTTCGTCCCGGCGAGGCGAGCGGAAATCGGTCTCGTCGACGGCATCTACACTCGTGTGGGGGCACTCGACGAACTCGCACAGGGTCGCTCGACGTTCATGGTCGAGATGCAGGAGCTCTCGAACATCCTGCACTCCGCGACGGAGGACTCACTGGTGATTCTCGATGAGGTGGGCAGAGGAACTGCGACGTACGACGGCATCTCGATTGCGTGGGCGGCGACGGAGTATCTGCACAACACGGTCCGGTCGAAGACGCTGTTTGCGACCCACTATCACGAACTGACGACGCTGGCGAGGCATCTCGAAAGCGTCGAGAACGTCCATGTCGCAGTCGACGGGGAGCCGCGCTCGTCGTCTGGCACCGGCACCGCTCGCCCTGCAGACGAATCGGAGACGGACGTCACCTTCCTCCGGACAGTCCGGGACGGCCCGACGGACCGGAGCTACGGCGTCCACGTCGCTAACCTCGCGGGCGTCCCTGAGCCGGTGGTCGACCGCTCTCGTGAAGTTCTCGACAAGTTACGGGAGGAGAAAGCAATCGAGGCCAGGGGCGGTAATAGCGAACCTGTCCAGACGGTGTTCGACCTCGGTTCAGGCCAGTTCCGGGAGCGAGACTCGGGGGCGAGTGACCCAGTTGCAAACGGTGGCTCACCAGCGAGGGAGAGTGAACAGGGGGCGGCCGGTCTGGGCGAGACTGAAGCGCGCATACTCGATTCGCTGCAGGAGTTGAACGTCGACGAGACGCCGCCGGTCGAACTGCTCCAGCAGGTCCAGCAGTGGCAGAACGAACTCGACGACTCTTGACGTTCTGGGACCGAATTCGAAGACTCCTGACATCCTGGCGGTGTACATACCAAATAGGGACGATTCGCAGAAATTCATTTATCCCAACCGAGTAGAATGATACACATGGTCTCAGAGACAATCCACGAGGACCAGACGTGGTACGAGTGTGACCTATGTGGTCTCACGTTCGACTCGCGTGAAGACGCACGCGAGCACGAGGAACACTGCGATGCAGAGGGACCGTCCTACATTCAGTAGCGACGCTCTGTCTGTCGCTGTCTACACCGTCTCGTCGCTCTCACCGCATCGACCGTTGCTCTCACTGCCTTCGACCGTCGCGGTCAACTCGTAGGAGTGTTCGGCGAACTGGTCTTCTTCGAAGACTAACACGCGCCCGTCGACAAGTTCCTCGTCGACGTCGATTTCGTACCGCAGGTCTCCACGTGAGGCCTCGACTCCGGGGAACAGTGACTGTTCTTCGCCCCGGTCGAGCAGTATCCGGCCGACGCCCGAGGACTCGAGAATCTCCGCGCCAGTTGTCCGCTCGTCCACGTAAAACAGGACGCCGCTCGTCTCGGACTCGTCGGTGACGAGCACGTGGATGTCCTTCCCCGGTGCGGTCTGGTGCGGTGTCGGTGCTGGCTCAGGAATCCCGTGATAGAACACTTCCCGACCGTCGAGGTACTCGACGACGATACCGCCGTCGACGAGCCGTATGGACAATGTCGATGGCGAGACTTCCGAGAACGATGTCATGGCTGTTTCTAACGGGGTCCGGAATAAAACAGCGTCTTTTCTCAGTCGCTCGCGGCGAGTTCCGCCTCTGTCGGGTAGAGACTCCGCTTGACAATCCAGTAGACGAGCCCTGCACCGAGGAAACCCGCTATGATAGGAACGTACTCCGGCAGTGACGGGTACTGCTGGATGCTGCCGATTGCGACAGCAAACCCCGAGATGATTGCGGCACCCACGCCAACCGCATACTGCTGTCGTCTGAGTTCCGGCGATTGTGGCGTCACCTCACGCTCGCTCTCGTCAGTTTCCGCCTCGTCTGTCTCGGGGTCGTCACCTCTGACCTCGTCTATCTCGGATTCGTCGGTTTCGGCCTCGTCTTCGACTACTGACTGGGCGGACACCTCGTCCGTAGAGTTGGGCTCAGAGGCACCGGACGTCGTCATTGACAGGCGTAGGAAATCAGGTCACAAATGTATTTCGTCGCACTGTCTAACCGGCACTACTACCTGTACTCCGCGTAACCGGCGATACTATCTGTACTCCATCCCACGATTCGGCGCGTCCTCGTCCTCGGTCATCGAGTTTTGATGTCGTCTTTGTCCTCGATAATTCGCGTCTCGGCCTCCCCGCTGGAGAGCTCGTTGACGAGGTCGTAGAATTCGTTCTGGAGACCGGCCGGGAACTCGATGACGCCCACCCACGAGCCATCTGCCTGCCACTCCTCTTCTTCCAGTTCGCCGAACTCTCGAACCTTCGCCTGTCCGCTTCCGGCGTACTCTGGTGGGAGCTGTGTCGCGACAGTGACCGTCTCGAACCGAATTGGGATAACCGGCCGGAGTGCGTCGAGGGCTTCGTCGACCTGCTTTTCGACGCGTTCCATCGGGTCGACCCGGAAGTCGGTTTCTTCGAGCGCGGACTCGATTCGCTCGGGCGGGTGGGGCGCGTTGTCCATCTGCGGGTTGACCGCGTTTCGCGTAATCTGGTTGATGAGCTGTTTTCGCTTTTGCTCTTGCATCTCGCGGCGCTGCTCGGCCGTAATCTGTATCTCTCCCTGTTTGATTACCTCCGGGATGATTTTGAGCGGGTCGGTAGTGCCGAAGACGTCTTCGAGTGCGTTCTCAGGGGGCCTGTCCCCGCTGGCTGCATCCTCGAAGACGTCTTCGGCGGCGATGACGTCCTCGATGTCGCCGTCGAACTCGCCGCGTTTGATATCGAGCGCGGCGTCAGGGTCGACCAGTACCTCGAAACGCTCACCGTGTGATTCGAGTCTCGCAGTAACTGCCTCGTCGAGTGATATCATACCCTGATGTACTTGTGGACCGTTTAAATGTGTTTGTGACTGACTCTCTCGATACCCCTTCGTGGAAGGTCCAATCCGGTGGTGGCTTCCGGCTGTCGGTCGGCAGTACTGTTGTTCTGTGGCTCGTTTGCTCCGTTTCGCCATCTAACAGGTGGTTCAATAGGCCAGGTTTCGGGAGAGTACGCTGTTCATTACTATCCGATAGTTCCAGCATAGTTCTCTCATGAGCCAGGACGCGCTCTTGCCAGTTCTCGGCCGCTGTCCACTGTGTGAGGACCGCCTCAACAACGGGTGCCTCCTCGCTACGTACGCCGCCGACGATAGCTGGCCACGGATGCTCGCGGAGTGTCCCGACTGTTCCGAGATTGTCTCTCCTGTCTGACCCAGTTCCTTCTGTAGCGGTTCGAACCGGAGCTGGAAGTCACCCGTAGACAGTGAGAATCACACTGGTCTTGGATGGAAACCGAAAACAGATGAATGAAACTGGTCTGTACTGATGTGCTCCCGGTAGTCACTAATTTACAATCAGCAATTTCCGCGTGATCGGGAGATAGGCTCACCATTGAACGCTACCAATCAGTAACTCCATGCGGACGATTCGGGTGAAGTGGTGGAGGCGTCTGAGTGACAGATTTTTGACTGTGCCCGTCGCTGGGTATCCGGGAGAAAATCGAAGAAGAAACCGTTCCTCGAAACCGTTACTCGTCTTCGTCTTCTTCGTCGGTCTGGAGCAACTCGAACGATTCGAGATACTCTTCTTTCTCTTCCTCGGCCAGCTGGTGGAACATCTCCGACTCGGTGTCGATGGTCGCCATGCCGATACCCTCGGGCGTCAACTCGCCGTCGTTGACCGACGCGAGCGCTTCGAGGGCGAGCTTGATGCCGCCATCCAGGTCCGCTTCTTCGTTGTAGTTCTCCTCGAGATACTCGCGGATGTCGGCGCGGTCGGAGCCGACCGCGAGGGCCTTCCACTCATAGGGTGTCCCGGAGGGGTCAGTCTCGTAGAGTTTGGGCTCGCCGTTGGCAATACCGGCGATGATGAGGGCGACTCCGAACGGACGGGCGCCGCCGACCTGCGTGTACTGCTGGATGTAGTCTGTGACTTCCTTGGTGAGCGTCTCGACGGCGATGGGCTCGCCGTACCGGAGCTCGTTAATCTGTGCGCGGCGTCGGGCGAAGTCGATGAGCTGGCGCGCGTCTGCGACGTGACCCGCGCTCGCGATGCCGATGTGGTCATCGGCCTTGTGAATCTTCTCGACGCTGTCGCGCTCCATCAGCGGCGAGCGGATGCGCTTGTCGACTGCCAAGACGACACCGTCGTTCGTTCGCACGCCGATACTTGCTGTTCCGCGCTTGACCGCTTCACGCGCGTACTCGACCTGATAGAGGCGACCGTCCGGGGAGAAGATGGTAATCCCCCGGTCGTACGCCTGCTGTTGATTTTGTCCCTGCATAGGTAGTAGGTTACTCGGTGTCGAGGTTCGTCGCGCCCGTCCGTGCGCCATCTGCAGTGTCGATGCGTCCGTTCCGGACGACTACAGACTGCTCGGTACCGTCGAACACGACGTGTCTCTGGTCCGGTTCTATCGGTCCGTGACCCATATACTTTTCCTCACAGGTCCGAACCGTCCCGCTCGTTCCGACGACCTTGAGGCCGACGGCAGTCCCGCCGACGCGGTCCAGACAGGCGAGCACTGCTCGCGCGTTGTCGACGCCTCCACGCCGAACGCGGACGAGCGCCTCGCCGTCTCCCCTGGAGAACTCGAACTGGAGCACCGACAGGTCCAGTGCGGCACTCCCCGTATCGCCCAGGAGATTCTGGGCGCTGTACCACAGCGCTCGCTGGAAAGTACTGCGCGAGAGGTCTTCGTCCGGCCACGTCTCGAGTCTCACTGCGAGATACCGCCAGCGCGGCTGGAGGTGTTTGGGGAGGTGTTTCATCCGTGTTTATGTTCTGTCCCTGAGCACATCAATGCTGAGTGTTCAGTCGCTCCAGTCACGAATCTGCCTGCTCGAGTCGCTCGGCGACCAGCACACCGACCTGCTCGTGGACCTGTTCGACCGCTGTGAGCGCGAACCCGGCGTCCGTGAACGCGTCCGCCAGCACGCCGACAGTCGCTGGGTCGTCAACCTCCGGGGAGTAGAACGGCTCCTCGGGGTCAGGTTCGCCGAAGAACATCACGTCGCCGAGGACGACCCGTCGCGGTTCGAGGTCGCCGATGACGTCTATCGCCTCCCGCTTCTCGTCGTCTGCGAGGTGGTGCATGGCGAAGTTCGAGGTGACGATATCGACGGTCTCGGGTGCGTTCGGCTCGCGGAAGCGTCCCTCGCCGAAACTAACGTTATCGACGCTGCGCTCGGCCGCTTTCTCGCGTGCTTCCTCCATCATCCCCTCGCTGATATCTCGGCCGACGACCTCCCCGGCCTCGTCTGCGAGTGCGAGTGCAATCGCACCGGTCCCCGTCCCGAGGTCGAGGACGACGTCGTCGGGGTCGGGGTTCGCGTGGTCGACGACCAGCGAAACGGTGGCTTTGTACTCTTCACTCTTGCTCGAATCGTACTCGGGAGCTTTCTCGTCGAATCGACTGGCGTGGTCCGCAATCGAGCGCTTCATACGATGTCGTTCTCACCGCAATGCAATCAACGACACGGCTGACGTTCAAGGGGCGGGTTCGATGCCAGATAGTGCAGGGATAATTTAAATACGGTTGCCAGTAGATGTACGGACAGTCAATGCAAGAGCGCGACCTATACGCTGGCGGCACGATGGTCGCAGGGTTCGTCCTGGTCGTGCTCCAGTTGTTCCAGGGGATCCAGCAGACAGCGGGGTTCGAGGGGACGGATCTGTACATCGTTTTCATCTTCGAGACGGTGCCGTTCGTCGTTGTCGGGCTCGCGCTGATGTACGTGGGGTCGTGGCTGTACACCCGGTCGGAAATCGGCGAGGAGATGGGCAGGGTTGTTGTCTGGGGTGTCGGCAGCGTCATCCTGTTCGTCTCTGTCGCCGCGTTGCTGGTGTTCAGTCTGCAGGTTACTCTCGTAGGAAACACACTCGAGCAAGCGCCGTACATCGTCGTCAATCTCGTCACCGTCGGGGCACTGGCTGGCGTCCTCGTCGGGATTTACGACGCACGGAGCCGTATCAGACAGCGTGAACTCCAGCGCGAGCGCGACCGGATTGAGCAGTTCGCGAAAAAGGCGGCAGATATCAACAACTACGGCCGGGCGCTCAACCGCAGCGACTCCATCGAGGAAGTGAGTTCGCTGTGCCTGCAGGCGATGCAGGCGTTCCTCGGACTCACGAATCTGGCGTTCGTCGTCACTGACCGCGAGGAGACCGAACTCGTCGACGATACGACTGTCGGCATCTCGAGGGAGGTACTGGTCGAACTCGCCTGGGACTCGATGGACCAGCAGCAAGCGACGGTCGTCACACACGACCTCCCGGAGGGCGGAAGCGCACTCACCCTGCGAGTCACGGACCACGAGGACGCAAACACGGTGCTCGTGGCACTCACTGATGACCTCGGGACAGTCGCCGAGGAGGACATCCAGCTTCTGGAGATGCTCGTCGCTCACGCCGCGACGGCGCTCGACCGTATCCACGAGAGACAGCTGTACGAAGGGACAACTCCGTGACGAGCAGTTGTTCCTATTATCACTATTGATAAATGTAACACCCGTTTGATATATGATTATCGCGCGGTAACAGTCGGGTGCCCTTCATTCGACACGGGGGTGACGGGGTAGTGGCACCGGGACCCGGCTGGCTGGCGTCTTCGCTCTTTCTGAGCACTCACTGATTACTGTCGAGCAACAGCGACGCACACAGGGCGTCAGCCCCCGATTCCTCGCGGATGCGCCGCTGGCGCTTTGCACCACTCTCTCCCTCATAGAGCGTCCAGAGCGCTGGTACGTCCAGCCGGTCGGCCTCCCGTTCGACCAGCGTTTCAAGCGGGTAGGGCTGTTCGAAGTTCTTGCCCAACAGCTTCGCTTCCTGGCCGTGCCGGAGGGCGCGCCACTTGTTCTCGTCTAACAGTTCACGTCGGTGGTCCCGCCCTTCCTCGCCGTCCTCGTAGCGTTCACAGAGGTCGACGACGAGTTCGTACGTGTACTCGACGAACGTGAAGATGCGGTCTGGGTCGTGCTGTCCGTCGGGGACACGAATCTCCACGGTCCCGTGGCCGGAGTGGGGGCGCACGTCGTACCAGAGCTCTCCTCGGTCGTCGATAGAATCAGTCTCGAGCATTGCCTTCTCGAAGGCATCGAACGCCTCGTAGGAGTCGAACGCCGTCGGCACCCCAGTGTTTGGTAGTCCCTCGAAGATGCGGGCGCGAGCGGATTGCAACCCGGTATCGAACCCGTTCCAGTACGGCGAGTTGGCCGAGAGGGCGAGCATGAGCGCAAGGTGCCAGCGAATTTCGTTGGCCACCCAGACTGCCTTCTCCGCGTCGTCGACCCCGACGTGGATGTGCAGCCCGGCGGTCGTGTTTCGGTGTTGGGTGTACTGGATACGGTTGAGCTGTGACCGGTAGCGCGGTTTCTCTGCGTGTTCGAGTTCACGCCAGCGCGCGAGCGGATGCAGTCCTGCACCGGCAATCTGGTAGCCGTGTCGCTGTGCGTGCTCGACCAGCGCCTCCCTGACGGCCCGGAGGCTCTCGTCCGCTTCGCTCAGGCTCTCCAGCCGGGGCGTCTGCGTCTCGATGACGCACTTGAACAGCTCGTGGTCGAGTCGACCGTCGAGCAGCTCCGGCGGCTCGCTCCCGTAGACCAGCGTGTCGGTTCCAGCCGTCGGTCTCCCGGTCCCGTCGACGACGAAGAACTCCTCCTCGACGCCGAGCGTACCCATCCGACTGAAGTTGGCGGCATCGCCACGTTCCATCTGCTCGCGGATTGTATGCCACGCGGCTAAAGTATTCCCCTTGCGGGCAATCGTGCGCTCGATACGCACGACCGAACCATGACTGTCCCTCCGAAGTTTTCAGTTCTGAACCGAGGAAGTTCGAAAAATAAATCTAGATAATTCGGATTGTGAACCGTAAATTCCACTATCCAAATTAACTTGGTTCAGAAATTGAATTAGATTGGTTTGGAATATGAACCATCGGAATCTGTCCTGTGGAGTCACTCTTTCGGCTGACTGTCGTCTGCAGCGCCGTTTTCTTTGTCGACCAGACGGACGCCCGGCTGGACGAAAGACTCGGACTGTCGCTCCCTGTTGCGCTCGGCGAGACGGCCCCACTCGGCGAGACCATCTTCGATAGCCTCGGGGGTGAAGCCGAACGTGTCTCCCACGGCCTGCAGCTCTCGGGGAGCGCGAAGCTGGAGATGCGAGACGGGGTCGCCGCTGACGACGTAGGGAACGTCGTAGTATTCGACGATCTCCCGGAGTTTCCGCAGGTCGCCGAGCGTCTGTACGCGCGTCCCGCCTGCGTCCCGGAGGACCCCTCGCAGGTTGAACTCGATTCTGACGCCGTTGTCGACGGCTTCCCGCGCAAGCACGTGATTGAAATCGCCGTCACCGGCCATCGGATGGGCGAGCACGTCCACTGCAGACTGCTCGACGGCAAATCGGTTGAGCTCCGGTGTGCCGCCGTGGACGACGACGATAGTGTTGTGCTCGCGATTCGAGCCGAGGTAGCCACTCGCCTGACTGGGGTCCTCGGCTCGAACTTCCACGCCCGTCACTACGTCGATGTCGTAGGTGTCTGCTATCGTCTCGGGGTTGTATGAAGCGGGGGTTCCGCCGTGGTTGCGGACCACGAGACCGTCGAAGCCGTACTCGCTGGCCGTAAGCGCGAACCGTGCGACCGTGCTCTCCCCTTCGGGATGGGCGTGGACTGCTTCGTACATTGTTTGTGTCGCTCCTCCGGTCCGTCCCGGTTACTCCTCCAGCGTTTCGAGAACGTCCTCGACGTTGTCCATGGCGTGTGCTTTCTTCGCTGGATAGGCCTCGACCTTCGCCCGGAACGTGATACCGTCCCCGCGCGTCACCTCGCCATTGAACGCAGCCTGTTTCGAGAGCGTCAGGAAGAACTCGGTGTTCTCGGTGACTCGCTCGTCGAGTTCGTTCTGAACCTGGGAGAACTCCTCGGCGGGGAGCGTCTCGAGGGCTTCCAGGACGGTCCGCATCCCGTCTGCGTTCTCGACTCGCGCGGACATGACGAGAATCCGGTCGCCGTGGTGACCTTCGCTTTCGGCGCGCTGTATCTCGAACTCCTCCGGGAGAAACAGTCGGAGCGCGTCTTCGACCCGCGAATCGTCCTCCGTCGCGTAACAGAACGTCCGGAGGTCGATGTAGTGAAACGGGACCGAAGACATGTCGAGTTACTCCTCGTCCGTTTCTTCGTCGGCTTCTTCTTCCGCAGCTTCGAGCGAGTCCGCGGGAACGCCGTGTTCTTTCCCCTCCTCGAAGCTCACAGAGTAGGTCTCGTCGCCGAACATCGTCTCGGAGACCTGTGTCACTTCGCCGACCTCGCCGTCGTAGTCGCTGTGCTTGTCGTTGAGAACGACTGCATCGCCTTTCTCGAAGCTCATACCACCGACTTGCCCGTGACGGGATAAAAATTGACTGAATTGCCGACGAGCGAGCAATCTGCCGTCAGCGTTCCTCGACCGGCGTCCACGTCCTGTCGTGGTCACCAGTGTAGCGGCTCCGCGGCCGGATAATCCGGTTGCCGTCCAGCTGTTCGAGACAGTGGGCCATCCAGCCGCCGACCCGGGAGACGGCGAACGTCGTGGTGAACAGGTCCCGGGGGACGCCGACACCGTTGAGCAGAGCGGCTGTATAGTACTCGACGTTGGTTTCGAGCTGGAGGTCGGGCCGTCGCTCGGCCAGCAGGTCGACCGCCTTCCGCTCGAACTCCTGGACCGTCTCGAAGAAGTCCGTGTCGCCGGCCGCCGCGTAGAACTGCTCGGCAGCCGTCGACAGCACCGCCGCGCGCGGGTCCCTGACGTTGTAGACACGATGACCGAACCCCATCAGGCGCTCGCCCGCGTCGAGGGTATCGCGAACGTACCCGTCCGGCGTCCCCGACTCGTGGACGTCCTGAAGCATATCCAGCACTGGGCCGGGTGCGCCGCCGTGCAGTGGTCCCTTGAGTGTCCCAACAGCGGCGGTCGCCGCCGACACCACGTCCGACTCGGTCGAGACGACCACTCGTGCAGTGAACGTCGAGGCGTTCAGTCCGTGGTCGATGACCGTGTTCAGGTACGTCTCCAGCCCCCGGACCGCAGCTTCGTCCGGCTCACCACCCTCCAGCATGGAGAGGTAGTTCGCGGCGTGGCGTAGCTCGGGGTCCGGTTCGACAGGCTCCGCTCCCGCTCTGTATCGCCAGTACGTCGCGACGATGGTCGGGAACACTGCCACGACACGCTTTACCATCTCCTCGGGACCTGCCTCCTCGACACCGAGTGTCGCCGCGGCCGCACCCATCCGCAGGGCGTCCATCGGCGGCTTCTCCTCGTCGGCAGCTTCTCGGAGAACTGCCTGGGTTTCGTCGCTGATTGCCCGGCGGCCCGCGAGGTCGTCGCAGAACGATTCGTGTTCCTCGGCCGTCGGGAGCCTGTCGTTCAGGAGCAGGAACAGGCTCTCCTCGTAGGTCGCGTTGGTCGCCAGCTCAGCGACGGGAAACCCAGCGATGAACAGCTCCCCGTTCTCGCCGTCGATGTCGCTCAGCCGGGTCTCCGCTACTGTCAGCCCTTCGAGACCGCGATGAATCTGTTGACCGTCCATTGTTGAAGGTTCCAGTCAATCCCATTTAACACCTTCCCTCTCCCTTGTGAGGTATCGCCATCCAAACCGCTCAGCCCGTCCGAAACGAGAAGTCTAGCGACGGCGCGGAGTGGGTCAGCGATCCCATCGAGATGATATCGACGCCCGTCGCGGCGTAGTCGGGAACATCTTCGAGGGTGATACCGCCGCTGGCCTCCGCCAGCGTTCCGTCGGGGAGCAACTCGACACCCTGCTGGACGTCGCTCGGGGGGAGGTTGTCGAACAGCACGATGTCCGCTCCTGCTCCGGCTGCACGTTTCCCGTCTTCGGCTTCTTCGACTTCGACCTCTACTTTCGTCGCGAAGGAGACGCGCTCGCGAAAGTGCTCGACGGCGTTCTCCAGGCCCATCTCCGCGACGTGGTTGTCCTTGACCATCACCATATGCGAGAGGTCCAGACGGTGACTGTCGCCGCCGCCCGCGACCACTGCTCGTTTCTCGACGCCGCGCAGCCCGGGTGTCGTCTTTCGAGTTCCGGCGATTTCGACGCTATCAGAAACGGTGCGGGCGGCGTCGACCGCTTCCCGGGTCCGGGTTGTGATACCCGAGGCGTGTCCGGCGATGTTCACCGCAACTCGCTCGGCACGGAGGACATCTTTCGTCGGCCCGACGACGGTGAGCACAGCCTCGCCCGCCTCGATTCGGTCGCCGTCGGAGACCGTTGTCTCCACGTCGACGCCGAGATACTCGAACACGGCGCTGGCGGCGTCGAGCCCCGCGACGACGCCGTTCTCTTTGGCGACCAGTCGACCCGTCGTCTCGCCGGGTACCTCGTTGGTCACGTCGTGGTGACCGAGGTCCTCGCGGAGCCACTCCTCGATTTGGCGCTGTGTCACCGGCATGCTCAGGACTCCGGTGTCGTCTCGACCGCGTCTTGCTGGTCAGCGTCAGCGGCTGCCCCGTCGTCGACGAGATAGTGACAGCCGACGGACTCCCCGTTCTCTGTGGCGGCGCGAGCAATCAGGAGCGCGACAATCGAGGCCGACCGGAGTTCGTACAGCGACCGAGAGGTCCGCGTCCGGACGTAGGCGTCGACCTCACCCTTGAGCCGTCTGAGCATTCCTTGCGCACGCTTGAGGCCGTCAGTCGAGCGTTCGATGCCGACCTGTTCGTCCATGACGCGCTGGAGGCGCTCGAACTTCTGACGGGCGAAGTTCGCCGGGAGGTCGGGGTCGCGCTCCAGGAGTTCGGGCGGTTCGATGCGTTCGACGGCTCCTCCAACCGCGTCTTCGCCAGCGCGGAGCCCCCAGACGAGCCCCTCCAGCAGGGAGGTGCTGGCGAGGCGGTTCGCGCCGTGGACGCCGGTACAGGCGCACTCGCCGACCGCGTAGAGGTCTGCCAGGCTGGTTCGCCCCCGGTCGTCGACGGTAATCCCACCACAGAGGAAGTGCTGTGCAGGTGAGACTGGAATACCCTCGGCCCACTCGATGCCGTGTTCTTCGCACTTGACGGCGAGCTCCGGGAACTGGCCCACGAAGTCGAACGGAGAGACGTCAAGGTATACCTCGCCGGTCTTCTCGTGTTCCGTTCTGACGGCGCGAGCGACCACGTCACGCGGTGCGAGTTCGGCGTCCTCGTGGTACTCCGGCATGAACCGTCTGTCGTCGCCGTTCCGCAGGAGGGCGCCCTCGCCCCGGACTGCCTCGCTGATGAGGAACGTTCCCTCCTCCGTCTTGCAGGCGGTCGGGTGAAACTGGACGTACTCCATGTCCGAGACGTCCGCCCCCGCGAGTGCGGCCATGGCGATGCCGTCGCCCGTCGCGCTCTCGGGGTTCGTCGACGTCGAGTAGAGCGCACCGACACCACCGGTGGCGAGAATGGTCGACCCCGCGAAGGTGGGTGCCCACTCGCCGTCGCGTTCGAGCAACGCGCCGAACACCTGCCCTTCGTGGCGGAGCAGTTCGAGTGCCGCGGTGTCTTCGAGAATCTCCACGTCGGTCTCCCTGGCGACGTAGTTCAGGAACGGGACGTGGATGTGCTTGCCAGTTTCGGCGTTCACGTGGAGGATTCGGGGCTCGTCGTGAGCAGCCTCCCGCCCGTAGTCGAACTCTTCGCCCTCGGTGTCGAACTCGATGCCGACCGTCTCGACCAAAATCTCACGGACGGCGTCGCTCGCGTTCCCGACGAGCACGTCCACTGCGTCCTCGTCGGCGCTTCCACTGGAGGCCTCCACGATATCGCGTTTGAACTGTTCGGGGTCGTTCCGGCTAACGGCGATACCGCCCTGTGCCCACCACGTCGACGCCTCTTCGGGTCGTTCGGCTTTCGTCGCCAGGGTTACGGCCGCGCCCGCTCGGTCTGCCGCGAAAGCGGCTGCGAGGCCAGCGATACCGGAGCCGACGACGAGTACGTCAGTCTCTCGTTCGATCATGTTAGACCTCCAGCATCCGGTCGAGTGCCACCTGTGCGAGCTCTTTCTCCTCCGGGGCGACTTCGATGACGTTGCGTTCGCGACCCTCGACGAGCTCCTCTAGCACCCATGTCATGTAGTTGGGGTCGATCTGTCGCATCGCGTTGCAGTCCATACAGGCGTCGCCACAGAGGGGGAGGACGTTCACCTCGGGGTGCCACCGTGAGAGGTGTCGGGTCAGGTGAATCTCCGTGCCGATGGCCCACGTCTCGCCGGGGTCGGCGTCCTCGACGGTCTCACAGATTGTTGAGGTGCTGCCGACCACGTCGGCGGCCTCGACGACCTCGCGGCGGCACTCGGGGTGGACGACGACGTTCGCGTCGGGGTAGTCCTCCCTGATGTCCTTGACGTGGCTCTCGCGGAAGCGCTCGTGGACCTGGCAGTACCCTTCCCAGAGGATGATATCCTTTTCGACGGCCTCCTCGGCGTCGCTCTCGGAGTCCCACGGGTCCCACTCGGCGGTCTCGTCTTCCATTCCCAGCCGGTGGGCAGTGTTCTCGCCGAGGTGTTTGTCAGGCAGAAAGAGCACCTTGTCGCCGCGCTCGAACGCCCACTCGAAGGCGCGGTGTGCGTTCGAGGAGGTACAGACCAGCCCACCCTGCTCGGCACAGAACGCCTTCAGGTCGGCGTAGGAGTTCATATACGTGATGGGGATGATGGTCTCGTCGGTGTGCTCGGTCAGCTCTGCCCACGCGGTGTCGACCTGCAGCGCTTCGGCCATCCCGGCCATCGGACACGAGGCTTCCATGCTCGGGAGAATCACTGTTTGAGCGTCGTCGGTGATGATGTCCGCCGACTCGGCCATGAACGTCACACCGCCGAAGATGACGTACTCGGCGTCGGCCTCGGCTGCGGCCTTGCTCAGCTGGTAGGAGTCACCGACGAAATCCGCGTGTTCGACGATTTCCCGACGCTGGTAGTTGTGGCCCAGGATAACGACGTCGTCACCCAGCTCCTCGAGGGCCGCCTCGATTCGTGCTTGACGCTGTTCCTCGTCGAGGTCACGGTACGACGGCGGGAGTTGTTCCAGATTGTCGTACTTGAAGAGACTCAAATCCGTCTCGAACGCGGCAGTTTCCATTTTTGGCACAGGTGGTCACCCAGTAGTAACTAGAGTCTTTGGTACGGGCTTTTGAAAAGATTTTGTATTCAATATGGATAACCGGTGACTTTGACTGTGTGTCGATAGAGATTGGCATACAAATCGTGGAACGTCCGCTCTGCTCGTGAGTACCCTGGATTCCGAAACCCTTACTCGGCTTTCGGGAACAGATACCGTATGGACGAAGTACACAGCGACTGGGGCGACTGGCTTCCGCGGGCAGTCGAGGATGCCGAACCAGAGGGAGTTCGCCTCTGGTATCTCGGCTGTAACGGCTTCGCGCTCAAGAGCTCGGACGGGACGACGCTCTACATCGACCCGTATCTGGGGATAGGCGACCCACCGCGCACGGTTCGGATGATACCAGTTCCGTTCGAGCCAAGTGACGTTGAGGCGGCGGATGCGGTGCTCGCTACGCACGAACATACGGACCACGTCCACGGGCCGAGTCAGGCACCGATTCTCGCCGGAACTGGCGCGCAGTTCTACGCACCTGGCGCGAGCCTCGACGTGACCGACGAGGAAGACTGGACAGGCAATTGGGGGGTAGGAGAAGACCAGTTCACCAGGGTCGGGGCCGGAGACACCTTCGAGGTGGGCGACCTGACCGTCCACGTCGAGGCCGCAAACGACCCAGACGCCGAGGAGCCGGTTGCCTACGTCATCGAACACGACGCTGGGACGTTTGCTCACGGCGGTGACGCTCGCCCCGGTGAGTTCGAGGCAATCGGAGAGAACTACGACGTGGACCTCGGCGTGCTGGCGTTCGGCTCAGTGGGAATGATACCCGACAAGGAGACGCGGGAGCCAAAGCGGACGAAGTGGTACAGCGACGAGAACATGCTCGTCGAGGCAGCCAACGAACTGCAGGTTGACAGACTCGTGCCGACTCACTGGGACATGTGGAAGGGGCTGACCGCCGACCCGACGGCTCTGGTTCACCACGTCAGACGATTCGAGTATCCACGTCACCTCGAAATTGTCGAAATCGGGGACACCATCGACCTTCCGGCGTGACAAAGGGATTCATTTCACGCACAATCTCGTTAACCACACCGCAACCATTCAATTTTATATAACAAATAACATTCAAATTTTTCTAGTAAACAGGTTTAATACCATCGCAAAACGCAACACAATACATGAGCGATTCACAGGCATACGAGGAACTAACAGTCGCCTCGGACGGGGTGAGCGTCGTCAAGCGGTTCGAGGAAGACGAGTTTCCCGTCCCTGCGATTGCGTTCGAGTTCACGTCACACCGAGACGAGGAGGTGCACATCACCCTCTCGGACACTGTCCCCGAGAACATTGAGGTTGAGGACCTCGGGTTTCATCCGGAGTATGGCAGCGAGTACTGGGTGATAGACGACGACAACAACATCGCGTTCGAGCGGGACCTGGGGGCTGAGGAGACGTACACGACGGTATACGGTATCCGTGCGACCGGGAGCGACAACGTCGAGCAGTTCCTGACCGAGCCAACGTTTGACGAGGTCGACCCACCCTTGCCGGAAGACGAGGACCCGCCAGAGGACCTGATTCCCCAGAGCGACGATGACGTGGTCAAAGAAGCAATCACGGGAGATGGCGAGATTCCGGGACTCGAAGACGAGGACGGGGACGAAGACGAGGATGTCGAGAAACTCGACCTGAAAGACCCCAACGACCCGGAGGGCAGCCAAGGCGATACGGCGTCGGCACAGGAGAACGGCACGGGCGAATCGACAGTCGCGGTGGAGGGCGACAGTGTCGTCGCGGCGATGGCGGCGGAGATTCGACAGCAGAACGTCTCGGCAGACGACGTGAAGCTGCTGCGACGCGCCTTCGAAATCGCTGGGGAGAACGGAGGGACGACGTCGGCGAAAGTCGAACAGATGCAAGACGACGTTGCGGACCTTCGGGCGTATACGAACGCACTGGAGGAGTTTCTCGACGAGAATGGGACCGCACAGCAGATTCTCGGCGAAGTCGAACAGCAAATTGAAGGGTTTGAAACGCAGCTCAGCTCACTGCAGTCGAGTCTCGACTCGAACAGCGAGCAGTTGGAGTCGGTAACCTCGACCGTGAACGAGTTCGACGAAGAGTTGCAGTCCCTCGGCGAAGAGCTAGAGTCGGTAAGCGACGAGATGGAAACCCTCTCGTCGAACGTCGAGGACGCGACCAGCGACGTTTCCGCGATGGACGAGCAGTTCGCCGACCTCGAAGACGCTATCGAGACCATCGAAGAGGACCTTTCGGAGCTGGAAGAGCAGGCTGCCGGAGACGAAGTCAAAGACCGTATGGAAGAGATCGCATCGGACATCGACGAGCTTCAAACCTGGCAGGCGCAGATCAAAGAGACGTTTGGCGGATAGCTCCCTCAGTCAGTAGCTCTCGGTGGCTGGGTGGCTGCTGTGCTCGTTCGCTCGACGACATGGTTCCCTTCTTCGCCGTGAAGTTTGTTCTTCGAAACAGCCGTCTCCGCCGTAGTGACTGCTGCCTCCAACTCGTCAAGGGCGGTGCTGAACGCGTCGAGCTCCGTGCGTACCTCGGTTCGGGGCTGGTCAATCCCGGGCATATGCCCGGTTGACTTTCCAAATGGAACCTCTCGATCCCAACCTGTTTGTCCGCCACTCGTTGCTGACACCTAACTAGCTCAGTCCGTTTTGCGGAGCTCTACCTGGGTATCGGTCGTCGTCTTTGGCTGTTGTTTCTCGCGCTCGGTCGTCGTGAGCGCGATACCGGCGAGGACGACCACTCCACCGAGAACGGTGTACACCGTCGGGGATTCGGCCAGCAGAGCGAACGCGAGGATGGTTGCCCCGACCGGTTCACCGAGCATCGAGACGGAGACGACGCTCGATTCGAGGTGAGCGAGCGCCCAGTTGATGACCGTGTGGCCGAGCAGTCCCGGGCCGAGGGCGAGCCCGGCGAAAATGAGCCACTCACGGGCGGGGTAGCCGGTCAGCGGCCCGCCCTGCAAGAGCGCGATGCCCAGCAGACAGACTGTACAGACGCTGTAGACGACGACCACGTAGGGAATGAGTGAGACGCGCTGACGGAGCGACCGCCCGGCCAGCACGTACCCGGCGGCCATGACTGCTCCAAACAGTGCGAGCCCGTTTCCAAGAAGCGGGTTCGGGCCGACGAGGACGCCCCCGAGGAGGTCGCCCATCGACATGGTCGCCATGCCGACGACGGCGACCAGAATCCCGAGCGTCATCCGGCGGTTGATGTGCTCTCGCAACAGCAGCCACGCGCCCAGCGCAACGAACAGCGGCTGTGACTGGACGAGCGTGACGCTTGCCGCGACGCTCGTCCACTCAAGACTCTCGAACCACGAGGCAAAGTGCAGCGCTAGCGCAAGCCCCGAGAGCGTGGCAAACGCCAGGTCCCGCGTCCGTATCGCACGGAACTCCTCGCGGTACTTCCAGACTGCAATCGGGAGCAACGGGAGTGTCGTAAACAGCACGCGATAAAAGGCCGCGACAGCAGAGGGAGCGTTGCTAAACCGGACGAGAATCGCTCCCGTGCTTATCGCGACGATTGCGACTCCCAGTCCCACAAGCGGGCGACGGTTGTCGATAACTGACCTGGCAGTCGCTGACACACGAAGCCGTCGGTCCCCGTGTTCTATACTGCTTTCGAAACACGCCCCAGTTGCCTGAGTCCCTCTTTACAGACGGAGCAGGCCGAGTGCCCGGGGCGTTTCACTCAGGCTTCACCGTACACCGGCACTGCCGCGCCACTGGTGACACTGGTAGCGTCGCTACAGAGCGCGAGGAACGTTTCGGCAATGTCGGCCGGGTCGACCCATTTGTCGTGGTCGGCATCAGACATCATCTCGCGGTTCATCGCCGTGTCGATGACACTCGGCATAACGGCGTTCGCCCGTAACTCCCCTTGATTCTCCTCGGCTATCGTCTCGGTCAGCAGCCGAACGCCGGCCTTCGTCGCCCGGTAGATGCCGTCGCCTTCACCCCCTTCCAGCGAGGAGCGCGCGGAGACGCTGACGATAGCACCCTCTTGCTCGCGTATTTCCGGAATTGCGTGCTTGGAGGCGAGGAACATGGTCTTCAGATTCACGTCGAACAGGAAGTTGAACGTCTCTACGTCGGTCTCCTCGGTCGGGTCGCCACCGCGCCAGGTGCCGGCGATGTTGGCGAGATAGTCCAGTTGGCCGTGAGCGTCCACGATGGACTCGACAGTCTCGATTACCACCGATTCGTCGGTGAAGTCGCCCTCGTAGAAGTCGAGGCGGTCGGGGTCGTCGAGCATGAAATCATCGTCGTCGGGAGCAACGAGGTCGGCACCGCAGACGGTTGCGTCGGCGTCGAGAAACGCATTCGCAACGGCGCTCCCGAGCGCACCACCGACGCCGGTTACGAGCACGACACTGTCGCTGAAATCGAACGTGACGGACATACCATGGCTAACGGCCCCAGCACGGATAAATCTCGGCTATGGTCGCAACTTCGGCTAACGAGGGGGCGCTGCCGTGAGGATTATGGGTCGGGACAGTGAAAGTCCGATATGGAACACGAGCGCAATGTCCACCTGCTGGAACACGTTCTCATTCCGGTCGCGAACGAATCAGACGCCAGGGAAACTGCCCGGGCACTCGGCCCGTACTCACCGGCTCACGTAACGGTCACTCACGTCGTCGAGAAGGGTGGCGGTGCACCTGACAAGACGCCGGTCGAACACTCCGAGGAGGTCGCCGAAGCGGCCTACGACGCAGTACGCGAGACGTTCCCGGACGCCGAAACGCACACCACGTACGAGACGGACGTCGCAGAGGGGATTTTCGAGGCCGCAGCGGACGTCGGCGCAACGGCTATCGCGTATCGAGCGCGAGAGGGGAACCGAATCGTCAGGTTCCTCTCGGGTGACCTCTCGTTGAAACTCATCACTGATGCACAGGTGCCGGTAATCGCGCTTCCGGAAGCCGAGAGGGACGGAGAGAGCTGACAGCGATGGGAGAGCGGGAAGACACCGTCGGTGTGAGAACAACTGCTGACCCTCCCGACCCAGAACACTACACCATCAACCAGCCGTGTACGCACGAGGAGTTCCTCGCCGTCGCCAAGGTGTACGCACGTGACGTCGTTCGCACATTCGACCTCTCGGTCTCCGTGAGCGACCTGTCGTGGAACGTGAGCACCCGTGCCAGACGGCGCGCCGGGGCGATAACGTACCGAAACGGTGAGCCACAGTCGATAAAACTCGCCTGGAAGCAGTTCGAGACACAGGGCTGGGAGGCGACTGCCTCCACCGTACGACACGAACTTCTCCACGCTCACTTGCTCAACGAAGGCGTCGGCCCGGGACACGGTGAGGAGTTTCGACGACTCGCTGGCTCGCTCGATACGCCTGTCCACTGCGAGCGCTTCTCGGAGCCAAAGTGGTGGGTCCACTGTATGGACTGTGACGTGAAACTCGCTCGATATCGACGGTCGAAACTTATCTCGAACCCGGAGGACTACCGGTGTCGCTCGTGTGGCGGCGACTTCCGCGTCGAACCTGTTGGCTGATTACTGACAACGCAATCCTACGTTCGAGGATAACAATTAACAACCTCTGGCTGAAAAGCACGGTAGATGAGCCAGGAACAGGAGCTGCCGACATTTCTTTTTGACCCGGAAACGAACCGTACCATCCACGAGGCGTTGCCAGAACTGGTTCTCGACTTTCTGGCACTCATTACTCGCCTGGGTGACGGAGCAGTACTCGTCGCGGTAGCGATCCTGTTCTACTGGTTTGGTGCCGAACTTGACTGGCGAAAGCGGGGGATGCTGATGGCGATTGCCGTCGCCACGCTGTCGCTGAACGCCGGTCTCAAGGGGATTCTGGGAATTGGACGGCCGTACCAGGCTGCAGAGCTTGCCTTTGCGGTCGAAACCACCGGTTACAGCACGCCGAGCGCTCACGCGATGGGTGCCGCAGCAGTGTACGGCGGTCTGGCAGTCGTGATGGAGGCAGGGAAACGATGGCAACGGTACCTCGTGGCTGGATTTCTCATCTTCACCATTGCACTCTCGCGAATCACGCTCGGGGTCCACTATCTCGGCGACGTCATCTTTGGCGTCGCGCTCGGTCTCTTGCTCGTTGCCGGGGCGCTATATGCTGTCAACGAGTCGACCGAGTCGGTGCTTCCGCTCTTCGCATTCGCCCTGGGTGTCGCACTCGTCTCGAATCCGCTGGGGTCCGAGGAGTTTGTCACGATGTCTATTGGAGCATCCGCAGGCGGTCTCGTCGCGTGGCACTTCATTCACGACAAAGACCCCAAACCACTCGGTGCATCCATTGTGGTGTTAGGCATCCTTCTCATCCCGGCCTTGCTCGCCTTTCGGGTTATCGAGTCACTGTTCACTGTCGAGATCTTCATGGAATTTGCCGGGTTCGAGCTCCCAGTCATGGCTGGTTTCCGAGCAACGGGATACGCGCTCCTGTTCGCGTTGGCGTTGGCGGTGCCCGTCATTGCTGTTCATCTCAACGACAATCCACACGTTCAACGTCTCCAGCGGATACTCCCGTTCCGTGGCCGTGTGCTAGAACCGGAGTTGCTCGACCCCGAGGCCGAAGAGCCAGTCACACAGAGCGAGTAGAATAGTATATTTAACGCCGTCTCCAACTGCTGGACAGATGGCTGGGTACGTCTGCACAGTCGCTGGTGGGAACGGCGGGGTAGGGAAGACGACGACAGTTGTCAACCTGGCCGCGGCGTTCGGCGACGACGGGTACGAGGTGGCTGTCGTCGATGCGGACCTGGGGATGCCGAACGTCGGTGAGATGCTCGCCGTCGACCACGACAAGACGCTCCACGAGATTCTCGCAGGCGAGTCGACGGTCAGCGAAACGCTCACATCCGCGCTGGCGAACGTCACGCTCATTCCCGGTGAGCCGACGCTCGATGCCTATGCGAACGCGAACCCCAAGAAGCTCAGAAAGGTGGTCAACACGGTCAAACGCGCCTACGATATCGTCATGGTCGACACCGCTGCGGGCCTTCGTGAGGAGAACAACACGCTGTTCGGACTCGCTGACGGCGTCGTGCTGACGACAACCCCCGACCACGTTTCGTTGACTGACACGGACAAGACCCGCCAGCTCGCAGAGCTGGTCGAGAGCGAAATTCTCGGAACGCTCATCGTGATGGCGACAGACGAGACGTCGCTGGCAGACATCGACGCGGAGTTCGAATCGCCTGTCCTCGGCGGAATCCCACGTGATATGGACGCCGCTGGAGATGAACCGATGGTGCTTACCGCGGCAGAGAGCCCTGCTGCGAAGGCCTACGGCGATCTCGCGGCGAACCTCGAACGCGTCTTTTTCGAAGAGGCACACGTCACAGAGCTCTCGATGGTTCCGGAACAGTCCATAGAGTGAGACACGTCTCGATAGCTGACCCATTTCGCTCATTCTGGTCATACCATCGGAGGGAAGGCAGACAGCTTACACTCGCTCGTGCTGTCAAAAACAGAAACGTTAAACAATTGTGGTGAGACAACTGTAAATATCGTACGGGGGGAGTCTTTGCGTACATGACCAGCAACGAGCAGGCGAGTCGGTTTCGTGCACTGGTCGACCAGTTCGAGATACCGGTGTTCGTACTCGACGAAACAGGGGCGTTCGAGTACGTCAGCCCGGAACTGGTCGACCACGCAGCCGATGGTGTCGACGACGCGACGCCGGAGGACCTCGTCGGCCGTGACGTCGAGGCCGTCCTCACCGACGGTCACGGCGCGTTGCTATCGGACCGTAACTCTGACTCTTCCGAACGCTGCACTAACTCTCCTGAACGCCGCACTACCACCGTGACGTTCGAGTTCGAACCGTGGAACGTCTCGGAACGGAAGTTCGACGTACTTTCGGTGAATGGTGAATATCTTGGCTATCCCAAATCTGCCGAACGTTTCTCCGCAGTACTCGACCGACCGGCTGAAACGGAGGCCGAGTCCGAGGCGTTCGTCACGGTCCTCGAACAGTTACACGACGTGACGAACAGGCTGTACGGAGCCACGTCAGTGTCTGCGGGGCTCGATACCGTCATTGACGCAGCCGTCGAGGTGCTGGGATTCGACTGGTGTCTGCTGGCGAGCGCGAGCAACGACGTCTTCGAAATCCGGGCAACTTCGGAGAAAGCTCCGGTGAACGTCGGTGACCGACCGCTTGCGACTGACGAAGGGTTGGTGGGCGCGGTGTACCAGTCGGGAGAGCCAGAGCTGACAGCCGATGTGGAGCGCTCGGACGTGGCGAGACCCACTCACTCGTTTATCCGCTCGATGATTACCGTCCCGGTCGGGTCGTGGGGTGTGTTTCAGGCGCTCTCGACTGACCGAGGGACGTTCGACGAACAGGACCAACAGCTCGCAGAGACGCTTGTCGCCCCGCTGGCGACGATGATAGAGCGAGTCCAGCGCGAAGGGGAGCTTCGAGAGAGTTACGATACGCAGGAACGACAACGACGCCAAATCGAGTCACTCCACACGGTTGCGACGAGAATGAAGGGGGCGACCAGCCGAACCGAAGTGTATGAGATGACTATCGAGGCCGTCGAGGATATTCTGGAGTTCGACCTCTGCATTATCGACGAAGCTGAAGACGAGGTACTCGTTCCGAAAGCTGTCAGCTCGAACATGTCTATCGATGACTACTACGAGGAGACACCAATCGAACAGGCCGATAGCCTCGGTGCTCGCACGTACCGCCAGGGGAAGACGTTCGTCGTCGACGACCTCCATGATGCTGGGTACGCCCCGGCACAGTCTGCGTACACGTCTGCGCTCAGCCTTCCGCTTGGCGACTGGGGACTGTTCCAGATTGCGTCAGAGGAGCACGCAGCTTTCGACGAGACGGACCGCCGACTGGCAGAACTGCTCGTAGAACACGCTGTTGCTGCTATCGACCGCATCGACCGTGAGCAGGAGCTCGAACGACGAGCGAAGGAGCTTGAACAGCAGAACGCGAGACTCGACGAGTTTGCGTCTATCGTTTCCCACGACCTCCGTAACCCACTGAATGTGGCGGCACTGCGGACGGAACACACCCTCAGAACGGAGGAGCTGGACTCACTGGAGGCGGTCGCAGACGCGCTCGACCGGATGGAGACGATTATTGACGACGTGTTGCGGCTGGCCCGAGAGGGGGAGACAATTGACGAGATGTCCCCGGTGGACCTGCATCGCGTGGCCAACCGGTACTGGGACCAGGTTCCCGCCGACGATGCATCGATGACGGTCTCCGGGGGGATGACACTGAAGGCAGATGAGAACCGGCTCGGTCACCTCTTCGAGAACCTGTTTCGCAACTCGACCGAGCACACGCCGGGAGACGTCACCATCGAGGTCGGCCCACTTCCCGGCAGTGGTGGGTTCTACGTGGAGGACGACGGTCCGGGAATCGAGGAGGACGGCAGAGAGGAGGTGTTCAAACGAGGATACACTGATTCGGAGAGCGGTACCGGTCTCGGTCTGTCTATCGTCAAAGAGGTCGTCGACGCTCACGGGTGGTCAGTTCGGATAACCGAGGGCGAGATGGGCGGCGCACGGTTCGAGATTACCGACGTCGCCGTCGTCGAGTAGTCCGCTCACCTCTTGCGGAGAACGGGACAGGTAGATTCTTGGCGCTGACACTCGGAGGTGAACACATGAGCTATGAGACGGTGCGCGCGACGGACGAGGCCGTCGCCGATGCGCTCTCGGCCGAACGGAACCGACAGAACGAGACGCTCGCGATGATTGCGAGCGAGAACCACGTCAGTGAGGCAGTGATGGAGGCACAGAGCTCCGAGCTGACGAACAAGTACGCCGAGGGCTACCCCGGTGGCCGCTACTACGGCGGCTGTGAGTTCGCCGACGACATCGAGACGCTTGCCATCGAACGCGCGACCGAACTCTGGGGCGCTGACCACGTCAACGTCCAGCCACACTCGGGCACGCAGGCGAACATGGGTGTCTATCTCGCCATGCTCGATGCCGGCGATAGGATTCTCTCGCTCGAACTGAACCACGGCGGCCACCTCTCACACGGCCACCCGGCGAACTTCACTGGGCAGACCTACGAGGTCGAACAGTACCACGTCGACGAGGAGACTGGCTACATCGACTACGACGCCCTCGAAGAGAAAGCCCACGACTTCGACCCGGATATCGTCGTTTCGGGCTACTCCGCCTACCCTCGCGACGTGGACTGGGAGCGCATCCAGTCGGTCGCCGAGGACGTGGGCGCGTACCATCTCGCGGACATCGCCCATATCACGGGGCTCGTCGCCGCTGGTGTCCACTCCTCGCCGGTCGGTATCGCCGACTTCGTGACGGGAAGCACCCACAAGACCATCCGGGCCGGACGGGGCGGCATCATCATGTGCGAGGAAGAGTACGCAGACGACATCGACTCCGCTGTGTTCCCCGGCTCGCAGGGCGGGCCGCTGATGCACAACATCGCGGGCAAGGCCGTCGGGTTCGGCGAGGCGCTCGAACCCGAGTTCGAGGAGTACGCCCAGCAGGTCATCGACAACGCACAGGCACTCGGCGAGCGCCTGCAGGAACACGGCTTCTCACTGGTCTCCGGTGGCACTGACAACCATCTCGTGCTGGTCGACCTGCGCGAGTCTCACCCCGACACGACCGGGAAGGAGGCCGAGGCAGCGCTCGAAGAGACGGGTATCGTCCTCAACGCGAACACCGTTCCCGGCGAGACGCGCTCGGCGTTCAATCCATCGGGCATCCGAATTGGTACGCCAGCGCTCACGACCCGCGGCTTCGACGAGGACGCGATTCGTGAGGTGGCCGACCTTATCTACCGCGTCGTCGACAGCCCCGATGACGAGAGCGTGAAAAACGAGGTAAGCGAGCGCGTCGACGAACTCACGGCAGCGTTCCCGCTGTACGAGTAGTCCTGTCGCTACACGGTTTCGAAAGAGAAAGAATGTGACCTCCAAACAGGCACGGCACCACCTGGAATCGGGGTGGGGGGAGAGGGGGATTGGGATATGATGATTCCGGCTGTGTGCCGGTGCCTCTGACAGCCCTCTGCGCGGCAGGCACGTTGCCCTCCAACGCTGCCGTCACTCCCACATACGGAGAGGGCACACATACAAATGATTGCTAATATACAAGAGCTGTCGGTCGGATGGGGCTAATTATCTAGATGTCAGATGTTCAGTCCGTCTCCAGTTAGCTACTCTTCGGTGAGGAGGGCAGTGAGGAGGCGGTGCTGTGCTTCGCGGAGGTGGTGTGTGAGGGTCGGCTGGGAGATGCCGAGCAACGCGGCGAGTTCTTGACCGGTTGTCTCTCGTGGGGACTGGAAAAACCCGTTTTCGTACGCACTGACGAGCACTTCACGCTGTCTGTCAGTCAGTCGCTCGTCGAGCGCGTGGCGAATCTCGTCTGGACTGTCCTCTCGGTGGGTCTCCTGTCTGGAACGCAGTTCTGTCGCAGGGTAGCGCTCGCGCAGTCGTTCGAGGAATTCTCGAACGCTTCGTTCCGCCGGGAGCGTCACCCTGACCTGCGTCTCGTGTGGACTGGCGGTAATTTCCTGTGGAATGGCGCCCTGGTCGAGCAGTTCACTCGCAATTGCCTGTCCCGAGACGGTTGCCCGGAAGAGACTTTCACCCCTCCGCTTTGTGTGTGTGAGAGATTCGACGCCGACGAACTCCGACTCCAGCGCGAGTATCTCCTCGACAGGTGGGTCCGACAGCGTGAACCTAATTTGCGTGGTCCTGTCGCCCATCGAGGACACCTCCTGATAGGAAACCGACTCGTCGACGAGGGCCGCAACCGCGTTGAGAAGCGTGTCTGTTTCGCCGAGACTCACCTCGAGCACCGTTGTCTGCTCGGCGAGGATACCGCGCCTGGTTTCGACGCTGTTGATGCCGTAGACGATTGTCGACCCGAACTCGTCCGCGATGTCCACGACGCTGTCGCCGAACACACCCGGATCCGTCGCATAAACGGCAACGACACCGTACTCGGTGTCGCCGTCGGTGAACGGTACCGCGAGAATGGACTGGTAACCTCTGTTGATGGCCTCGCGTGTCCATTCGCTCTCTCGAATGTTCGCCGTCACGTTCGGGATGTTCACTGTCTCACCACCCGCCGCGGCCCGAAGGGCGGCCTCGTCACCACCCACCTCCAGCGAGACGGCATCCAGATACCCGTCTTCGGCCCCGGCCCAGGCCCGTGGTTCCAGTTTGTCGCCTTCTCTGGAGTAGTCACCGACCCACGCGAACGCGAGACAGTCGTACGCCACCAGCCGTTCGCACAGCCCCTGTTCGAGTTCCGCTCGCGTGCTCGAGGCGCGTATCACCTCGGTAATGTCCTGGCTTACGGAGAGAAGTTGTTCGAGCTGTTCGAGTCGTTTCCCCCTGGCTTCGAGCGCTGCGTCTCGCTCGCGAATGTCGGCCTGCCCGGTAACGCGGTCCAGTGCGGCTTCAGTCGTCGCGGCCAACAGGCCTACCAGCTGGCGCTTTTGCTCGTTGAAGACGCCCGCTTCGCTGGACGCCGCCACGAATACGCCGTGTTCGCCGAGTGGAATCAACAGTGCCGCTCGCGCCGAGGTATCCGGATACGCGAGTCGATCGGATGTCTGAACGTCGGTGAAACACTGGGTCTCGCCCGTGACGTAGGTGTGCCAGGTGATGGAGTCCTCCTTGCCCGGGCCAAACACGGGCGACTCCCCGAAAAACTCGAGGAACGTGTCGGTACCTTCGACGGGCGCCAGCAGGTTCGTATCGTCGTCGAACAGAAATATACCGATAGCTGACAGCTCGAGTACGTCGGTCGCCGTACCGACAGCGACTTCGCTGATATCCTGCGGTGTTTCAGCTGCGAGGAACTCCTCGGTCGCCTGATACAGCAAGGTCAGCGTTCGCTCGCGCTGTCTTCTAGCGAGAGCGACCGCTGACTCGACGCGCCGCTCGACGAGTCGTGGCGTTGCCGCGGTGACGGTCGACCGAATGACGTCGGTGACGCCGGCGTCGAACAGGGAGTCGACGACCTCGTCCCTGTCACCGACAAAGGCTACGACCGGTACTGCTGGCCGCTCTCGTCGAATCGCCCGTGTAAGCTCGGAGACCTGCTCTACTTCGAGTGTATCGGAGACGAGAACACAGTCCGGAGCACGCTGTATTAGCGCCTCTACCTGCCCGTCCCACGTTATCTGGGAGACGGACGCTCCGGTCTGGGATACCGTCTCGATACTTTCCTCCTCGGCAGCCGTTATGAACAGTATGTTCGGGTTCTTCGTCGGCACCTGCATGGGGTATCATACTCGACCGTCTACACGATGGAGACGGTCTGTTATCGTCTTTCTCTGGTTGCCGGAACTACATAAGTCTGGTATTCTGCGTTCCTGTCCGGGGCGCTGTCTTCCGCTATGGTGGTACTGCCTGGCACTCTCGCTACCTATCCGGGACGTTCAAGAACCACCAACCCGCCTCTGTAGATATGACGGAGATAATCGACGGGAACGCAGTTGCCACAGAGATACGGGAGCAACTTCGCTCGTCTGTCGAGGCGCTGGCTGACGGTGGGGAACGCTCGACGCTGGCGACGGTGCTGATGAGTCCCGACCCCGCCAGTGAAACGTACGTCTCGATGAAACAGAACGACTGCGAGGAACTCGGTATCGGCACTCGGGATATCGAACTTGATCTCGATGCACCCGCGAACGAGCTGTTCGAGACCATCGCCGACCTCAACGCAGACGATGACGTCAACGCAATTCTCGTCCAGTCGCCGGTTCCCGACCACGTCGACTACCGGGAGGTGCTCGAACGCATCGACCCCCTCAAGGACGTGGACGCGTTCCACCCCGAGAACGTCGGTCGTCTGGTCGCGGGCTACCCGCGCTACAAACCCTGCACTCCCCACGGTATCCAGCAGTTGCTCGCCGCGACAGATGTCGACACGGAGGGGAAAGACGCGGTTGTCGTCGGCCGCTCGCGCATCGTCGGAAAACCCATGGCGAACCTGTTCATCCAGAAGGGCCCCGGCGGGAACGCGACGACGACGGTCTGTCACTCCCGGACCGAAGACCTCGGTGCGAAGACCCGCGAGGCGGACATCGTCGTCGCCGCCGCGGGGGTGCCGGAACTCGTCGACGGCTCGATGATTGGCGAGGGGGCGGTCGTCATCGACGTGGGTATCAACCGCGTCGAGGCCGACAACGAGAAGGGGTACGAACTGGTCGGCGACGTGGCGTTCGAGAGCGCGAAGGAGAAGGCGAGTGCAATCACGCCCGTCCCCGGCGGCGTCGGGCCGATGACCCGCGCGATGTTGCTGTACAACACGGTCAAGGCGACTGGTCTCCAGACTGGTATCGAGGTCGAGTTGCCCGAGTTGGAGTAACGCAACTACCCTTTCGTCGTGACTCGCCAGACGAGCACTGCGGCGACGAGGACGTAGACGACTGCGACGGGGAGAACGTACGCTGTGGCGAACTCGACGAGGAGCACCAGCAGGGACGCTCCGAGGAGCAGGAGGATGAACGCCGCGACGAACAGCCGCTCGTCCGCTGCCATGAGTTGTTTCGTGAGTCGCAGACGGGCACCAAATAGTTTCTCCGTTTTCCTGTAACGTTGGTACAAGCTGTTCGCTGGCGAACTACCGGACTCACAACATCACGGTTGATGAAGTACTGAGATAGTTGTACAGTTTGTACAAGCGTCACGAATTAAGTTGTACAGTTTGTACAACTGTCTCCCGTTACAATTGTACAGTTTACACAACAGTTCTCAGCTATAGTTGTACAGTTTACACAACAGTTCTCAGCTATAGTTGTACCGTTTGTACAATTGTAGATGAGTACAGTTGTGCCGTTCGTACAACTCAACTCGTGTCTAACAGGGAAAACGCAGTTCGTATCAGAACCCGCATCAGAGCC
>LKMJ01000357.1_pt1 | contig 33490 bp, 47 predicted proteins | sample 643391 | NCBI WGS metagenome assembly LKMJ01 (sample SAMN04112250, study PRJNA286221) | soda lake metagenome | biome: soda lake; feature: Kulunda Steppe; material: water; isolation source: sample PL-Br10 brine of Picturesque Lake | place: Russia: Kulunda steppe | collected 2010-07 | reverse complement strand
TCACACGTGTACATGCTTGCGCGCATACCCACACCCACACGCCCCGCCCCTTCCCAAGACCCGCTCACCCTTATGGGGCGCCTGTGCCGCTGCGCTGCTGCCTGCATGCCCGGGGCTGCCCGCCCCCTCCTCCTGCCCCTCCGCCCCCCCTTGCCCTTGCTCCCCTATAGACACAGCCCCCCCACCCCTGCCAGCCCCAGCAGCTTCTGCTGAGCCGGCCTGCAGCAAGCCTGATGCGCCTGATGCACCAGCGTCCATGGTCTGCTCCTGAGACTGCGGCAGCAGGTGCTGGAAGTGGGGCTGGGGGGGCAGCATGTGCGTGCGGGCCAGGGCCAGGGCCAGGGCCAGGGGCTGGAGCGAAGTGGATCGGAGGAAGACGGTCGTGGCCAGCGCGCAGGCCTGCACAGGGCAGCCGTGGAGGTAGCTTCAGCACGCGCGCATCAATCGTCAACGCCATCATCTTTGCCACCATTACCATTGTCATCATCATCAGCAGCATCAGCAGCATTGGCAGCATCAGCATCAGCATCAGCATCAGCATTAGCAGCATCAGCATCAGCATCAGCAGCAGCACAGGTGTGTGTGTCTGCGTGTGCGTTTGTCTGTGTGAGGGCATTGGTGTGTTGAGTACCCGTACGCGCGCGCCCCGCACCTGGTCTGCCAGGCCGCGCAATCCCAGGTCCAGCAGCAGGTGCCACACCTCCATGATGCCTGTGCTGGCAGCGGGCGGGCCCATCTCCTCCTCCCCCCCCCATGCCCCACCATCCACTAAGGCTGCATCAGAGCCCAAAGCCTCTCTTCCCCCCGCCGTTGCCAGCAGGTTGCCACGGCCTTGCACGCTGCCCTCCCCCTCCCCTGTGCCTTGTGCTGCACTGCCGCCATCATCATTTGGGGCGCTCTCTTGCTCTGCAGCTGCAGCCGCCCGGGCCTCCTCCTCGGCCTGGTCCCCTTTGCTGCCCCCTGCCCCAGCGGCACGCTCCCTGTCCTTTGCTTCATGCCCCCGCTGCTCCCCTCTTGCCTGTTCCCCAGGCGCCATGCTCTCGCTTGTGCAGGGCGGCGCGCCCTCCCTGCCACCCACAGCAGGTTCCCTTTGTGTGCGCCGCTGCTGCGCTTTGAGCGCGCCCCGCATCCTGCAAGCATGCGTGCACGCGCGCATCCATGTGTGTGAGTGCGTGTGTTCATACGGGTGCACGTGTACGCATGGCTGCACCCACTATTTGAGATTGCACGCTTGTGTCCCACCTGGCGTACCAGTGCAGCTTGTTTGGGGAGCATGTGAGGTGCGTGCGCTGCGTGTACATGTGTGTTGACTGCGGGCTCTACTGGGAGTGTTTTATGTGGCATAAATTATGCCACTTGGGTCAGGCAAGCACTGGCCACGGCGCAAGCACAGCGCACAGCCGCACAAAGCATCACAATCAAACAGGCTAAGCGTGTTCAGAAACAAAGGGTGACATTCGCTCCAAGCCCTACTTGCTGCAGAGGAGGGGCTGTTCTGAGCAAGCATGCCCTTGTGCACCACTGATGCCTGTGCCCAAGTGGTGCATGCCCGTGTGCATCGCTGAATGCCTTGCCGCACCCTTTCTGTGTCCACGTGTGCACACAGGCGCTTCTTTGCTGCCTCGTCTGCGCAACCTTCCACAGGAAAGCACAGGCAGGCTTCAGGGACTGTGCATGCTCTGCATTTGCACAAACAAGCACATGTGTTGCCTACAGAGCAAACACGTACACATACGCATACATGCACACGTGTGCGCACATGGCATGTGCACAAACACGCACACACATGCACGCACACACGTGCGCACACACCTGCGCTTGAGCTCCGTGATGCAGCGCCCAAGGGCTCCTGCCCCTCCGATGCTCACATACGCGTCAGCCTCGCTGGCGCCTGCCCCATCCTCTATGCTGCCGGCTGTGGGGCCCACCACACTGCTGTTTTTGTGCACCAGCGCGAGCACCACCCAGCTCACGCTGCTGCCCTGCACAGCGCCACAGAAGCACACACAAAGGGGCCGCAGTGCGTGTGCTTATGTGTGCACATATGTGTGTTCACTTGTGCGTGTGTGTGTGTATGTATGTGTGTGTGTATGTATGTGTGTGTGTGTATGTACGAGTGTGTGTGTGTACGCGCGCGAATGCGTACAAGCATGTGCGTGTGTGCGCATGTACGTATGAGTGTACACAGATTTTAGGGGTAGGCGGCAGGAAGGCTTGGGCATTCTATAGATTCACCTCTCAGTTGCAAGCACGGAGCGTGTGTGCATCACGCATGCACGCACATGAACGTGACCGTGCTGTGCATGCATGCGCGAGCTGATGGACGCCAAGCATGGGTGCCGGGCGCGAACAATGCGCACAAGCCTGCTGGTTACCCACCCACCCCACACCTGCGTGGCGTCCAGCAGCGCATCGGCACAGGCCAGCGCCGCATTCCAGCATGTATACGCGTCAGCACTGTCGCCCTCCTCCTCGCGCGCCGACGGCCCTGTGGATGCGCGGGATGAAGGGGGCACAGTGTGGGCGACTGAGCCAGGAGGAGAAAAGGGTCCAGGTAGCAGCAAGGAGGTCAGGGGTTAGGCATGAGTGAGCAGTCACCCTCAAACCCATGACCCAGAATGGGCGACTGAGTCAGGTGAAGGAGGGGGCCTAATTTCAGGTGGGTGCAATGCAAGGACCTGCAGTGCAGGCCCAAGTTCAGGCGGGAGCAGTGCAAGGAGGGTTTGGGGATTGGGCGCCAAGGTTCAGGCCCCATCACAGTTCAAGGCGCCGCAAATCTGATGGCAAGGCAAAAACTTGGACGGGTTGTAGACTTAGGAGACTCCTCAGGCTGAATTCGCACTTCGACTTTGTGTGTCTCGGGGGCTGAATGCAGCCTGCAAGGCCGGAGCTCATGCAGGAGCAGGGCAGGCCAGGTCATGCTGCTTGTTCATCAGAGGCTCCCCCAGACCTGGGCATGTTCCACATGTTGGCCGGCATGCCTATGTGCCCATGCGCTTCTTGCAGCAAGCTTAAGTGGAATGCATCCACCGACGGGAGATTGGTGCAGGGTACCTGCACTGAGCAGAGCCCATCCCTCCCCTCCACACTCACCATCCACGCAGCCGTGCTCAGCAGCACCAGCTGCAGCAGCCGCAGCAGCCGCAGCGTCCAAGTACAGCAGTGCCGCTGCCGCCAGCGCTTGCTGGTGGCTGGGGTTGATCTGGAGGGCTTTGCGCAGCAGTGAAAGCGCGTACGCATGCTGACTAGACCGCGCGGCCAGGGCGGCTGCCTCCACATGCACCTGACAGGACAGGGAGAGAGAGGGAGATGGGGATGGAAGTAAAGATAGATAGATAGATAGATAGATAGATAGATAGATAGATAGATAGATAGATAGATAGATAGATAGATAGATAGATAGATAGATAGATAGATAGATAGATAGATAGATAGATAGAAGGATAGATAGATGGATGTAAAGATAGATACATGTATATACAGAAAGAGGCATCCCCACAGGGCCTGGCACTGCCCAGTTAGGCTGAGGCCTGTTCTTGTTGGTGGCGCCCAAGCACACCACCAGCGCGGAAGGCTATCTGGCCATCAGAGTGCTTTACTTGCCATCAGATGCTGGAGGTTGACTGAACCAAGAAAAATCATGCACCAGGGCAGAAAATCATGGCTGTGTTTCATCAGGCATGAAGGTGAGTGTGTGTTCTATGGTGTTTGTTGTGTCCAGCAGCTGCGCGCACGCTCTGCCAGCTGTCCATGCACCCCCACAACCACACCTGAGCATTGTCCACATCCAGCACATGGCAGCTGCGTGCACGCTCTGCCAGCTAACCCTGCACCCCCACAACCACACCTGAGCATTGTATGCCTCCAGCACATGGCAGCTGCGTGCACGCTCTGCCAGCTGACCCTGCGCCCCCACAACCACACCTGTGCGTTGTCCACATCCAGCAGGCGGCGCCGCATCAGGGCCGTGCTCCTGCGCGTGTCTCCCACGGCCTCTGCCTCCAGCGCGCGCGCTGCCAGCGCAGCCAGTTCATCTGCATCAGCGGATGGAAAGTACGCACACCTGGGCATTTTCCTTGACAGCTGCCGTTCAGGACATTTTTGAGGCACACACTTTTTAGCAGGCGTGCAATCACTCCAAGCCTGAGCTTGCGGTTGTACAATCCCACCACCCCGCGCCGGGCTCCTGTGGCACAAGCTGAGCCAACCCTTCAGGATGACCCGCACCTCGAGGTGGTGCACCCCACTTCTCATGCACACCACGCTTCCAGCAATAAAGGTCCATGCACGCACAAAACAAAAGCCTGCGTTGCTCTTCTACAGCCAGGGCTCTCGTCTGCGCTGTGTCTGCGCTATGTCTGCCGTCTGTCTGCCTTTGGGGCTCGCCTGCCGTTTGGGCTCCCCAGATTTTAGAGGTTGTTAGCCCTGAGCTGCGTAAGGTGAGAGCTCGGCACTGCCACAGCAGCAGAGACCTGCTTCACACAGTGGGGAGCGCTTGCTCAGGCGTGCCCTCTTGGACAATGCCCCTGCTCGTGCCACTTCATCAGCAGCGCACAAACTGGACGTGCACACATACACACTTCTGGGCTGGTGCTTCATGTGACGTGTGCAGGCCTCGCCAGAACCTGCGCGCGACTGCCACGCATCCCACCTGGTTGGGGTGCGGGCTCTGGCACAGGCAAAGGGGCTGGAAGGTCATCTGCAGCTTTGTTGACCATAGACTGAGCAAGGCCCAGCAGGTGGGAGTACAAGGGGCCGTACATCCCACTCATCTCGTTTGGAGACATGCTGCCGGAGCACTGGAACCTGCAGCAGATGTGTGCTGGCACATGTGTTCTTAAAGGCTGGCGCATGGACAAAGGAGCAAATACAAGCTGAGCACACACAAATCTCAAGTCCAATACTTAGACAGGGGGCTTGTTGCAGCGAGGCCAGCATGTGAAGGGAACAGCACGTGAAGACGCGTGCAGACGTATGGGGAAGGGTTGGAGAGTAGAGCAGATGAGAAGTACAACATGCGGAGGAGATCTACGGCTGCTGGCACTCCTGCTGCTCATGCTCAAGGGGCTGGGTCTGGCATGCCGGATCAGGCATGGCGCCTGACAGCCCGGACAGGCAATCAAGGTATAGAGACAGGGAGTGGGCCTCGGTATGATGCATCGCCTTGGAAAACCGAGACTTGCTTGGGTGCCCAGGCAGCTCAAGGGTAACACCAGAGTCCGTGAAGAGCTGGGGTCCCAGACAGAGCACGCTCTGTTTGTCCACAGTACACCTTGCGCGACTCAACCTAAACACACCACCCGCCAAAACCATATGCCTCTGTTCACCTGCTCACGGACTTCACTGCATGGATGCTTGCCCCACCTTTCTTGCACTGTGCGCACGATGGCTGCCTTCAATCCATCCCGCATTGCCATGTACTGCCCAGATTTGTTCAGACTCTTCACAAGCTTCTTGTTGGCCTCCAAAGGGGGGACAGTGGGGTTCATTGGGGTTTTGGGGTCCTGCTTGGTATTGACCTCTAGGTAGGCAGCGGCCAGCTGGGTCAAAACGGAGGTCACCTGCAGAAGCCAAAGCAAACAGGATTGAGTCTGAAGTGTCTACAGAGCTCAGCCGTAAGAAGCTTTGCAGGACACCACCGAAGCTGCATAAAAAACCAGGTGCACACATGCAGGTGCCAGATAGACGAGGTTTTCTGCAATGGTGGCCACAGAAAGAAGGCCTTCTTATGCTGAAAATTTGCAATGCGGTTGCTTCATGCGCATTCCTTCATGGTCAAGACATTGGTGAGGGTTGCAAATGCTACTTTATAAGACCTTGGGTTCCCAAACTGGGGCAATCAAGCAACATAGGTGCCATCCAGGTGAGAGCCTGTCCAAGGATTTGCTTTGACTGGATAGCTCTGAAGGCTGCACACGAGACAGAGTGCAAAGGGCTGGCATATGTAAGCTTTGTAGCCACATCAAATGGGAAGCTAAATAAGGATCACAGGTCAAGAGCCATGGTGGTTACTCAGTTCTCCGCTTAGGCGCCTATACACACATGCTGGTGCACGCACACACAGATGCACGCACACACACGTGCACACACATGCACGCACACACACGCACGCACCCGAAGACATGTGCTCACATGCACACGCACAAGTACGCGCGAACACACACGCATACGTGCACGCACACGCACACATGCACGCACACACACACGCATGCACACACACACATGCACAGACATGCTGGATGGTGACACTTACACACCCAAATTTGGGTTCATCTTCTTTGTACCAACTCATCTATGGATCCATTATCACAGTGCATACCACAACTGAGCGATGCATACATTGCCACAGAGTATGCCACAATTGAGCTACACACACATTGTCACCTGAGCTTTGAATTCATCATCACATGTCACAGGCGGGGGAGGGGGATTCATGTCTCTCTGGGGGATGAAGTCCTGAGGATGACACCAGCAACACCACAGGTGCTAAGAGTAGCTACAAAACCTCTAGGAAGAGGTAATGCCAGTGGCCCAGCCCATATTTGAAGTGAGCGCACAGGCGCAAACGCGAGCATACATAAGCTGGTGTGCCTGTGCATCAGGCATTTGCTGATGCGCAGCCAACTTGGGGCTGGACAGAGTGTACAGGGAGATGTCGAGCATGCAAACACCTGCCAGGCATGCTGTCTGTATTTTTAGGAATCACTTAATATGCTTGTTGGTTCATTTAAGTTGAAAGGCTTTCTTGTATTTCACCCAGTTCTTCATACATAAATTTATATATAAGCATGGCATTGCATGCTAGGGGAAAAGGGGGAGCACGTCAGGCTTCACATGCTCGCCTACTGCACATGCCAGCTGAATGCCCTCACTCTTCTCCTGCACACACGCGCAAAGGAGCAAGCCCACACACCTGTAGCTTCTTTGTAGGAGCAGCAGGCGGAGCCCACTCTGGCAGCAAGGCGCGCGCAAAGTGCAACCCCACCGACATGGTTGTGCCATGGGCTTCCCAAGCGCATGAAGGCGGTGGTGGGGTGGTGGGCCTCTGACTGGCAGTCTTGCCTGTGGCCACAGGGAGCCAGCACTGTTCATTACCAGCACGGTTTGGCGAGGGCGCATGGCTTGAAAAGTGAGGAAGAGAACTGGGCAAGCCCTATCCAATAATGGATAAGCAGCGCTGGCGTTTGCTCTGCATGGATGCCTGTAAGACAAGTTAGCAAGTTAGGATTTATCACCGGCCTGGTTGTTAGGCTGATTGGTTTGTGCCTGGTCATCATTAGCCAAAAAGTAATCTATGATGCCCGACATGAAATAGCAAACTTGATTTGCCACTGAGGAAAGGAATGAAAGACAAAATGATTAGGTAGGGCTTGCAAATTATGAGGGGCCTCCACAGAAAAGCCTGGCAAAAAAGGAAAAAGGAAACACACATTCCCTTCTGAGGGAGCACACAAACAATTCTTGACAGGGTGAAAAGAACATACACCTCCTTTTGCACTGCAGTAGCCCATGACGCCTGTGGGACAGTACAGGAGCCCTAACTGCCAACCACATCGGCTGCCAAAGAGCGATTTGCAACACCAGTGTTTTTCAGCGCCAGTCTGCACAGGCACCAGGATGGATGGAGGACATGATCTGGGCCCCATTGCCAAACCTCACCTTTGCGGGAGGAGGTGCTGCACTGAAAGCACAGGCAAAGGCGCAAATGCTGGTCAGTTCAGCAAGAGATTGCAAGGTGAACCTACCCTCATTGGAGGAATGGTCTTGTCTGGTGACCCGACGCTCCTGGCTTGGAGTGGGAAGATGACGCGTGCTGACCTCCTCGATTGGCTTGAACTTGCTGCGTACAAATTTGAATCCATTGAGTGTGTGTGTGTGTGTGTGTGTGTGTGTGTGCGTGTGTGTGTGTGTGCATGTTGTGTGTGAGCACACAGCAGAACATGCATGTGCGGAACAGGGAATTTCAAAGGGGTGTGTGTGCGCATATGCACGTGACCTCACACACGCGGAACATTGCACTTGCAAGCACGCGAGGCAAGGCCAACTCAGTCAACGGAACACTTGGACAGCTGGACTCTTTACACAATGACAGCTGGGCATTTGAGACAATGACAGCTGGGCATTTGAGACAATAGCAGGCACTTATGGAATCAGAATGAAGGCCCAGGCCGCCAGGCTATATTCTGCTGGCAGCACCTTTGCGCTGCAGGGTAAGCCATTGCCGGCCATTGGGCCGTTTGCACTGCAGCATACCTCAGTGCCGTGTGCACTGCGAGCCATGCAGGCCATTGGGCTGATTGTCGTGCAGCAGAAGCCATTGCCAGCCATTAGGAGGCGTTGCAAGGCTTTTGACAGGGCTTGCCAATGTGCATGGTCACAGTCTGGCTCTGTGTGCGCGGAGTTTCCTTCTTCATTGTACACATGGCTTTCAATCTCTGCTCTTTGAGCACGCACCCTGCTGGCGGCGCATATGCTGGGAGCACAGAGGGCAGGGATGCTTCCTCAGCGGGCCCGCTCTCCCAGGCAACGAGGCGGGCCTGGGTCTGTCCATCCTTGCCTGCAGCAAGGACCCAAGCAATGGTAAGGAGAGCAGACCATCAGCTGGTGGATAAGCGAGTCAGCGCAGAGGCAGCCAGCAAGCATCTGCAGCGCTCACAAGCATTCGTAGAGCCCGCAAACCATCAGCTGGAAGGATGGGTGAGTTTGCATGTAGGTAGACGCCAGAAGCATGGTACAGCCCACTGCTTTGGGCACGCCCCTGGAATTCCTTCTTGCGCATGGCACCTGTGGCTCACACACGCAGGCAGCCTCTTGCAACCCTGCCACGGGAAATCTTGATAGCAGTGCCTCACTTTGATGCCTACCAGCTGATGCACTCTAGATGCACTCTAGATGGAGCATCATGCAGCAGAGTTTGTGTATGCTGGCAATTTTCAAAGGCCGACCCTTGTAAGGCTCAAAGACGCAGCAGCCCTGTTAGGCCCGCACATGCAGCAGTCCTAACAGGCTTGCACGCACAGCAGCCCTGTCAGGCTCGCACACACAGCAGCCCGGTCAGGCTTGCACGCACAGCAGCCCTGTCAGGCTCGCACACGCAGCAGCCCTGTCAGGCTTGCATGCACAGCAGCACTGTCAGGCTCGCACACGCAGCAGCCCTGTCAGGCTTGTACGCACAGCAGCCCTGTCAGGCTCGCACACGCAGCAGCCCTGTCAGGCTCGCACACGCAGCAGCCTTGTCAGGCTTGCACGCACAGCAGCCCTATCAGGCTCGCACACGCAGCAGCCCTGTCAGGCTTGCACACACAGCAGCCCTGTCAGGCTCGCACACAAAGCAGCCCTGTCAGTGTTGCACGCACAGCAGCCCTGTCAGGCTCGCACACACAGCAGCCCGGTCAGGCTTGTACGCACAGCAGCCCTGTCAGGCTCGCACACGCAGCAGCCCTGTCAGGCTCGCATGCACAGCAGCCCTGTCAGGCTCGCACACAAAGCAGCCCTGTCAGGCTCGCATGCACAGCAGCCCTGTTGCACAAAGTGAGCATGGGCATAGCCCAGGTAATGCTGCACTGGAAGGGGAACAAATGGCTCCACAAGGCCTGACCCCACAGCACCCCCAGGCAGGCCTGCTCACCCACCCTGCTCAGTGGAAAGGTCGGATGTGCAAGGATCATGCATAAGCCAAAGTACGTGATGTCCAGATGCAATGTCCAGCTGCACATTTCCTTTGTTCCAGGCTCTTAGGCCACTCCATCTTCCACAGCATGGCATTGCACGCGCACATGCCTGCCCCGTACCCCACAGGCCCGCTTCACACTCTATGCCTGTGTACGGGCCACCTGCTGCGCGCTCCACACGCTTCAAGCGCCTTCCACACCCACCCACCAATCTGCTTGGCGCCGCCCTCCAGCAGCATGTCTGCGTCGGGCAGCATCGCCCGGCCGTGGTATGCGTGCCATGCCGCCTCAGAGTCCCCAAGCAGCGCCTTGTCTGGTTCCATGTACCGCGCAATCTCGACAGCGACCTGGCCCTGCCTGTCCAAGTGCTCCTGCAGCGTGGCAGGAACACACGCACACAGCAGCGGGCATACGCGTATGACGCAGTCAGGGCTTCCAGGGGCGATGCGTATGACACAGTCAGGGCTTCCAGGGGCGATGCGTATGACACAGTCAGGGCTTCCAGGGGCGATGCGTATGACACAGTCAGGGCATCCAGGGGCGATGCGTATGACACAGTCAGGGCTTCTAGGGGCAATGCGTATGACATAGTCAGGGCTCCCAGGGGCAAAATGTGCACGATGCCATGAAAAGAGGGTCTGGCCCTGGGGCCTTTCATATGTGCTCCAGCAGCCCGGCATGCACGCGCACACGCACACACACACACACAAACACACAGCAGCGGCTGCCTATGCACTGCAAGTGGGGAGGTGCAGGGGGATGCAGGGCCAGAGCCCACGCCTTCAGGGCCTCTGCGCTCTGCCAAGAGCCTGCAGCTCGGGCTGGGGCGCAGGCCATGGCACGGGCTTCTTTCCGAGGAGTGCTTGGGGTTCTAAAAAGCTCAAGCATTTAAGCAAGCCCACACCTCGCGCAGCTGGCTTGCCCTGCACAAGCACCTGCCACACAGCCGCCTGTTTGCGCCCTCCCATGGACACACAGCCACATGTGTGCCACATGTGTGCCACATGTGTGCCACATGTGTGCCACATGTGCCACATGTGTGCCACATGTGCGCCCTCCCCTGGACACACACAGCCACAGCCACACCCACACCCATACCTCCCCCACCACAGTTCCAACACACCGCCCGCACACAAGCCTGGGCGCACCTGACCGCAGCCGGGCACCCACCACCCGTTCATCACACACTACTCACGCATGACTGAAGCCGCCATTGCACAATTGACCACATCCATCCCTCATCTACCGGGCAACCCACTTTCAACATCCACTCTCCCCCACACCTGCGCACCCAGCCAACACCATGCGTAGCCTTGCGCACCACCCACACCACTTGTGCTGTTGCCACGCACCACCCACACTCTCTCCCTCTTGTGCGCCCAGCCAACACCACACGCTTGCACACCCCACATTCCAGCCAAACAGTCCCCATGTGACCCCGCTTTCGTACCCCACTTGCAGCCTCGCACTCACCAGCAGTCCTTGCACCGCGCCCGGCCCAAACACCTGGCGCAGCCGGCCGCCCTGCGGCCACGTCACGCAGGGGGGGGGGGCCTCCTCCCCGCCCTCCCTGTGCACTACCCCACCCTGGATGACCATGGAGGGGCAGGCGGGCGGCAGCACGAGGCCCACCATGAAGGACAACCGGCCCCCCGCAGCCTCGTGCGCACCCTGCGGCAGAGCGCAGGCAGCCACCGGCCTGAGCAACAACAACATATGGTGCCTGAGGAGCAGCGCCCAGCCTGAGGAGCAACAACATGTGGTGCCTGAGGAGCAGCGTGAGGAGCAACAACATATGGTGCCTGAGGAGCAGCCTGAGGAGCAACAACATATGGTGCCTGAGGAGCAGCCTGAGCAACAACAACATATGGTGCCTGAGGAGCAGCGCCCAGCCTGGGCCATGCAGCTGCTGGGCCGGAGCGCCTTGTATGCGCTACGGCAGCGCAGGCATGCACGTGGCCGACGCGCCTGGGGCACACCTGGCTGCAGGGAGCTGAGGGGCCAGGATGCAAGTGCAACAGGCATGACTAGATGTGGACGCCAACATGCCATGGCCAGGTTTGCCATGCCAGGTTGCCGCGCGCCTTTGCAGCAGCATGCGCGCAACTACCACTTGTGCGGGGTAACCTCCTGGTCTTGCCTGCGAGCAATGCCGTGGGCAGGTGCCAGATGCAGAGGCCAAGGAGCCTTGCGTCTGTGCTGTGCAAGCAGAGGCCCGGGCTGTGCAAGCGCGCCCCCATACGTGCGCGTGTGTGCACGCAAGCGCATGCTGCAGGGCGTTCGATCGGCGCCCCTGGCCTGGGTACGCGCTTGGCCAGCCAACCAACTTACCAACCAACTTACCAACCAACTCGGCGTCAGTGAGCCAACAGGATCATCAGTACCCCCAACGAGGCATCAGCACTGTCCAACAAGGCATCAGTACAGTGTCTGGATCCACAAAAGGGGGGAGGCCTGGCCTCACCAGCAGGCCTGGCGGCAAGTTGTCGGCAGGCCCCGCGACAGTCAGCTCCAGCACATTCAGTGCAGCCGGGTCTGCCACGCCCTCCGGCAGGTACCTACGCGTGTGCAGGCAAGTGTGCAGGCGCGTGTGCACGCTTCAAGGAACAATGGTTCGCCGATCCTGGCACGCCCCTGTGTGCACGACTGCTTGTCCCGCGCTGCACAGGTGCATACTTCGAGGAGCAATGGTTTGCCGATCCTGGCATGCCACTGTGTGCTGGACTGCTTGGCCCCTGCTGCACGTGTGCACGCTTTGAGGAGCACCTGCGCAGCTGCGGCGGCGCCCTCACCTGCAAGGCTGCAACGGGCGGCTAAGTCACCTGAACCAACCCCACCTGCACAACTGCAGCAGCGCCCTTGGCCGTGCGGTTGCGGTGGGGCAGCAGGTGCCAAAGCCTCACCAGAAACGCCCCCACCAGCGCAGATGCAGCAACACCCCCACCTGAATGGCTGCAGCGGGGGCAGTAGGCTCTCGTCGATTATGGCCTCGTGCTGCAGCTCCGCTGCCCCCTTTAGCCCTGCCTTGCCAGCCTTGGGTGCACCGCCCCCGGCCTTCCCGGCCAGAGGCCCCTCTGCAGAGGACGCCAGCGACGGAGGGGCGGCTGCATGGAGGTGCACAGGCACAGCGGCAGGCGAAGCAGTGGGAACACTGACAGCAAAAATGTGCTGCCTTGGCAGGCCCGCCTGTGGGTGCCTGCATGTGTGTGTGCCTGTGAGCGCCTGCCTGTCTGCTTTTGTATGCGCCCGCCTCAGTGCGCCTGCCTGCGTGCGCCTGTGTGCACCTGCCTGTATGCACCTCCTGCGTTCCTTGCTGACTGCGCAAAACAGGCAGGAAGGCGCGGGCCCCACGCAGCTCTGAAGAGGCTCTGCTGCGCCGTGGCCTTGGCGCGCAATGAGCATCACAGCTTCACAACCCTACCCAGGGTGCACACAGGGAAGAGGGTGTGCAGCCCTGTGCCACCATGCCCGATTGTGTCTGCCATAAAGTGCGCCACATTGTTCCCAGCGCAAGGTTCTCCAAAGGATTTGGTGCATGTGTGTGGACGCGCATGCAGACATGGTCAGGATGTATACAATGGAATGGCGGGGGTGCGATTGGCACCTGGCGCGCTCCAAGGCGTAATACGTGTGCCACAAGATGGCTGGTGACATGCGCCTGTGCCCTCATGTGGTCGAATTGGGAGCGCTGAACGCATTGCGCAAAGGACTGCTCCCCTTCTCGAGGCACGGCGGGGGCGACTGAGACATGTGGTTTGTACTGACACCTTGTTGGGGGTACCTTGCATACGGCGGGTGCGCCCCCAAGCCCACCCACCCCCTTGCACGCACCTGCAGCTGCCAGCAGAGCCTCCTGGGTGGTGTCCTCCGGCACGCAGCGGCACGTTAATGTGAGCGACAGCCCGGCCAGCACCGGCGGGGCAGCCAGGCGAGGCAGTGCAGGTGGCCCAGAATTACGAGGCCCCCGGCCCGAGCCTGCACGCTTGCCCTGGGATGCCGGCCGTGCCGCAGCCGCCACTGCAGCTGCCTCGGCGGCCTCCGCTGTGGCGGCGTCGATGCCCATGGGCAGCTCGTGCAGGGAGATGGCCTGCTCGCCTGCGGGTTGGGGTAAGGGTAGGGGGGGGGACGTGGTAGGCAGCAGGATGGGATGGAGCGGGTGGGTTGGGGGGAGGGGCAAGCGGGTGCTTGGAGGGGGTGCATGGTAGGCAGCTGCAGAGGATGGAACGGGTGGTTTGGGGGAGAATATGACAGGCTGCTGGAGGGACTGCAGCAGGTGTGTATGGGGGTGATGCATGGTAGGCAGCTGGAAGGGCTGGAACGTGTGGATTGGGAGGGAGAGCTGGCGGGTCCTTCTGGCGTGAGGGCAACTCCACAACAGGGGTGGCTGGGAATGCGCAGGTTGCGGGTCCAAAGCCCCCTTATTGTCAGCCAAGCATGCTCAAGCCATGGCAAGCCCTGGTGCACCAGGGCATGCGTTGAGTGCTTTTACGTGCAAGGGCTGGCCTGGAATCACATCGCTCTCGCCTAAATCGAGCCCGGGGAGGGTGATGCGCCACACGCAGGCGTCTGCTGGATACCTCTGGCCCACCTCGCAGGCACTGCCCCGTGGACAAGTAAGCAGTGCTTACTGTGTTAGTAACCGCAGTGACATGTGCGGCAACCCAGCGCAGCGCCAAGGGGGATGTGGAGACACACCCAGTGCAAAAGGGAGCAGGTCCACAGCGGCAGAGGCCAGGAGGGTGGAGCTGCTGGACTCGCGCAGCTCTAGGGTGATTGGGTGGTTGAGCAGCTCGTGCAGGGCCTCCATGGTGGGTTCAGTCCTGCACGACCAGAAAATTTGTAAGCGTCACTCACATCAGAGCAGGGATGCCATGTACATGATGACGCACAAACAGACAGCATACACGTGCACGCATAGATACATGTACATGTGTGTGTGTTTGTGTGTGTGTGTGTGCTTGCTAGAGCTGCCACATTCAGGCATGGGGTTGCTGCTGCGTGCTTGCGTTCAGCTTCACGTGCGACAAGAGGTAACAGGCCAACATACACGCAAGGCACACCCAAGGCACACCAAGCTCTTGAGGAGCCCCTGCACCGCACCTGAACTTCTGGCAGAAGTTTATCGCATAACGGCCTTCCTGGTCCTGGGACACTCTGGAGGGTGCGCCCAGCAGATTGGCATGGCTGCTTGGATGAGCAATCTCCAAAAGGAGCTCTGGCCAAAGCTGCTCAGGAGCATCTGGGATATTTGCATTTCCTGGAACTGATGCCTGCGGGCAGATGGGCTCCCGCTGCGATCACATTTGCATGTCAGCCAGTAAAGCTTAATGAAATCCTTGAAGAACTCAAACAGGGCCCTGCTGGTCGCAGTGCACATGCCCGTGGAAGGGCATGCATATGCTCAACATTGAAGTCTCTCACTTATTTGCACATTCATGGCAGGGAGCTGTGTCAGTAAAATGTTTGCAAGCGCTCTGCATTAAGTGCAAGGCATGCCTCTTTCAAAAACCATTTGACTTTTTGGGCAGATGAATCTGCGGGTTATGCTCTCCACATGCACTCTTATATCTTAGATAAAAAAGTTCAGCACACAAAAGGGTCGTCACCACTTGTCTTGAATAGGCATGACATGACATCAACCACACTCACTAGCTGTATCTTCAGCTCGGGAGCATTGATGTTTACAAAAACACCAAAGTATCCAATGTCCTCCTTGTGTGGCTGCGGAGGTGCACCTCTATTTGGGGGTGCCATGGCCAGAGTTTGCCCTAGCTCTAAGGCCCACTTCGTAGAACCATTCACATGCGTGATAAAAAAAACTATTGATACTTCGTATATCTTTAGTATTTTAGTCGTTTGCAGTGTAGCTCGGCGTGTACACGTTCATTACACACTGTGCCCGAATATTTTAAAATATGGAATTTGTAGTGAATTTTATCTGTAGGGAAGATCTCCCTGAGCCAGGAGGGGTAGCACGCTTGAGTGCCGCACAGATATAGTGTATATAACAGACTAAATAGAATATAATATATAGACTGAAATAAATAGCTGTCTTCTTGTCATCAATACCTTACCGACACCGGTTTCTTTGCGAGGTATTAATTAACCCCCAGAGCGGGTTCGCAATAAACCTCCACCTTTAAAAAATTACTTTTATCCAGGCCTCGCAAAGTTTACAGTTATTTATTTAAGCCTTTCTAGCGCCAAGAGATGGACTCACTGACCTGCTGTGTTAGGGTTGCTTGAGCGAATGGGCAGCTGGGGTTGAACTGAACTTGGACTGTGTTGTGCATGCTTGGACTGTGTTGTGCATGCTTGGACTTTTTTGTGCATGCTTGGACTGTGTTGTGCATGCCTCAGAACTGGCGTTCGCAAACTGGAGTTCACAAAGTTTAATTGCTTTTGGCCACCCCTCGCAAAGATCGCAAAAAAATTATTGAACTAATTTAGACCCCTCGCAATAAACCTCCCTCGCAATAAAAAGCCGTCGGTAAGGTATGTCAGAAGGAGCAGTGCAGGAAGACTCTGGTCAAGACTGTGGGCGCACGCATGGGCATTCGCCCCTTCACAAGAACGGTTTAAAGTACTGATAACATTGCTTGAAAAAGGTCAAGGGTCAGCTTTGGGGATGGTGGTCCGGCTTCATGAAAGGCTTCATGAAAGCCCGGCTTGATCAAGCCTGAGGGCTTTGGGATGGAATAAGTCAAACTGCTAACTTGTATCTTCCTGCCTTCACACCTGCCAAGAAAAGCAGTAAAAACATGAATCTCTTTCTGCACAGGTGCAAGAGCAGCTTCTTTTTTTCTTGCCCTTTGCTTCGAAGACATTGAGAGATTACAATTTATTCATATTTTGTGACATGTGCTAGATATGATTTGAATCAGCTGGATTTCATTGCAGACCTAATGGGCTAAATGTCACCTGCCCTTGTTCATCAGGTACAGATCATCTGTACCTATAGCTATGATAGGTAAAATCTTACTTGACATTCCCTATAGCTGCACTTGTACTCTTGGCTTGCTTGCCTAAGGTTTAAGAAGACGACCTTTTGTTCTTGAACCACGCCCACACTCAACCTACACAGGCCGTGCTACACCTTTTCTCTCAGGCTCCTAGGCTAGGTTGGCTCTTAATTGATATTTCTGACTAAAATGCTTTGTATGTGGCTTTCAGTCCTGTAGTTGTGTGCAACATCACTTACGGATATGGTGAGCATAACGTCAAACATCTATGCGATCTATGTCTTATCTGATTATTCTTCACCTCAACAACTATTCAAAACTGAGGTCTGTCATCCACCAAACCTGTCTTGCCTCAAGAGTTCTATGGTGCATTCTTCCTGTTTTTCCCGTTCTTCAAACGCTATCTAGCCCTCTGACATAGGTGCAATTTCAGATAGTTTGAATTGCCTGATAGGCTACAGCTTTCCTGCCCTCGTTCATCAGCTACAGGTAACGTAAAATCTGATTTGACCCTCTATCTGCACTTGTATTCTTGGCTTACTTGCCTTAAGTTTTAGAACACCTTTTACTCTTGAACCATACGCACACTCGCCCCCCCCCCCTCCGCATACACGCACCCTCCCCTCGGCGCCTGGGTATTGGCTGTTTCCCCTTGCGGGCTAGGAGGCATCTTGACCGTTTTAAAAGCTTACGTTGCTGTCTCTCCTACCAAGATAGGCATTGGAAGGCGACTGGTCATAAAGGACATGTTTTAGAATTTCGGGACTTGGCACTGTTCGCCAGACAAAGACAAAGATCCCAGGTAGCTGTGATAACATATCAACTGCTCTCTTGGGCCCTCCTTCTCACCAGGAAGCATTGCTTAACTCACACGCGGCATGTTGAGGTTATGAGTTCGGGTCGCCAGCCTTGTTGTCCGGTTGATGGTTCGCCAGCCAAAAATAATCTTTAGCAAGGCAGGTTGACACGATGGTGGACTTTGCTGACATGATAGCCAACTTTATTAACAAGCAAGAATATAAAAAATGACAAGCAAAAATAGAAAAACTGCGCTGGACTTCAACACAAATTCACTTAATTACACATAGAAGGCTGAAGCAAATTACAGGAAAAGCACATGGCTCATTCCAGAAACCAGCATGTGTCGGCGCTTGACCAGCCCACTAACTCACCAACCAACAGAGGCATGAGTGCGACAACAAGGCACCAGTGATGTTCAGAACTCTCCTTACTCTCACTGGTGTAGCTCTTCCCATTTTGATGGTGTGGGTTAGCGCGGTGCTCGAACAACTGTGAACTCCTCCCTGAATAATAACTCTAACAGGTGTGTTTCTGCAAATGTGAGATTCTCCTTTCTCATGCTGCTCATTCAGGCATGGTCTAACAGAGTGATGTCTGGCTGAGAGGCAGCAGTGGGAACATGATCTTGACCATGAAGTATGTTCGTCGGATAGGGAAATGATGGAAATGAGTGCTCTTGACAAAGCAGGTGGTGCAATGCTGGTGCAATGCCCAAGGCAAAACAAAAGAAAGTAACCACTGCAATTTGCCATTAGGTCAGCGATGGCACAGCATAAGGGATTGTGAGCGGGAGGGAGGACAGCAGGTGGAGGAGGGTGCATTTCCTTCACCAAATGGAGGGATGAAGGTCTGAGCCACGGCCAGTTGCAAAAGATTGAATTCAAAAAAATTAGAGGTCAACGTAAAAGGGGGAAAAACAAGACATCGGGATAAGTGTCTGTGTGTAGCAATGAGCAAGCGCTCATGCATATACAAAAGGGTGGGGTGGCCCCGCTTCACTAGCTGCAAGAGAGCAAGGCCAGAGGAATAGGAAGGTGTCCGTCTTCAAAAAACTGCTGTAGACGCAGCATTGAGCAAGCGCTCATGCATGTATAAATTTATACCTTTAAAGGGGTGGGGTGGCCCTGCTTCACCAGCTGCAAAAGAGCAACGCCAGAGGAATAGGAAGGTATCCTCCTCCAAAGTAGTTCAAGAGGCTGTAGGTGCAGCATTGAGCGGGCCAGAGAAAAAGGTTACTGGGGAGAAAAGGAAAAGTGTAAAAAGGGTTGACGAGGGTGGGATTTGAACCCACGCTCCGAAGAACTAGTACCTGAAACTAGCGCCTTAGACCGCTCGGCCACCTCGTCCTTTCCGAGGTAGTTCTTTAAGAAAGAACCCGTCAGATGATGCCCAAGGTCAAATTTAAACATATAATAATACTGTTATTTGTACCATGGCGCGGAGGGCAACCTTCCTCCGTTTCGCTCCTCCACAAAGTCCTGCCCGGGTCCAGCTCGTCCATCCTGGACACCAGGTGCACCTGCGTCACCCTTAGCTTACCCTGGTCTGGAAACGTGCGCCCACACTGCCCAACTTTGCACGGGCAGACCAACCACCAGGCAGATGCAAGCACCAGGCCACCTCCTCCACAAGTGCTTGCATCTAGCCAGGCTTAATTCAGGGCGACCAGATCCGTCCTGTGATGGCTCTCCTGTCCACTTTTGACCATGCATGAGTGGGTGCATGACTCCACAGCTCCCTCCACATCAGCGCAGGGTGCACGCACAAAACCGAAACAGCCAACAAGGTCCTAGCTTGTCTTACCTCCATTCTGTGGCTTGCGATGCTGACACTGCTTGGAGAATGGTGTCTAATCAGATAACAAAGGAAATCCATTCAGTTTAGGGTCTTTTTTCACAATGGAATTCCCAACAGCATGCCCTCTTAAGATGTGCATAGTTATGTTTCATAGGTAGGACTTTATATATCTTTATAGGAGGCTGCCTCGGCAGCATCTTCTGTTGGATCTACATACTCCATGTCCACCAGCCGCACCAGCATCTCCCCATTTCGTGGGTCCTCTGAGGCCACCATATGGTGCAGCTCTGCTAGGAGCACCTGTGGTTGGTTGCATGCAGCAGCTGCATGTGGCAACCAGCTACTCCTCCAAATCATGTGTTTGGTGCATTCAGCAGCTGCTTGCGGCGCCAACAGCTCCTGTAGAGCATATGCAACTGGCTGCATGCAGCAGCATTGCACACTATCTGAGCAGCCCATTGCCATCACCAGGCCCCAACAGTGTGACTCCAGCCACCAAGGCCTGTTCATATGCACACATGCACACACACATGCATACACATGCATACGCACACACATACACACAAACGCACACTCACAAACACACATACAAAGCTAATCCCACCCTAAGGCCCCTTGCCCTCACTCCCTCTGCACCCAATTCCCCACACACGAATGCCTCCCAAACTGACACAACCCTGCGTGTGTCCCCATACCACACCCCCTGCCAAAGCAGAAGTCACGACCCCACAAATTCACCCCCATGACCTCATGCAGCCCCCATGACATCTCGCAATCCCTCCCCGAGTCAAGGCCTCCCGCCCCTGATTCCACACAAGACCCCCAGTGACCCCCAGTGACCCCCAGTGACCCCCAGTGACCCCCAGTGACCCTGCACAGTCTTCACATCCTCGCACGCCCCTCCCGGGCCACACACCTGCGTCTCCCCCTCCCCGGAGGCAGGCTTTGCCTCCTCTGATGCTTGGGGCCCCTGCTGCAGCTGCTGCTGTGGCGATTGAGGAGGCGCAGCTGCAGGAGGCTGCTGCTGGCTTGGGGTTGGCTGCGTGCGGGCCAAGCGCGCCATGATCTTACGCATGCGGCTTCTCTGCTGAGGCAGCATCAGAGCCTATGGGCACAAACAGCGGGGCAGGGCGCATGCACGCTTGGCATCATGAACTTGGAATCATGCTTACATAGGTGTGGGTGTGTAGCGAGCACCTGTGTGCAAGGTGGGAGGGTGCTGCTTAGGCAGGACTGTGCTCCAGGTTCTGACACCCAGCAGCTTGTATGCAAGGGAGGTAAACATGCTATATATTAGAGCATAGAAACAGGCTCACATGCAAGCACATGCCAGTAATAACATACTTTGTGCTCCTTGAGGTTAAGAAGGCATTCCAAAACAGGCAACAGGTGCACAAAAACACGCACACCTGAGCCTCTGCGGCACAACATGACCCATGGTAAGCGAGGCCAGAGGGAAACACATATACTGGAGGTATAGCGCCCCCTGCGGATAGTATTCAAGACAGATCAGGTCATTTTGGTTTGAGCTCTTAACGACGAGCCTCATACCTATCCCTCCCAGAGGGCGGCCAAAATGCGCATGGGCTTACTTATGGGCTGTGCACTCCAAATGTTGATTTTTTTTACCTCTGCACGTGCTTGCATTTTCTGCCTGAGTGGGCAAGGTCATGGCTCACTCAATGTGCTTCAAAAGGAGCTGTAATAAAATCAGAGTTGGCCGAGGTAGTTGAACAGCTTATTACATCTTCTTAACACAGCAAGTTTAAGATAAAACGTGGAGGGCAAGCAATATCCAAAGGAGAAGCCATTTTTTTTGGTTGAACCCGAGTGCCCTCTTCAACTAGTGTAATCAGAGCGCCAACCCCTCTGTAACAAGACTTTCCGAAGCAGGCAACCACAAAGGGTTGCAGCACCTGCAGCCTGTCACAGCAGCCTGCCATAGCATTTGATGGCCAGTCAAAGGGTTTGATGGTCTGAAAGGGTATCAAGCAAACTGTTGAGGTAATTATTAGCCTGAATGCCCTGTTCGCAGACTTGTCTGCGGTGCATGCTGTCGGCCTTTGAGCGCGCACACCCTACGGCCACTCTTCTACCAGCCCAAGCTTTTAAGCCGCAACCTATGATGGGCAGCAGATCCCAGAGATTCTTGCTACACTGACATAACATCTTCCTTGTGTGCATGACTCCAGGTTCCTGGCCCTTCTGGACATGTGGTTTGACTTCAAGTTTAGGTAAAGTAACGGTGTGTTGGCTTCATGTTCAGGCAAAGTAATAGTGTGTTGACTTCAAGGGCACTCTACCTGACAAACCACTGCTGCAGTTGATCGAGGACTGACCACCTTCATGAAGAATGCAGGCCTTGGCACAAACACGGCTGAACCCGAACAAGACTGCGCATTGGCATGACTGGCAGGATTTTGACTGGCGCTGTGACTGATCTCACCTACGGGGAGGCCGGCTAATGCAGAGGATGGCGGCCTCAAAAGCAGGCCCACACCGCAGCGCGCACAGCCCTGCCACCGTGAGATGAAGGCATGCACATGCTTCTCTTTGTGGGATGAAAATGGTTACTTCCAACTAAGGCCTAGGGTATAAGGAGCAGGCCCACACCACGGTAAGCACAGCCAAGCTGAGGATACAGAGGGGCGGGCTGGTGATGATGTTGCAGCCGTGCTTGGCTGCAGCCTCCCTTCCTATTCTTCACATGAGACGTGGCCGCAAAGCAGAGAACAAGCAAATTGGCAAGGCTGCATCCACAGGACCTGTTTGTATTGCAAGCCACAGTCAACCAGCCAGTGAGTCAGCCAGCCCCAGGGACCGGAGGCAGACCTGGCCGCCTGGTTTGATTTAAAGCACGCACGCCTGCCCCTCCCGCCTCAGTCAGCTCTGAATGTGCTGGGTGCAGCAGCTGGAGGTGGGCCTTGTGCTTTGACGGCAAGCTGGGCGGCCGTGAGTACACCCTGCTCTACAGATGCAAGCATGGCACACCTGGTCTGCTTGCACCACTGCCACTCTGCCCTTGAGCGTGGCCAGGTCTGCGCGCACCGCGTCTGCAATGCCTGTGGCTTCTTCCATCTCTGCCTTTAAGTGCTCAATCTGGGAGCGCAACAGCAAGTCAAGGCAGGCGAGTGCTCGAGGGTGCTCACATCGCCTACAAATTGTGGACTTGGCAAGCCCGTGAGGAGGACAACAGCAGTGCTGTAAGACATTGGATGGCAAGAGCAAGCAGGGATATGCTTAATAATGAAATGTGCGTAAGCTGTGCCACTCAAAAGGTTTGAGTGAGATTTGAACGACCTGATGAGGAGGGTAGCACTGCAGCAAGGTGTGGCATGGGCAAGTTGGCATGCGAGTACAGCCTCACGTATGCCAGCGGACTTGATATGATGCTTTTAGGGCAGGGCAGGTGCCTTGTAGAGTTAGAAGTTGGTTGGTGAGAATGAAGCACGCTTGCGAAGCACGCTTGGTCAGAATGAAGCACACTGGTCGAAATGAAGCACGCCAGCGGATACCAACTTGATGGCTCGTGGGACAGTACGTAGGCCTGATTGCAGACGGTTGGTAGGCGTGCGCGAGCTTACACACGCACGCACACACACGCACACACGTACACGCACACGCACACACACACACACGCAAACACGCAAACACACATTCGCAAGTGCACATGCACACGCACACACACGCACACACGCACGCAGCCTGGCATAACTGTATGGAAGTCGGGTTGTGCTTGCGTGGCATGAAGGTCTCTTCGTCGAGCCAGCGCTTGACTTTCGCGCTTGCACACCCTTCCCGCTTATTGTAATAACCGCACGCCGGCGTACTCAGCTCACAAGTGAGCCGACTCAGGGCTCAGCCTATGCACTCAGGGCTCCTCGTCGGTGGCCGTCAGCGCAAGTCAAGGATCTTGGGCATGTGCCCCGTACTCAGGCTTGAGCACGCAGGTGTGCACAACATGGCAGGGGAGCATAGTGCTTGGGTGCGCACCATAAATCTGCCACCCTGTCACTTGAATCTATCAAGGAGCTGGGTTTTTGAGGTAGCAGACCTGAGCATCGGCTTTAGGTTGGTTTTGGCTCTTGCCATTGCACACCCTTGCCGCTCATTGTAATAGTCAGCTCCTTACAGGCCAGGGCCTCCCTTGATACTCCCTCCTACACTACACTCCGTCCTCACTGGCCAGTGCCTCCCTTGATACCTCAAGACAACCACAGCCTCCCGTTCCAGCTGCATTCCCGGAACAATTGGACGCAGCTGTGCATGCCTAGGTCTGTACTGTAATCTAGGGAGGCAGCAGCGCTTGAGGAGGAAGAGGAACAAAGCTGCACCTGCTTGTTGTACTGTTCCAAAGAGTCGCAGATGGCGTCCTTAAAGTTGTCTATGGTCACAAAGTTGGGGAAGAAGGGCAATACATCTTCGATCTTGAGTAAACCCTCTGCAAGTAATAACAGCATGGAGACCCTCCCGATGACTGCTTGCAGGCTTACACAGAAAGTGATGCATGTTTGATGCTGGGTGGGAACCAAGCCCCTTGTTGGAAGGGACCCAAAAGGCACTCTGCAACGGCGGGTACTCGGGAACGAAAGCTACAAGCAAAGGTACGTATGACCTTGAGCTGGCCACATTTGCACCGCGCTGCGCTCCCATGATGAAAAGCGCTACACTCAGAGCTCAGCCTGATGTGGACCTATATGCAGAGAGCCTGCAACATATCAAGCCAGATTGCTGGAATGGCAGTGCTCAACATGCCACGCACTGATGCAAATCAATTTTGCTGACACACAAGGCCTGTCACGGTAAGCAGGCGCACCTGCTATCTTGACTGGTCAAGGTCCAAGGCGTACTGCATCGCCTTCCATGAACCAAGGCCATGGACCCACAAACCATCACGGCAAGCAGGCGCACCTGCTTCCTTGACCAGGTCCACGGCTTGTTTTATTGCCGCTGTCTGGCGAGAAATCTGGTCAGGGCCGTCCGCATCAGAGCCCTGCGTGCACACAAGCCCTCACATACTTGATGCGCGTGCAATGTGGCAGGATGGGCACTTTTATAAACCTAGCCAGGCCGTCTGCATCGGAGCCCAGTGCGCACACAACCCCATACGTGCTTGACGTGCGTGCAATGTGGCAGGGTGGGCAACTTCGTAAACCTGGTCAGAGCCATCAGGGCCGTCCGCATCAGAGCCCTGCGTGCACACAAGCCCTCACATACTTGATGCGCGTGCAATGTGGCAGGATGGGCACTTTTATAAACCTAGCCAGGCCGTCTGCATCAGAGCCCTGTGTGCACACACCCCACACATGTGTGACGCGGGTGCAATGTGGCAGGGTACGCAAGTTGGTAAAGCTGTCCAGGGCCGTCTGCATCAGAGCCCTGTGTGCACAACAGCAATGGTACGCATACCCATGTAGCGAGGAAGGAAGGAAGGCTGTACGCCTTGGGCGCACGTTTACTTGACATCAGGCACATGCGGCGCATATACATGATGCTTCAGCATATACCCGAAGGTCCACAGGGTGGCGCCCAAGGCACACCCACGCACTTGGCACCTCCACAGGGTGGCGCCCAAGGCACACCCACGCACTTGGCACCTCCACAGGGTGGCGCCCAAGATACTCCCACGCACTTGGCATCTCTGATGACTGATGACTGACACGCACTAGGCACCTCTGATGACTGATGACTGACACGCACTAGGCACCTCTGATGACTGATGACTGACATGCACTTGGCGCCTCTGATGACTGACACGCACTCAGCACCTCTGATGACTGATGACTGAGGCATCAGTGTCTGCCTTTACCAAACGAGGCAGTGGTAGCCATTCAGGAGCATGGGAAGAGGTGCGTGCAGAGTGTGAAGCTTTAAATGTGCGGTTCATTTTAAGCAATATGTACACAAGCATGCGCTGGGCAACAGATGAACAGCCCTGCAAGGCTTGGCAAAACGGCAGCATAACAATTTGGCAATAAATGACTAACCACCAATTAAGTATTACTGCACACTTGCAAGGATCAAGAACCTGCGTACGACCAGTGCGCAGCAATCATAGATTTGATGAGGCTTGCGCATGCAGCTCAGCTCTGCACTTGCCAAGAGCACACACACATATGCATACACACTAAGGCTACATGTTACTGCGTACAGGACACACACCCACGGTAGCCATTTGCACCCAAACACAAACTCCAGCTACCTGCTGCTGCACCACATGCCGCGCGATGGCCAGCCAGAGGCGCCTGCGTGTGCTGCTTGGGCTCACGGCGGCTGCGGTGCTGCCCCCCCCTGCCTCCGGCCCAACAAGCGCCAGTGTCTCCTCAGGAGCCGCGCCCGCAACAGCCTTGGCAAGCTCCAGGTTGTTGTGTGCGCAGGCCACGCCCACGGCATCCGCGTGCATGCCTGCGTGCATCCGCGTGCATGCCTGCGTGCATGCCTGCGTGCATGCCTGCGTGCATCTGTGTGCATGCCTGCGTGCATGCCTGCGTGCATGCCTGAGTGTATCTGCGTGCATGCCTGCGAGCATGCATCCGCGTGCATGCCTGCGTGCATGCCTGCGTGCATCCGCGTGCATGCCTGCGTGGAGAGCATGCCGGGTGTAGGGGCAAGGGATGGAGATGGGCGGCTGTGGCTATCCCTGGGCAGGAGACAGGCAGGGGGGGCAGGAGTCTGACAAATGAGTGGCGTGTGTGAATGTAGCAGACATGCAGGTGGTGAACATCAGACCATCTGTAATGCTGGCGCCTTATTAGGACCCTTGGGTTCTACTTCATACAGTTTTTTTCCAGGCGTGCACTTTTTTGTTTTGGGGTTGCCCTAAGGACTGAATGTGCAGTCATTGCATGCATGCGTGCACTTCAGGACTGTGCATGGAGTGTGCGCGTAATCATCGCATACACGCATGTGCATTTCAAGGATATTGCATGGGAGTGTGTGCGTGTGCGTGTGTCTGTGTGCGCGTGCAAGAACAGGTGTTCATCCCACTCTGCGCACATAGCTCATCATATGAGTGCACCCATGACTGACACACACAGCACACAGCACAGCCACCTACTGCGCTACTATACACAACACTCACCAAGTTCGCACAGCAGCCTGACGGTGGCCTTGTCTTTGCCCTGCTGCTGTACGCGCCTCAAGGCATACTTGGGGTCGTACAAGGGCACCCCAGAGGCACTCCTAGCCCTGGGAGGGAGGGGGCGCAACACATGGGTAAACTACAGCATGTCCAGGGTACCATTGACAAATACGTAATACAAGGCCGCACTGGGGGGGAGCTTGAGACACACTATTGGCCCTTTCTCCAGACACTAAAAAATCAAGAATATGTCAAATGATGGTGTTTGGAGGGAAGCACATAGATTTGGGAGAATTTATAATCAGCAAGGCACTTAAAGCAGAAGAGTTATGATACAAGGTCCAGACAAGGAGCAGCTTGACTGGCGTGGTCATGGTCATCATGGGCAGCTATCATCACTGTGCCATAATATTCTTGTCAGCCGCAGTAGCAGCAGCAGCAGCAGCAGCAGCAGCGGGAGTGCAACAGCAGCAGCGGGAGTGCAGCAGCAGCAGCAGCAGCACCTGCATGCAGTGCCGACCTGAAGCACAAGGGCACATTGCATGCGCAAGCAGCAGCAAAGCTTGTGAGCCCCACCTAAACGTCCATCCAGTGCCAGGCTGCAAAATGGAGCGCTCTCAAATGACAAGAAGTAACCCAGTCCAGGCAGGAAACAAGCCTAATACAAGCCTATCAAAAGCCTATTACAGGCCTGCAAAGAGCTGACAGTGCTAGAGGCGGCCTTGCGTCTAAGCAGGGCTTACCGAGCAAGATAGGTGAGCAGGTCAGCCTCGTCATCAGCAAGCGCACACAGCGCAACAACGAGGTTGTGCACAGCACTGCAGGGGGAGGGAAAAAAGGTGGCAATAAGATGGGTTCGAAGCAAAAGCAGCTGTGCTGCAGACACTTCCACTGGCCAATGACGGGCATTGAGGCAGCCTTCCCAAGGTCCGTAGAAAAGAACAGACATGATGCAAGCCGCGGCCCTGTGCACCTTCTGCAGCCTCCTATACATCACTTTGCATCACTCCCAGCCACCAATGCACCATTCCCTGCCACCAACACACCATTGCCAGCCTTAAGCTATGATTGCGCTTGCAGAGAATTTGGCAGAATGTGACATATGGACCGTTTGTGCTCACTCATAAGCTTGCTGCCAAGGAGTGGCCATCTCACACCTATAGTAGGAGATTCAGCATGCACACCTCATGCGCCACTGAGAACTGAATGTCATCGGCACTGCTGCCACTGCACCTTGCCATCGTACAAGCGCAGCACGACTGCATGCGCAAGCGCTGCATGATTCATATGCCTGGCCCGGAAGACTCCTGCGCTGGTGTCTCTTTCACACGTCTACTGCTCGTGTGGAGCCTGCAGCCCTCGAAACTAGTTTGCTGTGGCAGGGCCCACTTTTTCCCGGGCAGTCCTGCCTCAAGCAAGGCTACCCCACGCAGTATCACATCGTATCACACCTGTCTAGTATTACCCTGTCTAGTATCACACCCGCCTTGTATCACACCCGCCTTGTTTCACACCTGTCTAGTATCACACCCGTCTTGTATCACACCTGTCTTGGCAGCGAGGGGGGCCATCAACCGCGTAAGTGAGGTAGCGCAGCACAGCACGCCTACCGGTCTCGGCACAGGAGGGCGAGGCAAAGCGCAGCATGGCAGGGATGAGGCGCCTGTGTGTAGCCGTGTAAGCGCGCATGTGTGTGCATGAACGTATGAATATGTGTGTGTGCGGATGTGTATGCACAGTGCACGTGTCAACAGGTTGTGTTTCCCCATGTGTGTACGCACTTGCCTCCAAGTGTGTATGGCTGTGTGTGTGTGACTGAAGAGTGCCTCCTAAACTCAAAAAGGGACGGGGGTCAACCTGGAAGCGCGCCCGCTGGCTGCAAGGCAACTCTTCAGGGCTCACATGCCTGCATTGCTGTCTTGTATAAAGCCAAGTCGGAGCCTAAATCTTATGCCTGCAACGTTGGCTTTTGCATATGCGGCCCAAGTGAACACACGCCTTAAGGCTGTGCCTGCATGCTCCCCCCACCTGACTATGCTTGCAGTCCCCACAATTGCACTTGGGCCCCCCTTGACAAAGTGAAGTGGTCCACACCAACCGCATCGCTGGCAAAGTGTATGTAGGGAAGGTCCAGAAGTGTGGCTGACAGCCTTCCTGGGGTCCCCCTACCACAAATTGCTGTGTACTTTAAGGAAGGGATAGGGAGACAAGCCCACAGCAAACGCACCTTTTGCCTCCAGAGGCGGGTTGGCCGTGTACTTCAAGGAAGGGATAGGGAGACAAGCGCACAACAAACACACCTTTTGTCTCCAGAGGCGGGTCGGCTGCCACGCCTGCATTCTCTCTTGTGGGTAGCCATCAACAGAATCACACACGCGCGCACGCACACACACACACATGCGCGCGCACACCAGGAATCCTGCACACATACATTCACAAACCTGGGCTCCAAGGGGGGATTGGCTGCCACGAGCGCGTCCACAGTGTTGTCCGGTGCGTCAGCCATCAGCGCCGGCGCAAAGCGGTACATCAGCTCGCGCGGGCAGCTGGGCTTGCGCAGCACCGCCAGCGCACGCAGCGCTCCGCCAGGGCGCTGCAGGCAGCAGAGGAGAGGTCCGCGTGACAGTTGCACGAATGGAATCGTGTAAGTGCATGCGCACACGTGTGCGCACGTCCGCGTGTGCACGTGCATGTGTGTATGTATATGTGCATGCAGGCTTGCCCCGTACAGCTGTTACAAACAGTGCCCTGCTTCCACATAGCATGCAGGGCGCAGAGCTGGTATTGACCATGTTGCATGGAGGGCGCAACACGCTTAAATATCTGCTGTTGAACACCGCAGCCTGAGCGTGGCATAAGAACAGTTCCAGTCAGAGTTCCGATCAGAGCGGGCACTGACGCCAGCCTTCGTGCACGCAGGCTGCCAACTCAATCGGTGACATACTGTTTGACAAAAACAAATGCAGTAGCAACAGCAAATTGGCATGCTGCTGTGATAGGGAGGCGCATGCAACCTAGTGGAAATGCACAGACCGACCGATGCTGCTCCTTGCATGCCAGCTGCAGCTGCGCAGGCTGTTGGGCGATGCAGTGCGCCAGCAACAGCAGCAAAGCATGCCACCAGGAAAGGAGGGGTATGCGGCGAGTGGTGGGAGCACAAAAAGCCTGTGCCACATGGCCTTCACGCAATGGCTGGCCACGAGGTACGCACCTGGAGCAGAGACTCGAGCACGGCTTCATGATCGCCCCGCGCCTGTGTGTATGGAGCAAACGCACACGCTAAGGGGCTTATGCAACTTCGTGAAATTGCTTCCAGGGAGAAGCCCTGCTCCAGGTGCATGCTCCACTGCGCACTCTTCCCACGTCAATGTTTGCAGGCTGCGCGCCTACTGCTCCATGCCAGCTAAGCAAGAGCTCAGCCGCCCTCTGCTCTCGATAACCCTGCTCACAACACGCGCACACACACTTGTGCGCAATACCCACGCCCTGCACTTTTGCACCTGTGTTAAAGCCAGGTGGATTTGCACAACGAACCCACACCTGTGCAAGTGTCCACAGCTCCTCCAGCTACCCTTGCGCACCCGCGTCTGTGTGCAAGTCAGCAAGGCGGGCATATACACTGTGCAGCCGCACCTGCGCGTAAGTCAGCAGCTCCTCCAGACGCCCGTATGCGCCCAGTAGCCCCGTGGTGGTGCCCACATCCAAGACGTCCACGTTCTCGCACAAAAAGTCATGCAGCTGCTGCTCTGCTGCACGGACAGCTGGGCTGGGCTTGCCGCCAGACTGCAGGGACAGCCAGGTTCCAGTGGGTGGAAGTCAGGATGCGCCTTGAGAGCCCAAGATGCGCCCATCAGGGGGGTTCCTTTTGAGGATGTACCCATGAAAGCCAGAATGAAAGCCGGAACTTTGCACTTCAACGGCATGGAGCGGGCAGATTGAAGAAGTGCTGTGGATTTTTGTTGCCAGCACACACAAGGGGCTGCTTAATTGGAAGCACCCTTGTGCACACTGCTTGTGGGGCACACAACAAGAAAAGCAGGTGTTCTGTACACAAGCTCTCTTCAGCACATGCCCTCAAAGAGCCCATCACAGAAAATTTTATGACCAAGCAGCACCTTCCTGAAAATGGGGCACCTTGCCAACATATTGGGGCACTTGTCACTGGTGAGTATTTCCTGACCTGACAAGCAGACTGGTGAGCATTCCCTGCCCACCCACCTCCCTACAGATGGGTGCATGGCCTGTTTAAAGAATAGCCCAGCCCCACTGCTCACCCTATCGCAGACATCTGCAGCCCCAGACGCCTATTCGTACGAGGAAAAATTTGAGAACATCCCTTCCAGGACCCCCAAAAAAACTCGAGCAGCTCCCTGTTGTTGAAGACAAGGAGCTCTGTCCATCTGGTGGGTCTGGCAGCAGCTCAGCCAGCAGAGGAGGCAGCATGGCCTTCCTACACACACACACTGAAAACAGACCACCCGCACACCTCGAGCAGCTCCCTGTTGATTGAGTCCAGCAGCAGCTCTGTCAACCAAGACGCTACCATTGTGGCCTGTGCGCGCTCGGGCTGGGCGCAGGCTGCAGACGCTGCAAGCAAGGAAGAGGCTGATGCCAAGCCTGCGAGCGCGTGCACATTGCAATCAGTGGGCACATCAAACAAGGAGGGAGTGGCGGATGCTGGGCCTGCAAGCGCATGCACATTGCCATCAAGGGGTGCTGCGAGCAAGCTGCCGGCTAGGAGCAGAAGATTGATGCCAGGCCAGGAATTGGGCATTCATGCATGGCTCAAGGGAGGATGCCAGGCCGGTGCATGCCGCAGCGGCATGGATACCTGGTTCTGCAACGGGCAGGTAGATGTGTTTATGTGGTACGTGTCACACATGCTGTGTGTGTATGTGTGTGTAGCGGCGTGTGGTGGACTTGGGGGGCATCCAGAGCTCTCCAGTAGCCACACTCCAAGCTTGCTCCCTACCAGGTCAACGCGCAAGCAGTGTTTGCAGCCGCAACCGATGGCCATCTTTGTATGGTCATGGGAGATGTAGCATCTTTAAGATGCAGGGCTTGGCGTGCGCTTCACTGGGCCTTGAAAGGCATCTGCGTATCGCTTTGAGTTCAGGGCGATCCAGCTTTATGCTGTTTGCTTCAGGATATGCACAGGAGCAGGATCACATGCACAAAGGCATCTGCATGAGCCTCTGACGTACAAAGGCATCCGCAAGAGCCTCTGACGCACAAAGGCATCTGCATGAGCCTCTGACGCACAAAGGCATCTGCATGAGCCTCTGACGCAGCCACGCTTTGAGCAAATGGAGAGCAAGCATGCATGCCTTGCCCTCATACGTGCTTGTCAGGGATGCAAGGGTCAGCAATTCTTGCACTGAGTTGCACTGAGTTTGAACTCAGCCAAGGCCAAAGGAGAAGGTGCACAGGGCACGCTATGATTACTGTGGAGAAGATGCACAGAGCACTCTGCGATCGCTGTTGTGTACAACAAGCATCCAGGCATTGCACCATGCTAGCGCATGCCTGAAGCTAATATCACTTGGACCTCCTTTTCTCAACACCAACAGTGCATGCAACGCAAGGAGAACTGCGCTCCCCTGCCGGCTGCCCTATCCCACTGCCTTACTGTAGTCATACACAGAGCACAGGAAGCTCTCATTCTCAGCAAACAGTGGGAATTGTGACGTACCCAGAGAGGCGCCCTCTCCCCAGCCCCCAGCCTCCCTCCCCCACAACAACGAACATCACACAAAGCACGCGAGGAGACTCAGCGTGGCGCATGGCACACCTTGAGGGCCGGCCCTGATGGGGGGTGGCATGGCGACGTCACTGTTCCCGCGATCTAAGTTGCGTGCGGTGCTGGACTTGAGGATTGCCAGTTTGGTGGCCAGGAAGATGCGGATGGCGCGGGGCGCCTCTGCGCCTACCAGCCTCAGCGCAATGTCCTCAAAGGGGGGCTGTGCGCCAGAGAGCTGCGCAGCACAGGTGAGCGGGGAGGGATGGGGTGCAGGAGTCCCCCAACAGTCTCAGCACAATGGCTTCAAAGAGGGCGCCGTGCCTGAGAGCTGTGTAGCATCTCTGAGAGGAAGGAGTGGGGCTGGGTCAAGGGGGGTTTGGCTAAGGTAAACCTAGGCGTCGCGGGGGAAATGATCAAGCGGCAGCAAGGAATAAAGCAAGGTGAGGGGGGAAAGGGGGCAGGGGGCACTGTTGAGGACCCGCAGAAGGAGACCCCCCTCTGCAGCGCTCGCCTGCATTGTTCTTAAGGCGAGGACGGACCAGGGAAGAGGCCTGCACATGCTCTTTTGAGCAGCAGGTTGTGCACGTTGTCTGGGGCATGCAGCAGTGAGTGCATGCCTTCTGGGGCAGCAGTTTGTGTGTGTCCTCTAAGGCAGCAGTTTGAGCTTGTCCTCTGGGGCAGTGGATCCCGCATGCTGGGAAGGGGGCCCACACAGGTTGGTGACTCTTACATTGTCGCGTCACCTGCGCATCAGCGCCTGCATACTCTCTTTGCCCAGCTGCCCTACAAGGGGCCCACATCAGGAAAGCAAAAGCTACGCAGGCAAAGAAGCTACTCCCCACATCAAGCGCACATCGGAGCGCCCCTGCTCACATCTTTTGGCCTTTGCAGCCCTGTGGTATGACTGCATCATGCACGCACACACACACACACACGCATGCACACGAAAAGGGTGTAGGGTGTGCAGGTCTGGACTGATGAAGACTTGTGCAATGAGGTTATGCAGAGATGCTCGTGCGACAAAGAAGGTGGGGGAGGGGATCACACTGGAACTAGGCAGAGGCGCTCAGTGACTGAACAGCAGGCCCTGCAGGGATCCTGAGCAGCGATAGCGCTCAAAAAATGCATGAGAAGAGTGCCCAGATACTGTGAGAGGCGCTTGCCGATTACGTGGGTGCTTGCTTGTTACATGAGTGCCGCTGCAAGAAGCGCTTGCCGCAACAAGAGGCGCCTGCTGGGTACGTGGACACTTGCTGATTCTCCATGGGTGCCGCTTTCAAGAGGCATTTGCTTTCCGACAAGGCATCAGCACAACACATTTGCCGCTGCGGGTGTCTCGCTGCAAGAGGCACTTGCTGATTAAAGGGGCGCTTGGAGGTTATATGGTTAGAGGGGCGCTTGGAGGTGATATGGATAGAGGGGCGCTTGGAGGTGATAT
>LKMJ01000356.1_pt1 | contig 33543 bp, 36 predicted proteins | sample 643391 | NCBI WGS metagenome assembly LKMJ01 (sample SAMN04112250, study PRJNA286221) | soda lake metagenome | biome: soda lake; feature: Kulunda Steppe; material: water; isolation source: sample PL-Br10 brine of Picturesque Lake | place: Russia: Kulunda steppe | collected 2010-07 | reverse complement strand
GACGCGTTCGGGCTCTGGGAGTTCACGACGGTCGAGGGGATGGAGAAGTTCGACGTCCTCGTCGAGACGTATCCGACGCTGTTCGAGCAGCTCCGGGCCACCGGCGAATCGATCCCGATCACGATGCTGCCGGGGAACCACGACCACGAACTGGCGGCCTACGACGAGTACGTCGAGCGCTTCGCCGAGTACAACGTCGACCTCGTCCAGGACCAGTCGATCGAGCGCCCGGTCGGTGATCGGACGATCCACTTCGAACACGGCCACCAGCAGGACCCGAACAACCGGATCGACGACTGGGGGAACCCCTACGCGACACCGCTTGGCTACTACTACAACACGCTCGTGACGAGCCGGGCCGGACAGCTTTCGGATCGGGGGAAGTTCAACTGGCTCAAGGACGTCCAGGCGGTCACCCCGACCGAACGGATGCCGGTCTGGCTGGGCTCGAAATACTTCTATCGGGAGATGAACCCGCTGTTGCGGTACGCGCTGGTCCCGTTCCTGTTGCTTTTCAACATCAGCGCGCTGCTTGCGATACTCCTTGGACTGGATCTGCTCGGCGTCTGGTCGATGCCGATCGATCGGACGACGGCCTTCCTCGGGCAGTTCGGGATCGCGGGCACGGCGGCGTGGTTCCTGCTCAGCGTGAACGTGATCGTCGCAGGGCTGTTGTTACTGGTCGGGATCCCGCTGTACCTGCTCAGACGCGATCTCAGGAAGACGATCGATCGGTTCGGCATCTTCGAAACGGAGCTCACCGTCGACGCCGAAAAACCCTACGTCGACGCGGCGCGCGAAATCTTCGAGGAACGCCCCGAGACAGCCGTGTTCTGTTACGGACACACCCACCGACCGCGGATGCGGAAACTGGATACGGGGCTGCTCGTCAACACCGGAACGTGGCTCAAGCGGCTCCACCGCCGCGACGGGATCATCGGCGTCCTCCCGCCCGTATTCTATCCGTCCTATCAACTCTGTGCGGTCCGGATCGCCGCCGACGGGGACGACGTTGCCGTCGAGTACGAGGCGATCGAAAAGCCGAGCCCGAAAGCCGAAGAGCTCACACTCACTGAACGGTTCTTCACGGTCGGCAGAGAGCCCGACGTCGAGTTGCCGGACCGGGCGACGGTCGACGGATCGGTTCCCGGGTCGGCCGACTCCGAGCGGTGATCCGTGTCGAAGCGCTTAACCCGAAATCGTTCGAACGCGGCGTATGAAACAGCTCATCATCCACGGCGACCCCGGGATCCGGAAAGGAGCCGTCATCGAGCACGACGGCGAGGAGTACGTCTGTTTCAGCATCTCACGCCAGGGCGAGTGGCACGGCCCCGAAGAGGTCCAGCTCTGGTGTACGGTCGGAACGCCCGAAGAGCGCGACGCCTTCGAACGCCGGGAGTTCGTCCCGATGCGACTCGAGACCGACGACGTCGACGCCGAGGACGTGACCGTCATCAAATCGAAGGGCGATCCGGCGGCGATCTGAGCCGACGGCCGGCTTACTTTTCTGCGACGCCGCTCCAGGTGTTCGTCGCCCCACCGTCGACGATGACCGACTCCCCGGTGACGAACCCCGAGAGCGGACTCGCCAGATACAGGACCGCATCGGCGATGTCCTGTGGTTGTCCCACCCGCCGCATCGGGGCCGCCCGTTCGTAGGTGTCCAGCGCCCGCCGATCCTCGCCGAACATCTGCAGGTCCTGTCTGGTCATCGGCGTCTCGACCAGCCCGGGACAGACCGCGTTCGCCCGGATCCCGTGTGGACCGAGCGCGGCCGCCATCGCGTAGGTCATCAACCGGACGGCTCCCTTCGACGCGCAGTAGTGGGCGCCGGTCGCCCGGCCCGTGACGCCGGAGATGCTCGCGAGGTTGACGATCGACCCCTCGCGGTCGGCGTCGATCATCCGTTCCGCCGCGATCTGTGAGCCGAAGAACGGTCCCTTGGCGTTGATCTCCATCATCTGCTCGAACTCCGCTTCGGTTATCTCGAGGAAGTCGTCGGAACGGGAGATCCCCGCGTTGTTGACCATGATCGTGACCCCGCCGAGGGCCTCGGCGGCGTCGACGGCCGCGTTCAGATCCGAGGTCGACGTAACGTCACACTCGACGTAGCGCCCCGTTCCGTCGTGCGCTGAACTGACCCGTTCGTGGGTCGGCTCCCCGCTCTCGCGTGGTTCCGACTGGAGGTCCGCGACGACGATGTCGGCGCCGTGTTCGGCCAGCGTCAAACAGATCTTCCGCCCGATACCGCTCGCACCGCCGGTGACGACAGCAACGTCGTCGGTGAGATCTAACCGTCCCATCGGCCTGACCCACACGAGAAACCGATATAAAGATTTGTTCCGGATTCCGGGGATCGCCCGCGTTTCGGCGAATCACTCGTCGAAGGCGACGGACGCCGCCACGTCCGGGTCAGGAAAGCAGCTCCTCGGTCGGGACTGCCGCTTCGAGCTTCTCTATCTCCGGAAGCTGTGCGCTCGTCACGATGAACGTATCGTAGAACCGATCACCTGCGACCGACTGGCCGACCGTGATCGAGCTCACGATCCGTCCGGCGTTTTCGCTGCCGATAAAGACGATCGAGGCGTCGTTCTCCCGGGCGAAACGCCGGATCCGACCCGCGATCGTTCCCCGCGGTGCGTGTCTGTCGACGGATATCGGGTGAAACGAGGCACCGGGAGCCAGTCTCGCGACCTCGGACCGGAGGTGTGAAAGCACCGTCTCGGTGTCGTATGGCTCCGTCCGGTCGATCCAGCCCTGTTCTCTGGCGTACTGTGTGTTGTTCTGTGGGATGACGCTCACCACGAGCAGGTCCTCCTCGAGCACCGTTTCGAACTGTACCGCCCGGACGAGGGCGGCCTTCGCGAGCGTCGAGCCGTCGAACGGAACGACGAGAGACATTCTATCGCTCAGTAAGTGAACTGGGGTAAGTAATGATTCTTCCGGACGACGCCTCCGAGATCGGGACGACGGAGAGTCGATTCGGTTGGGGGCCCGGTTCAAAGACGGGAGGGGCGGAAAATCTCACCGACGCGCGTTTATATACCCGCCGAGCAGGCTTCCGAGTACGCCCGAGCCCACGGCGTAGACGAAGGCAACGGCCGTCGCCCCGGCGACGACGAGTTCCCGTGAAAGCGCCAGTTCGGGCCCCGGAAGCGCGATACCGGGCGTGGCCGCGAGATACGCGCCGACCAGCAGATACGGGAGGAAGGCAACGGCCCCCGCGACCACACCCGCGAGGAACCCGTTTCGCCCGGCATCGTGATCGAGATACCCCGCGATCGCGCCGCCGAGAACCTCCGACAGCGGCAGAAACGAAAGCAGAAGGGCTACCGTTCCGCCGACGAGTCCGTTCGCAAAGCCGGCGGTCCGCCCCTCCGGATCGGGTCGATCGGTCGTGTCGCTGTGCTTGCTGGATCGCTCAGTGTTTGAAACGCTCATAGTTTCTCTCCACCTGTCCGGAGGGCCCGCTATCCGGAGTTGCTTGCTCCCAGTAATTTGGGACCTTTTTATAGGTCCCCCGAAGCGGCTCGAGACAGTTCACCACGGCTCGTCTTTCAGCCCGAGCGCGTACGCGATCGCGTTCGTCGAGACATGCAACACCGGCGTCAGAACGAAGACGGCGACGAGGACGAAAAGCGTGAACGTCTCGAAGAACCACCCGGTCGCGACGATCGCCGTCAGCGCGAGCGAGACGACGACGAAATCGAGTTGGTCGATGCCGGGGAAAGCGGCTCCGCGCTCCCGGCCGGTTCGGCGTTTGAGAAACGACGCGAGGATGTCGCCCAACATCGCGCCGAAGGCCAGAGAGACGGCCGCGGCGATCGGGAACGGATCGGCGGCGACGACACCGCTGACGAACGGATGAATCTGATTGAGGGCGAGGGCCACGGCGACACCCGCGACGGTTCCGAAGGCGGTCCCGCGCCACGTCTTGCCGTCGCCGAGGAATCGCTTGCCGTCCCCGAGTGTCATTCCGTTGTCGATCGGTCGACCGCCGCCAGCCAACACCGCGACGTTGTTCGGGATATAGGCGGGGAGCATCACCCAGATAGCCACGACGACCGTTTCGACGACCATACGGCGTCTGTGACCGCCGGTGGTATAAGAACCGTGGTTTATACGGTCCCGTCAGAACTGAACGCCCGGTTCGAAGACCCCGTCACTCCGGCGCCAGTGATGTCCCCGGAGATACGCTTATTTCGCCGTCGCCCCTTCTGTGACTGATGGATGGAATCGAAACGGTCACGGTCGACTCGTATTCGACACTCGTCGACGTCGGCTCACAGGCCGGGGCTCTGGAGGAACACGTCGCGGCGCTCGACGACGGCGAACGCGTCTCACAGCTGTGGCGGAGCCAGTATCTCCAGTACTCGATGATCGCGAACGACATCGACGAGTACCGGCCCTTTTGGGAGCTTATCGGCCACGGACTGCGGTACGCGCTCGAATCGACGGGATACGACGTCCCGGCCGAGACCCGAGACCGGATCAGACGGGCGGTCTACGAGGAGGAACTGACCGTCTTCGACGACGTGACGGACGGGATCGGACGGATCGTCGATGCGGGCTATCCGGTGTACGTCCTCTCGAACGGCAACCCCGAAATGCTCGATCATCTGGTTTCGGCCGCCGATCTCGGAGACCTCATCGCCGGGACGATCAGCGCCGCCGAGATCGAGAGCTACAAACCGGATCCGGCGATCTACCGTCACGCCGCGACGAGAACCGACACGCCGATCGACGGAATCCTGCACGCCTCGGGCGGCGGGATGCGGGACGTCTGGGGCGCAAAGCACGCCGGAATGAAGGCCGCGTGGCTCTCCCGCCCGGGGGAAAGCGTTCCCCGGGAAGACCTCGGACGGGATCCGGATGTCGTCGTCGAGAGCCTGCACGATCTCGCGGATCGGCTCGAGTAACGATCGGGGACCGCCGTCGGTGGTTCGGGCTACGGTTTACATACAAACCCGAAAAGAGCGACGGATATGAATTTCGGCGTCCTCCGGAACGAAGTCGAAAGGTGGGCCTGCGACGGTACTCTCAGCGAATCAGGGGGTGAGACGGTCTTCTCGTAGTACGGCGACCTCAACGAGAGCGGCCGCTCGGCGCGTGAAAAATAAAAGGAACGTTCGGTGATCGATCGACGAGACGGGTCGGTAGTGTGGGGTGTGGCGTGTGGAACGGCCGATCTTACATCATGCCGCCCATGCCGCCGCCCATGCCGCCCATGCCGCCGCCCATACCGCCCATGCCGCCGGGGCCACCGGGGCCGCCGGGTGCGTCGTCGTCATCGTCGTCGCTGGAGCCACCCTTGAGGTCGCCGGCGGCGATGACGTCGTCGATGCGGAGGATCATCACGGCCGCCTCGGTGGCGGACTCGATGGCCTGGGTCTTCACACGGAGCGGCTCGACGACGCCCTCCGCCTCCATGTCGATGACCTCGCCGGTGTACGCATCGAGGCCGGCGGTGTTGTCGCCGTCGGCGTGCTTGCTCCGGAGGTCGACGAGTGAGTCGATCGGATCGAGGCCGGCGTTCTCCGCGAGCGTTCGCGGGATGACGTCGACGGCGTCGGCGAAGGCCTCGACTGCGAGCTGTTCGCGGCCGCCGACGGAGTCGGCGAAGTCACGCAGCCCGAGCGCCAGCGCGATCTCGGGGGCGCCGCCGCCGGGGAGCACCTGACCGTCCTCGAGCGTCGTGCGCACGACGCCGAGACTGTCCTCGATGGCGCGTTCGACCTCGTCGACGACGTGCTCGGTGCCGCCGCGGAGGATGAGCGTGACCGCCCGGGCCTCCTCGACGTCCTCGACGAAGATCTTCTCGTCGCCGGCGATGGGCTTTTGCGAGACGGAGCCGGCGAAACCGAGGTCCTCCTCGGTGATGTCGTCGATGTTGGAGACGAGGCGACCGCCCGTCGAGCGGGCCAGCGCCTTCATGTCGGACTTCTTCGCGCGGCGGACCGCGAGGATGCCCTCCTGGGCGAGGTAATGCTGGGCCATGTCGTCGATGCCCTTCTGACAGAAGACGACGTCCGCGCCGACGTCGACCAGCTTGTCGACCATATCGCGGAGCTGTTTTTCCTCTTGCTCGAGGAACTGCTCGAGCTGGTCGGGGTCGGTGACGTTGACCTCGGCGTCGATCTCGGTCTCTTTGACCTCGATCGCGGTGTCCAAAAGCGCGATGTCGGCGTCCTCGACGAGTGCCGGCATGTTGTCGTGAGCGCGCTCTTTGCCGACGAGGACGCCCTCGACGAGTTCGGACTCGTCGACGGCGCCGCCGACGACCTTCTCGACTTTGATGTTGTCCGTGTCGATATCGTCGTCGTCGGCGACCGCGCGGACGGCGTCGACGACGAGCTCGGCGAGGAGTTCCTTGGAGTTCTCGGCGCCTTTGCCGGTCATCGCCGTGGAGGCGATGGACTCGAGGATATCGGTGTCGTCGGCTTCGACGTCGATAGCGATCTCATCGAGGATCTCTTTGGCCTCGGCGGCGGCCTGGCGGTATCCCTGTGCCAGCACCGTCGCGTGGATGTCCTGTTCGAGGAGATCCTCGGCCTGCGAGAGAAGCTCTCCGGCCACGACGACGCTCGTGGTCGTCCCGTCGCCGACTTCTTCCTCCTGTGTCTCGGCGACTTCGACGATCATGTTCGCCGCGGGGTGTTCGATGTCCATCTCGCCGAGAATGGTGACGCCGTCGTTCGTGACGACGACGTTGCCCGTCGAATCGACGAGCATCTTGTCCATCCCTTTCGGGCCGAGTGTCGTCCGTACGGACTCGGCGACTGCTTTCCCGGCGGTGATGTTCATCGACTGTGCGTCCTGTCCGGAGGTGCGCTGGCTCTCCTCGGAAAGAACGATCATCGGCTGGTTGCCCATCTGTTGTGCCATAGTCGTCCGAATGATTGTCTGTGGTTCTATATAAACCTTTCTGAGTAAAGAGGCGCAAAACCGCCTGACGAGGGACGGATCACCGTGACAACGGGTCGCAAGAAAGATTTATATATGATTTTAGTTGCAGTTCGGCTTTCGATCGGGGATAACCGTCCGACGGCGTCGGCCTCTGACGCCACCGGATCGATCGAACGGCGGGTCAGGCAGACCGCGAACCGTCAGGGAACCGGTGGTACTCGATGTCGTTCGAGCGCATCTCGTTGTGTCGGCGCTCCAGAAAGGAGTAGACGGCCCCGTGTGGCGCGCCGTCGAGGATCATCTCGGTCGCGCTGCGGACGGCGTCGACCTGCTCGGGCGAACCGATGACGCCGAGCGTCGTCCCGTAGATGACCACGTCCGCACCGCTGAGTTCGGCCATCAGTTCGCGGGTTCGGCCCTTTTCGCCGATGAGCCGACCCTTCTTCCTGCGGAGGTCCTTCTTGTTTCGGGTCGCGGCGTCGATATCGATCAGTTCGAACAACTGCATGTCGTCTTCGAGCAGCCGAAAGGCGTCCTCGGGCGCGAAGCCGCGACCGATCGCCTTGACGATGTCCGGTCCCTTCAGCCCGAGGATCGGATCGCCGACCGTCTCGACGCGAACCGAGCCCGTCTCGGAGTCGATATCCAGCCGTACCTCCGCCTTCGACTCGATCTCGCGCATCGTCTCACCCCCTTCGCCGATGAGCACACCGATCCGGTCTTTGGGAACAGTGACGTGTTTCATAGACCCGTTTGGTGACGCGGGCTTTTAAGCGTTCGTTGACGGACTCGATGGGGCGGGCCGCCGATGCCGGCTACAGCGCCAGTTCGTACTCGTACTCCTTGTGGAGCTCCCCGACAATTTCGATGTCCGTCCCCTCGCCCTGCTCGAACCCGACTGCCTCGAAGAAGCCGATCCCGATCGCGTTCCCTGAGAGGACGCCGCAGGCGATCCGGTCGACGTCCTGTTCGCGGGCCCACTCGATCACCCGATCGAGCAGCGCGGAACCGATCCCTTCCCCCCACCGATCGGGGTGAACGTAGAGCGTGTGCAACTCGACCTCGTCGGCCCACGTCCGTTCGGCGCTCGCAAAGCCGATGACTCCGTCGGCTTCGGCGACGTAAAAGGCGATCTCGTCGAGTTCGATCGCCGCTTCGATGAGTTCCGGATCGTAATACTCCGCGATGGCTTCGGCGATCGCCGCCGGCTTCAGAACACCGCCGTAGGCGGCGTACCACGCGGCTTCGGCCGCGTCGACGACGGCATCGACGTCGTCGGCCGTCGCCGGTCGGATCGCAACCGTCATACCGAGGCATCGATCCCGTGGAACGCCACGGTGTCGCTGTCGGTTTCGACAACGGCGACGGTCCGGTGTTCCTCCGGAACCGTCGGGAAATGCGCGCCCGGGTTGATCACGACGGTGTCGCCGACCGACCGCTTCTCGTGGACGTGCCAGTGGCCGTGGACGACGTAATCGTACTCCTCGGAGGCCGCAAGCGCCTCGATCACTGGTTTCTGTTCGCCGTGGATGACGGCGAACGATCGGCCGTCGAAGGTCAACTCGGCGAACCGACCGTGCAGGGTGCCGCCCTCGAGCGCGTCGAACGCCTCGATCAGTCCCTCGCGTTCGCCGTCGTTGTTCCCCCGGACGGCGTCCACTTCGATCCCGTCCCGATCGAGATGCGGGATCACCGGCGGCGCGATGAAATCGCCGCAGTGGATCACTCGCTCGACGCCGGCGGACTCGAAGCGGTCCATCGCGGCGTCGGCGGCCGGAACGTTGTCGTGTGTGTCCGAGAGCAGGCCGACGTGCATACCGCGGGTAGGCGGCCCACCGAAAAGAAGCCTCGGGGACGACAACCCCTATGGCCTCGGCGTTCGTCGATCCCGTATGACCGAACGGAACGTTCTCGGCGAGGAACTGGAGCCCTGCAGCACCGACCCGCTCACCGGCTTCGAGCGAGACGGCTGTTGTAACACCCATCCCAGAGACCGTGGCCGACACGAACTCTGTGCCGTGATGACGGCCGAGTTTCTCGAGTTCAGCAAAGCCCAGGGGAACGACCTCACGACGCCGCGTCCGGAGTTTCAGTTTCCCGGGCTCGATCCCGGCGATCGGTGGTGTCTCTGTCTCGGGCGGTGGGTCGAAGCGCTCGAGGCGACGCAGGCACAGCGGCTGCCGGAGACGACGGTTCCGTCCGTCGTACTCGAGGCGACGAACGAGGCCGTTCTCGACAGTGTCGAGCTAGAAACGCTTCAGGCTCACGCGTACCGAACGGAATAAAAGATCGACCGGATCAGAAGGCGATGAGCTCCCCGTCGGCGAGGAAAAAGAGCACGTAGTAGACGACGAGCGCGAGTGCCAGGATCCACTGGCCGATCGAGACGTCCCGTGCGTCACCGACCGCCACTTTGAGCAGCGGGTAGCTGAGGATTCCGGCGGCAAGCCCGTTGGCGATCGACGCCGTCAGCGGCATCACGGTGATCGTGAGTCCGGCCGAGATCGCCCAGACGGGGTCCTCCCAGTCGATGTCGGCGACACCCTGCAGCATGATGATCCCGACGACGACCAGCGCAATGTAGGTCGCATACAGCGGCAACAGACTGACGATGGGAACGACGGCGAGTGCAGCCAAAAAGAACAGCCCGACGACCAGCGCGGTGAACCCGGTTCGGCCACCTTCCTCGATACCCGTCGAGGACTCGATGTAGGTCGTGACCGTCGAGGTGCCCATCATCGAGCCGGCGGTCGTGCCGACGGCGTCGGCCATGAGCGGCTTGTCGATGTCCGGCAGATCGCCCTTCTCGTCGAGGAAGCCGGCGATCCCGGAGACGCCGATCAGCGTGCCGGCCGTATCGAAGAAGTCCACGACGAAGAAGGTAAAGACGACGAGAAGGAAGACGAGCGGGTCCTCGGTGATCTGGCCGAGTCCCTGAACGAACCCCTCGACGAGCGGGAGGAAATTATACTGGACGTCCAGGAGGAACCCGAAAAAGCCCTCCTCTCTGATGACCTCGATCGTTCCCGGTGGGGCGAATGCTTCCTCCTGTCCCGGAACGAAGAGAGCGACGAGCCACCCCACGGTGGCCGTCGAGAGGATACCGATGATGATCGACCCCGTGACGCCGCGGGCGTACAGAAGCAGCGTCAACGCGAGCCCCGCAACTGCGACGATCGCCGTCGGATCCAGGAGGAAGTTCCCGAGCTGGACGAGCGTGCCGCCCGGATACTCCACGACCACGTTCATCTCCTGCAGTCCGAGGAACAACAGGAAGACACCGATACCGGCCCCGACGGCGAACTTGACCGGTTCGGGGAAGAGTTCGATGACGTACCGTCGAGCCCCGACGGCGGTCAACGCGATAAAGAGGAGCCCTTCGACGAAAACGGCCGCGAGCGCGACCTGCCAGGGGACCCCGAGCCCCAAAACGACGGTGAACGCGAAGAAGGCGTTCAGCCCCATCCCGGGCGCCAGTCCGAACGGCCGTCTGGCGTAAAACGCCATGACGACGATCGCGACCACCGAGGCGAGGATCGTCACCACCGCCAGCATCTGCAGTACCTCGGCTTCACCCATCCCGGCCGGCGGATCGGTCATGATCGCCGGCATGAGGATCGACGGGTTCACCACGATGATGTACGCCATCGCCAGAAACGTCGTCGCCCCCGCCAGCGTCTCGGTCCGGAGATCCGTGTTGTTCCCCTCGAAGTCGAAATACTCCGCCAGCGAATCACCTACACCCATGTTTCACGTTCGGGGGTAGCACGGAACGCGGGTATAAAATTTTCCCTCCTGATTCCCGAATAATTGTGCAAATCTATGGAAAAAACCGTTCCCATCGGTTTCTCACTCCCGCGAGAGCAACGCCCCGACCGGCGCGTCGGTGTGGTCCCGGGCGCGTTCGATCCCTTCGTCCCCGACCGCAATGAGTACGAACACACCCGCCACGTCCGCGTCGGCTGTCGCTGCGATCTCCAAAAGTAGTTCCTGGGTCTCCCCCGATCGGATGAGATCGTCGACGACGAGGACGGATTCGCCCGAGGCGATCGCGTTTTTCGGGAGGTAATAGTCGATCTCGATCCCCGACGAGAGCCGCCGTCTGGCCTCGATGAACTCCTCGACGGCGGTCTCTCTGGACTTTTTGGCGTACACACAGCGACCGCCGAAATAGCGGGCCATCGCCGCCGCAAGCGTGATCCCGTCCGTCGCCGCCGTCAGGACGACGTCGGGTGGGTCGATTTCCAGCGTTTCCGCGGCGACGGGCGGGACGAGGGACAGAAGCGACTGATCGAAGACGAGCCGCGAGTTATCGACGTACCCCTCGGCGTCGACGGCGATCCGGGCGTCGATCTCGTCGGCCAGAAGCTCCCGTCCGACGTTTCCGACGACGTTCCGGGCGCGGCGCTCGCTCGGCAGCACGTGGCCGTTGACGTAGCGGTTCAGATCGCCGGCCGGCAGCCCCGTCTCCTCGGCGAGTTCGTCGTACGTGTGCGTCTCCTTCAGCGTCCGCAACACGTCGACGGCTCGCAACTGGAGGGCGGCCTTCTCCGAGCGGTTCATACGTTCCAGTGGCTTACGGCACGTTGATGAATACTTCGGTGTCGACATCGGGGAAGATACCCACCTCGCTGTGTATCCGCCCGCGCTCGGCGTCGGCGCGAAAATCAGGCGCTGTCGGTGATGTGGCCTTCCTCGCGGAGCTGGTCGGCCTCCTGTTTCTCGTATCGCCAGGCGACGTCCGCCTTCTCGTCTTGCCAGTCCCAGGGTTCGACTAACACGACGTCGTCCTCGCGGATCCAGATCCGCTTTTGCATCCGGCCGGGGATCCTCGCGGTCCGCTCGGTGCCGTCCATACACCGTACCCGTACCCGGTTCGCGCCGAGCATGTTCGTCACGACGGCGAACACCTCGTCCTCGTCGGGCATCCGAAGGTTTTTGCGCCCTTCGTTGTCGCTCATACCGCACGGTTGGACAGGAACCGTGTTAAGGTTTTATTGACACGACATCACGAGCCGAAAAAGAGCCCGGATCGACCGTACGATTATACCGATCGGGGGCGAGTGTCCGGGCATCATGTCGATGCGAGCCGTCGTCTTCGAGAAGCCGGGGGAGTTGATGGAGATCGAAACGATCGAGCGACCGGAACCGGGTCCGGACGAGGTCGTCGTCGAGACGGAGGCCTGCGGGATCTGTCGATCGGACTGGCACGCCTGGCAGGGCGACTGGGAGTGGGTCGGCGTGTCGCCGACTCCCGGACTCGTCTTCGGCCACGAACCCGTGGGGAAAATCACCGAGATCGGCGAGGATATCGAGACGCTGAGCGTCGGCGATCGAGTCTGCGTTCCCTTCAACCTCAGCGACGGCACCTGTCGGCACTGCAAACAGGGCCGGGCGAACATCTGTGAGAAGGTCGTCCCACTCGGATTCGTCCCGTTTCAGCCCGGCGCCTTCGCCGAGGCGTTTCCCGTCCGAAACGCCGATCACAACGTCGTGAAACTGCCCGACAGCGTCGATCCGGTCGACGTCGCCGGGCTCGGCTGTCGGTTCGCGACCGCCTTCCACGGACTCGTCCATCGAGTCGACGTCACGCCGGGTGACTGGGTCGCCGTCCACGGCTGTGGCGGCGTCGGCCTCTCGGCCGTCCACATCGCCGACGCCCTCGGTGCGAACGTCATTGCGATCGATCTAACCGAGGAGAAACTCGGGAAGGCCCGAGAGCTCGGTGCCGACGAAACGGTCGACGTCACCGACGTCGAGAACGTCCCGGTCGCGGTGAAAGAACACACCCCGGCGAACCGCGGCGTCGAGGTCAGCGTCGACGCGCTCGGCGTCGCCGAGACCTGCCGGAACTCGGTCGAGTCGCTGTGTAAGGGCGGACAGAACCTCCAGATCGGGCTGACCACGAGCGAGGAGGAGGGCGAGGTGTCGCTGCCGGTCGATACGATCGTGATGGAGGAACGGGAGTTCGTAGGCTCGTTCGGCATGCCGCCCCACGAGTACGAGGAGATCTTCTCGATGATGGAACGCGGGAAGATCGATCCCGGACAGATCGTCTCCGAGACCGTCTCGCTCGAGGAGGTGCCGGCGGTCATCGCCTCGATGGACGACTACGACACGGTCGGGATCCCGGTCTGTGACGAGTTCTGAAGGCCACGCGCTGACGGCAAGCCGCCGGGTTTAATCCTCGGAAGCGGCTTCGATGGGTATGGACACCCATATCGCCCGAAAGGCGCTCGGCGACAGCGGACTCGTCGGCGTCGCGCTCGCACTCGTCGGATTTCTCGCGTTGGCCCGCGAAAACCGCCGTGTCGCGGTCGGGACGCTCGTGATGCTCCTCGGAAGCGCGCTCGTCGCCCACGGACTCGTCGAGTCGTTCCTCGAGTCGATGGGGATGGAGTACGGGGATCTCTACTGACCGGGGCTACGAGAGCAGGAAGCCGGCCGTCAGCACGATCAAAAGTACGAGCATGAAGGCGATTTCGTGTTCCTCGGCGAATTCGCCCACCGGTTCGACGGTGTGACGGAGGAGCAACGCACCGCTGATGATCCAGGCTGCGGCCGCCAAAAGCGGTGACGAACGCACGATCACGAACCCGTAGAGAAGCATCAGCACGATGATCCCGACGTCGATCTTGACTTCGCGGTCCATCGTCATGGGTTCGACGAGTCGACGGGTGCGTTCCTTGCGAAAAGCGAGACACGGGACGGGTTCTGTCGGGACATGATAGCTAGTTGATCGGGGCCTCGGACGGTCCACGGCCCATACCGCCACTGTGGACCGCCGCGTCTTATATGTTCGCTGAACAGACAGTGTTGTCCAGCAGTTTCTTTTATAAACAATTTACGAGCGCCCGATCTCGATTCACGGACGATAGCTGAACCTCCTATCGCACCTCTATGGAGTATACAGGGGCCGTGAGCCAGCCGAACGTTTAATATTGTGGCAGAAGTATTGTTTTGTATGCACAACACCATCCGAACGCGGGCGGCAATCCGCCGTCCGGTCGACCGATGAGCGGGAAGTCGGCAGTCATCGCGACCGATCTCTCTACCGCCAGCGAGACGATGATCAACTCCGAGACCGGGCTCGGCTGCCTCGGCCGGATCGGCGTCGACCGGATCCACCTGGTGACGGTCGTCCCCTCGAACGTCCACTCCGGGATGCCCGGTATGGGTTTCCGGGAACGCCGCGAGCGCGTCCTGAACCGCTACCGACGGACGATCGAGGAGGCAGGGTTCGACGCCGAGACGCACGTGGTTCGCGGGACCCCCCATCGACGGATAAACGGGATCGCCGGGACGGTCGGGGCCGATCTGATTCTCGTCGGCTCGCGAGGGAAAAGCCCCCTGGAGAACCGGGTGATCGGCTCGACGGCGCGAAACCTCGCGCGGACGACCGTCGTGCCGCTGCTCGTCGACCGGATCGAACGGGGCGTTGAGGACCCCGAGCCGGTCCGACGTCATCTCTTCCGACGGACGCTCTATGCGACGGACTTCTCCGAGAACGCCGAACGCGCCCTGAAAGTCTTCGAATACCTCAGACACGCCACCGAGGAGGTCACGCTGATCCACGTCCGAAGCCCGAAGGAGGGGCTCGGAGACGCCGAAGCGGACCCGAAGACGGAGCTCGAAGCGATCGAGAGGCGCCTCGAGGCGTGGGGACTGGACGCCCGAAGCGAACTCCGGAGCGGTGATCCGGCCAAGGAGATCCTGGCGGCCGAAGCCGAACACGAACCGAGCACGCTGTTGCTCGGTTCCCGCGGTCGTAGCCGGCTTCGGCGGCTGTTACTCGGCAGCGTCTCCGAAACGGTTATCGCCAGAGCGACCGGAAACGTCTTTCTCGTCCCACCGCCGCGCTCGGTGTGAGATTCAGCCGTCGAACCGGAGCAACCGGAGGCCGATCAGACTCACGAGCACTGTCGAACCCTCGTGACCGATCACCGCGACCGGAAGCGGGATCCCGGCCGTGAGGATCGCCGTGATCATTATCGCGATCGCGCCGAAGGCGATCGAGAAGTTGATGTACAGCGTCCGCCGCGTCTCTCGACTGAGCGAGAGCGCGTACGGCAGTCGACCGAGCGCGTCCGACATCAACACGATATCGGCCGTCTCGAGAGCGACGTCGGTGCCGGCACCGCCCATTCCGATGCTGATGTCCGCCGTCGCGAGCGCGGGTGCGTCGTTAACACCGTCGCCGACCATCGCGACGGCCTCGTGAGTCTCCTGTAACGCCTCGATGTGTTCGACCTTTTCCTCGGGAAGCAACTCGGCGTACACCTCGTCGATTCCGAGTTCCTCGGCGATGTGTGCCGCAACCCGTTCGTTGTCGCCCGTCAGCATGACGATCGTCTCGACCCCGCTTTTGCGCAGTTCCTCGATCGTCTCGGCCGCATCCGATCGGATCGTATCGGTAAAGGCGATCCATCCGAGTACTCGCAGCCGTTCGTCCGTCTCCTCGACGACGAGCACGCTCGTTTTGCCGCTCGCTTCCAGTTCGTCGAGGGCTTCGAGGCCGGGGGCGAGCCCGTCGATCGCCCCCGGATCAGTGACGGTATGGAAATACCGACGATTGCCGATATGGATCGTTCGGTCGTTCACGGTCGCGTGGACGCCTTTCCCGACGACCGCTTCGAACCCGCTCGCGTCGGAAACCTCGAGCGAACGGGCCTCGGCGGCCTCGACAGTCGCTTCGGCCAGGTGATGTTCCGACCGGGACTGGACGGCCGCCGCAAGCGCGAGTAGACGGTCGTCGCTCTGAGGGCCGTTCTCGTCCTCGAGGGCGGAGACGTCCGTCAGTCGGGTGTTGCCCTCGGTCAACGTCCCCGTCTTGTCGAACGCGATGGCGTCGACGCTCCCCGCCGTCTCTATGTGCTCGCCGCCTTTGAACAGGACGCCCTGTCGTCCGCCGGCGGCGATCGCCGAGAGCACCGCCGCCGGCGTCGAGATGATGACGGCGCAGGGCGAGGCTGCGACCATCAGCGTCATGGCGCGATAGAAGGTCGGATCGAAGGCGTGATCCAACAGCACGATCGGGATCCCGATAGCGATCAACGTCATCGCGAAGACGCCCATTACGTACGGCTGCTCGAAGCGGTCGATGAGTTGCTGTGTCGGAGCCTGCTTGCTCTGTGCCTCCTCGACCATGTGGATAAGCCGCGAGATGGCCGATTCGTGGGCCTTCCGGGTGACCCGAACCTCGAGGCTTCCGGTCTCGTTTATCGTCCCGCCGAAGACCTCATCGCCCGGTTCCTTCGTCACGGGAACGGACTCGCCGGTGAGCGAGGACTGGTCGATCGAACTCTCGCCGTCCTCGACCACGCCGTCGAGTGGGAGCCGATCGCCCGGACGAGCGACGTAGACGTCGTCGATTTCCACGTCGTCTATCGGAACTGTCACCTCCTCGCCGTCGCGGAGCACCCGGGCTGACTCGGGGCGAAGCTCAATGAGCGATCTGATCGCCGTTCGAGACCGACCGATCGCGTACGCCTCCAGCACGCCGGACAGGGAGAACAGAAACAGGAGCATCGCTCCCTCGAACGGCGCGCCGATGAAAAGCGCACCGAGGGCCGCCGTGATCATCAGGAGATCGATCTCGACGGCCGGCTTTCGCAGGCTCTCGAGGCTCCCTTTGAGACCGTACCACCCACCGAACACGTACGCGACTGCATAACAGAACCACACGACGAACGAAGACGCACCGAGCCACCCGCCGAGCAAGCCGCCGATCATCCCGAAGAAGGTGAGCGCGACGAAGCCCGTCTGTAATCGGAGTTCGGACCGTTCCGGGGAGTTGGTCGGCGGTTCGGACGCTCCGAGTACCGACTTCGAGGTGGCCTTCACCCCAGTAATTCGCTTCTTTTGAGGAATAAACGTTTGTACTGTCTCCGAACCGCCCGTATTCGACGAACTCCGGGCACCGAACGCTTTTATCAGCGACAGCGGATATCACCGGTATGACGACGTTTCGGGTCACCGACGGAGTTTACGGGATCGATACGGGCCTGTTCGGCGGATCGTTCACGTCCGTGTACTGCTTCGACGACGAGGAACCGACGCTCGTCGACAGCGGAACCGAAGCGACTGTCGAGACAGTCGTCGACGGGTTGAACGAGATCGGCGTGCCCCCGGGAGAGCTGGAAAACATCGTCCTCTCACACGTTCACGTCGACCACGCTGGCGGGGCCGGATCGCTGCTCGAGTACGCCCCCGACGCCGACGTGTACATCCACGAGATGACCGCGCCGCATCTGGCGGACCCGTCGGGACTCATCGAAAGCAGCCGGCGGGCGATGGGCGAACATTTCGACGCGATGGGCGAGCAGAAACCGGTCCCCGAGGACAACATCGTCACCGTCTCCGACGAGGGGACGACGGTCGACATCGGCGAACACAGCCTCGAGCTCGTCTACGCGCCCGGCCACTCGCCGGATCACTTCGCGGTCTGGAACCCCGAACGCGGGCTGTGTTTCACCGCGGAATGTCTCGGCAGCTATCTGGAGGCGGCCGACCGATGGGTCCCGCCCTCGACCCTCCCGAGTTTCGACGTCGAGGCCTCCGCCACCGCGATCGACCGGGTCGAAGCGCTCGACCCGGACCGGATCGTCTTCCCGCATTTCGGTGTCTGGCCGAAAGCGCCCGAAGCGGCGTTCGAGACCGCGAGAGCGGAACTGCGCCGGTTCGATGACCGCATCATGGAGTTCTACGAGTCGACGGGCTCCGTCGCGGAAACGCGGAAAGCCGTCGGTGAGGAGCTTCTGGACATCGCCCCGCCGTACGAAGAGCAGGTCGCCTCGTTCTATGCGGAGATTATCACTGATGGATACCTGAAATACAACGGGATCGACGTGTGACTGATCAGTCACGGGTCGACGGCGGCGAGGTTCCGTCGATCGGCAGGCATGGGTATCGGTTACCCGCGCTAGCCGATCACTCATCGATGGATACCGGGTCGCTCGGAACGGGAGCAACGAGGGGCGTCACCTACCCGCAGTAGGCGTTTTCCTTGTCGGTCATGTTCCGGATCCGTTCGCGAGACGTCGGCTCGAACTGTCGCTGTGTGCGGGCCGAGGGGCTCGCGGGTGTTTCACCGGGAGCGGCCCAGAGGTCGGTCTGACCACGGGCTTCGATATCTGTCGTCGGGGTGTTCGGGTGCGGTTCGGTCGTCGTCTGTGGGTTCGTGCTCATGTGAAGTCGGTCGGGTACGGTCGAAAGCGGTACGTATCGAAAAGCAGGGACTAACGTACACGTACACCGAGAGCGAGCAGCGACCCACCGTCGCGAGTGGTTTCTCGCATCCGTTTCGCTATACTACATTATTGTTCATAAAGGTTCCTGTTCGTCACGGAGAGGGACGGGAGCGATCAGAAGTCACGGAGGACGATCGTCGCGTCGAGACGGCCGTAGGGGATGTCGTATCGCTCCGTCGGATCGAACGGAAGCAGCTCCGGGGCGGTCGTAAGTGCGACCAGCCGGTCGACGTCGCCCGCGAGCAGCCGCTCGTGGAACGCCCCATAGAGCGCCCGGAGATCCTCGCTGATCCGGATCCCGAACGGGAGGTTCGTGACGACGAGGTCGGCGGCGATCGGTTCGGTTCGGGCGTCGGCGTCGACGATCCCGATCGCTTCCGAGAGGTCGGCAGCGTCGCGGTTGACCCGCGCACAGCGACGCCACTTCTCACAGCGGTCTCGGGCCTCGATGTCGAGCGTCGACGGGTCAAGGTTCGGTGAACTGGGGGCGTATTCGTTTCGGAGCGCCCGGAACCGCTCGCCGTCGTAGCCGGGCAACAGTTCGAAGTTCGGATCGAGATCCGGGCGCGGGACGCGGTCTGTCGCCGCAAGGGCAGCCTCGATCGGAATCGTCGCCGATCCGGCCATGGGATCGACGAGCCGATCGGTCGACTCGTATCCGGCGATCCGGAGCATCGAGTACGCGAGCGTGCTCCGCAGCGGGGCGTCGTGCTCACAGACCCGGTAAGGGCGCTTGTGCAGCGAATCACCGGTCAGGTCGATCGCGAGCGTGAACCGATCGCCGTAGAGATACGCCTCGAGCCGAACGGTCGGGTCATCGAGGTCGACCGGAAGCCGGACGCCGGTCGCCTCGCGGTAGGTGTCGATAACCGCCTGCCCGACCCGTTCGGCGACGTCCACGCTCGTAAAGTCGTGGGTGCCGTGTCGGGTGCCGACGACGCCGAACGGTTCCGCCGGGAGTCGCTCGGCGATCGCCGCCGCAGTCGTTCGCTTATAAATATCCCCGAGTTCCTCGATGGGGCCGTCGAAGAGCACGGCCATGATCCGATGGAGGCTCCTCGCCCGGTAGTGGAGCTTATAAACGTCCGTCTCGTTTCCGTCGAACTCGACGACGCCCCGGTGGTGAACGGACGGGTCGGTCCCGACGAGATCCTCGATCTCCGCGGACGCGATCGACTCCAGTCCGCCGTTCGTCGTCGCCAGAAGTCGCACAGTTACGATAGCGCCTCCTCTTATAAAAGCGACACGTCGGGAGCGCCGAGTTAATAGTAAACTTTCAAAAGTTTTATTACGAACCGCGGACAATCAACGACTGCATTCGAGGTGAACAGTCATGGCACTGCCCACGAGCCCGAGTAACTCCTGGATGCAGAGCCTTGATTTCCCGAGCGAACTGTTCTGGACTGGAAGCAACGACTACGAACTGTACGAGGAGGACGACGAGTTCGTACTCAGCGTCGAGATGCCGGGGTTCGATCCCGAAGAGATCTCGGTATCGTGGAAGGACGGCGTTCTCAACATCGCCGCCGAACACGAAAACGAGCACCGCAACCAGCGTCGGACGTATCACCGGCGGTTCCGGTTCCCGAAGGACGTCGAAGACGAGTCGATCTCCGCCGAGTACACCAACGGTATCCTCGAGGTCCGGCTGCCGATCCTGACGGACGTCCCTGTCAGCGGCACCGAGATCGAAGTTGAGGCATAAACACCGAGTCGGTTTTCGTTTCTCCGTAAGCGGGTACCGATTCGTTTGACAGCATCTCGGATCGAATACACCCCTCTCGCGGAACTATCGACCGAAACAGCCGACTTCGAGGACGACCACATGTTACTCCGTTTCCGGCCGGAACTCGAAGCGTGCGCCGCCGTCGCGTCCCTCGGAGACTACAACTGTCCAGTCGTGGGCGGCCGCGATCTGTTCGACGATCGCGAGCCCGAACCCCGTCCCGTCCTCATCGGTCGTGTACCCACGATCGAGAACCTGCTCGCGCTCTTCAGGTGAAATCCCGGGACCGTCGTCCTCGACGAAAAACCCCTCGACGAAATCCAGCGGAGAGACCCGGACCGAGACGTTCTCGCCGGCGTGCTCGATCGCGTTGCGGAACAGGTTCGAGAGGAGTTCGCGCAGGCGATCCGGATCGGCGTCGATCGTCGCGTCTTCGACGGTCAGGTCCGCCTGCTCGATCTCGATCTGTTTCCATGCGGCGTCGGCGACGGCCCCGAGCGCGACCGGTTCGGCATCCAGGACCTGCTGGCCCTGTTCGGCCATCGTTAACAGGTCATCGATGAGTGACTCCATCCGGTCGACGATCTTCCGGAGTTCCTCACTCCGTCGGCGGACGGTTTCGGCGTCGATGCTTTCCTCGTCCGCGACTGCGCTGAAGTCGTCGATTTCGGCCTTCAGGAGCGTGAGCGGGTTCCGAAGATCGTGGGCAACCGAGTGGCCGTACTGTTTGAGCCGGTCGTTCTGGGCTTCGAGCTTCCGTTCGTACGTTTTGAGTTCGGTGATATCCCGGTTGATAGCGACGAAGCCGGTGACCTCGCCGACGGCATCGGTGATCGGTGCGATCGTCTGATCAACGACGTACCGGCTTCCGCTTTTGTCCTCGTTCGTCACCTCGCCGTGCCAGCTTTGGCCGGATCGGATCGTCTTCCAAAGCCGCCTGTAGAACTCCCCGTCGTGCTTGCCGGATTTGAGCATCGATGGGGTGCGACCGACTGCCTCGGCCGCTGAGTAGCCGCTGATCTCCGAGAACGCCTCGTTGACGTACTCGATCCGGCCGCCGGTGTCCGTGATGAGGACTCCGTGGCCGGCGTGTTCGACGGCGCTTCTGAACCGCTCGAGCGTCCGTTCGCGTTCCTTTCGGTCCGTGATATCGATGTTGATAGCGACGAACCGCTCGATCTCACCCCCGGGACCCTCTACGGGAGCGATCGTCTGATCGGCAACGTATCGATCGCCAACTTTCGTCGTGTTTACTATCTCGTCCCGCCAGACCTCGCCGGAGAGGATCGTCTCCCACAGCGCCTCGTAGAACTCGCGGTCGTGCTCGCCCGATTTGAGTATCCGGGGGGTCTGGCCGACCGCTTCTTCGTCCGTATACCCCGTCGTCTCCCCGAAGGCCTCGTTGACGTACTCGATCCGACCGTTGCGGTCAGTAAAATACACAGAGTGGCCGGCATATTCAACGGCTTGACGGAACATCGAGAGTTCCGTCTCGCGTTCCTTCCGGCTGGCGATATCGCGGACGACGACGTCCGCACAGCTCCGCCCGTCTCCGGTTCGGGCCGCCGCTATCGAAACCCAGATCGGATCGCCCTCAAGCGTCTCCGCGAGGATCTCCATATCACGAACCACATCCCCGGATTCGAGCCGCTCGCGGAGTCGGGCCCGATCCGTCGGATCCCGGTAGAGGTCGACCGCCGCGGTTCCGAGCAGTTCCTCCGTCGAATCAGCCTCGAACAGCGAGGCGAACGCCCCATTTGCGGCGACGATCTGCCCGTCCGGTTCGAGAACGCTCCGATAGACACCGACTGGGAGGTCTTCGGGGCTGGGGACCCGGTCGGTACGGTGTCCACGGACAGCGTTCTCGATCCGGTTCGTGAACACGGCGTACGGTATCGGTTCCGGGCCCGTTCCCGTCCGAACGACATCGGTCGCACCGGCCTCGATCGCTGCTTCGGCGATCCCGGAGGCGTCCGTGGCGGTCAGAAAAACGAACGGAACCGTCGGATGTTCGGCCCGGATCGTCCGAACGAGGTCGATACCGTCGGCTTCGGGACCGGCAACCACACAGTCGGTCCCACCGGAACGAAGACGATCGAGAGCAGCACCGGCGTCGGGGACCGTTTCGACGGCGAATCGGTCGTCACCGTGATCGGTGATCGTCCTCGCGGCCGACTCACTGCCGACGGAGAGAAGCGAGATCGAATCGGAGACGTCAACCATAGTATCGTCAGCCGCGGGGTCGTATATTTGAGCTTCGATCAGTCCCGTCAGATGGGACGGTTTTCGGGGTACAGTGGGGAGAGATCAGGGACCGACGCTATATCAGCAACAGTCCGACGAGCGCGATCGAGATCCACAGTATCTTCAGCGACGTGTTGACGACGATCACCTTCGTCCCGAACTCCGCACCCCAGATGCCGTACTGGAAGGGGATCGACCGTTTGAACGTCGAGACGGTAAAGGAGACGATCCCGCCGATGAGCATCGTCGCGACGGCGGTCCGGGGCGTGAAGATCCCGTCGGCGATGAACGGGGCGATCGCCAGAGCGCCGCTCGTCGTATCGAACGCGTAGATGACGATGATCGGCACCGCGGCGGCCGGCAGCCCAACCAGTTGGGCCAGCGGATCTGCTGATCCAGTGATCGCTTCCAGATCGTAGTAGGTCGTCAACAGGACGACGAGCGTGTAGACGAACGCCAGCCGCGGGAGGATGTCCCACGTCTTTTCGAGGCCGCCGCGGCCGGCATCGAGCAGTTTCTCCCGGACGGTTCGGTCGTCGCCGCCGTCCGTTCGGGTCTCGCCGTCGACTCCGGACATCGCGCCGGGGTTCACGTTCCGCGCCGAAAGCAGGAAGGCGCCGGCGAGGACGCCGGTGATCGTGATCGCGAGCGAGATCCCCGCGCGCGTGCCGACGTACAGCAGACCGACCTTCAGTCCGAGTATGGGGATCAACACCGGGGCGTAGAAGGTGAAGATGTGCTGGACGAACCCGAAGAACGTGTTGATCGTGACGGCGACGAGCGTCGCCCGGTCGTCGAGCAGCCCCGAATCGCGGTACTCGGCCAGCATTCCGTAGCCCGCGGTCGTCGAAGCGGCGGTCGTCAAGATTGCGCCGCCGACTTCATCAGGAAGGTTCGCGGGGCCGGTCAGCGGCTTCGACAGCGCCGCGATGTACTGGATCGCGCCGAAGGCGACGAGGACGTTCGCGAAGGCGACGCCGGCCGCGATGGCGACCGCGATGGTGAGTACTCGCGGGAGGACCTCGAAGAGGAGTACCGAACCGACCGATGGATCCATTCGGATCGAGATACGAACGAGGGAACCGAAACGGTTGCGCTTCGGGCGTTATTCGTCGTCGGTTTTCAGCTCCGCGGACAGCCCCTGTGCCAGCTGAATGTCCTCGGCGTTGTTGAGTGTCCAGGCGGTTCGCTCGGTGACGGCCTCGATGATCTCGCGGGCCGATGGGTAGCCGTTGCCGGATTTCTTGACGCCGCCGAACGGCAGCTGAACCTCGGCGCCGATACAGGGCAGGTTGCCGTACGCCAAGCCGAGTTCGGCGTGGTCGCGGTAGTAGTTGATCTGGCGGTAATCCTCGCTGATGATCGAGCCGGCGAGCCCGTACGGCGTCGCGTTCTGGAGTTCGACCGCCCGTTCGACGCCGCCCTCGTACTCGATCAACGCGACGTGGGGTCCGAACACCTCCTCGTGGATACATCGCAGGTCGGGGTCGTACTCGGTCTCGTAGACGAACGGCCCGATCCAGTGGCCCGCGTCGTGTCCGTCGGGGATCTCCTCGTCGTCGAGGTCCGCTCGATCGACGAGCACGTCAACCCCCTCCTCGCGGGCGAGGTCGTTGTACGAGATCACCTTCTCGCGGTGTTCGGCCTCGATGAGCGGCCCCATGAACGTCCCCTCGTCGAGCGGATCGCCGACCGCGACCGCCTCGGCGGCCTCGACGAACCGGGCTTTGAACTCGTCGTAGACGTCGGTGTGGACGATGAGCCGTTCGGCCGACACACAGCGCTGGCCGGTCGTTTTGAACGCCGAGAGGACGGCCGACGGGACGGCGATGTCGAGGTCGGCCTCGTCGGTGACGACGACGGCGTTTTTCCCGCCCATCTCGCAGGCGGCGAGTTTGCCGGGCGTCCCCCCGACCGTGTCGGCGATCCCGTGACCGACCTCGGCGCTGCCGGTGAAAAGCACCGTGTCGACGGCGTCGTGGTCGACGATCGCCGCCCCGGCGTCACCGTACCCCTGTACCATATTGAAAACGCCCTCCGGGATTCCAGCGTCGACCATGAGTTCGGCGATCGCGTGGGCGCATTTCGGCGTCTGTTCGGCGGGTTTCCAGACGACGGTGTTGCCCTCGACCAGGGCGACCGCCATATGCCAGAAGGGGATCGCGATCGGGAAGTTCCACGGCGTGATACAGCCGACGACGCCGCGGGGTTTCCGGCGCATGTAGGCGTCCTTCGCCGGAATCTCGCTCGGGACAACGTCGCCGTGTGGGTGGCGGGCGTTGCCCGCAGCCCACTCGACCATGTGGGCGGCTTCGACGATGTCGGCCCGACCCTCGTTGATCTCCTTGCCGCACTCGCGGGTGACGAGTTCGCCGAGTTCGTCCGTCCCCTCCTTCAGTTCCGTGTAGACGTCCCACAGATGCTCCGCGCGGTCGATATACGAGAGCCCCCGCCACTCCTCGGAGGCCGATTCCGCGGCGTCGACCGCCGCCGCGACGTCCGATTCGGTTCCACGGGGGAACGAACCGAGCGATTCGCCCGTCGCCGGGTTTTTACTTTCGAAGGTCTCCTCGGCGTCGATCCACTCGCCGTCGATGTAGTGGGCGTGTCGTGCCATACCGAACCCATCGTTCGGGACGGTTCAGTATCTTTGCCCGTCCATGGGAGGGATGGGGGGGGAGGGTTTGGCCGGAGATATCGAGGGAAAGTGACGCGAGACAGAAGGCAAGAGTCGCGAGACGGTGGATTTCGGGCGTGCGATACGATGATAAGCGACGAAACCGTCAAACCTCATATGAGCCGTCCACGGAACGGATCGGGAACGCGGCTGACGCTCGATCTGTGGCACCCGAACTGCTGGGCGATCGAGGCGACCGAGTCGGCGCCCGGCGGGGTGCTCGCACACGCGATCTATCACGCGCCGAAAGCGGGAACAGAGACCGGAACCGTCAACGGGCTCTTTACCGCGTTCGCCGACAGCAACCGAGGGCTCGAGGAGCTACTGGCCGGGATCGAATCCTCGGCTCACAGCGGCGATTTGATGCGACTACAGGAGCGGTTCGGGACGGGCCATACCGCTCCCGGGAACGTCGTCCGAGAGTTCTTTCTGGAGTACGATCCCGGCGATATGATCTGTCCGGTGTTGCTCGAACACGGCTTCGTCCACAGCGAGCCGGTCCGGATCGAGGACGGCCGCGAGTACTGGAAGGTCGGGTTCGCGGGCGAGCGCTCGGGGATCGAACCGGCACTGGCGGGGGTTCGCGAGGACGCGAACGCCGAGGTCTCCGTCGAGCGGATCGCCTCGACGGACGGGACGGACCGATCCGTACGACAGCGTCGCCTCGATAGCCTGACCTCGACCCAGCGGGAGGTGTTCGAACTCGCGAGGGCGGAAGGCTATTACGAGTGGCCGAGAGGGATCTCGACGCGGGATCTCGCCGCCGAACTCGACATCTCGAAGACGACGCTTCTGGAGCACCTCCGGAAGGCCGAATCGAAGCTTCTCGATCCCGACTCGGAGGTGTGAGAGATGGACGGACAGCGTATCAGTTCCCGAGGACGGCCCGAAGCGCGAACAGCGCGTTCGACTTCTGTTCTCTGACGCGCCGATAGAAGTAGGAGAACCACTTGTCGCCGTAGGGAACGTACTGATAGGTCGGAACGCCCTCGGCGGCCAGGTCCCGCTGGGCCTGTTCGCGGACGCCCATCAGCATCTGGACCTCGTAGTCGGTGCCGTACTCGGCGTGAAGGTCGGCCGCGAGCGAGATCATCTCGGGGTCGTGGCTGCCGACGGCGACGCCGGACTCGAACGACTGGAAGGCCTGTTCGAGGAGTTCGCGGTAAGCCTCGTCGATCGCGGCTTTGCCCTTATAGGCGACCGATTTCGGCTCGTCGTAGGCGCCTTTCACCAGCCGGACCTTGCCGGGCAGCCCCGCGAGTCGTTCGAGATCCTCGCCCGTCCGTCTCAAATTCGCCTGCACGCAGACACCGACGTCGCCACCGGTTTCGGTCGCGTGTTTTTCGAAGGCATCGAGGGTGACGTCGGTCGTCGTGTGATCCTCCATGTCGATCCAGACGAAACAGCCGTGTTCCTGTGCCGTCTCGACGATGCTTCCGAGGTTCTCCTCGAAGGCGCCCTCGCCGACGTCGAGCCCGATTTGGGAGGGTTTCACCGAGATACAGCAGTCGATCCCGGCCTCGTCGATCGCGCGGATGAGATCCCGATAGGCCCGGGCATCGGCGTCGGCCGGAGCCCGTCGGTCGTAATGTTCGCCGAGGAGGTTGAGGATCCCGACGATGCCGTCACCGTTGTATTTCCGTACGTGTTCGATCGCCGTGTCGGCGTCCTCGCCGGCCACGAAGTTGTCCGCTATCGGCGGTAACATACGCGCCGTTCACCCCCTGTCATACTCAACGTTGACCCTACCATACTCTTCAGTATAGCTTCGGTGAAACAAAAACACTGCGCCGAGGCGTCGACCGACGTCGGCTCGCGGCGAGTGAAACCGTAGTTGGTATAGCGTTCGATCCACTGAGTGGAGGCAAGATGACACGAGTGAGCGTTATCGGCTGCGGTAACATGGGCGGCGCCTTCCTGAAGGGGCTCGCCCGGAGCGGATCTCACCACCTGACGGCTATCGATCTCGACCCGGACGCGCTCGAAGCGGTCGCGGCGTACGCCTCGGAGACGACGGATGACCCGGCGGCGGCGGAAGACGCGGATGTCGTCGTGTTGGCAGTGAAACCAGATCTCGTGGAGGCAGTACTCGAGGATCTCGATCTCTCGGCCGACCAGACCCTTATTACCCTCGCAGCGGGCGTTTCCCGCGGGTTCGTCGCCGAACGAACCGACGCATCGGTCGTCAGAATCATGCCGAACGTCGCCGCCGAAACCGGCAACATGGCGGCGGCCGCGACGACCGAAGGCCTCACCGACGAGGTCCGAGCGCTCCTTGCGGAGGTCGGCGAGTTCGTCGAGGTCGACGAGGAGCTGATGGACATCTCGACGGCCGTCAACGGAAGCGGCCCAGCCTTCGCCTTCTATCTCATCGACGCGGTCAAGCAGGCCGGCATCGATGGCGGGCTCGACCCCGAACAGGCCGAGACGCTCGCGGCACAGACGTTCAAGGGCGCCGCCGAAACGGTGCTCCGGGACGACAGAAACGTCGACGAACTGATCGACGCCGTCTGTTCGCCGAACGGGACGACGATCGAGGGGATGGAGGTGCTGTGGGACAGCGACGCCGACACGGCGGTCATCGACGCCGTCGCGGCGGCAGAGCGGCGTTCGAAAGAGCTCGCGGAGGCGTTCGAGGATGAGTGAAACGAGCGCCGTCGAGGCCGTCGAGAGCAGTACCGTCGAACGGGCGCGAAGGCTCGCCGCCGAGGCCGACCTCGTCGTCGTCAAGGTCGGAACGAACTCGCTGACGGACGAGGAGTCGCGGCTGGATCGGGTGAAACTCGACAAACTGGTCGCCGATATCATGGATCTCCGCGACCGGGGGAAAGACGTCATTCTGGTCTCTTCGGGAGCCGTCGGGGGCGGAATCGGCCGTCTCGGTCGTTCTGGGGGAGGGATCGAGGCGAACCAGGCGCTTTCGACGGTCGGACAGAGCCACCTGATGCGACACTACACCCAGAGTTTTGACCGATACGACCAGACGGTCGCCCAGATACTCCTGACGGGCAACGACCTGGACACCCCCGAACGGTTCCAGAACTTCAAAAGCACGGTCGGAACGCTGCTCGAGTGGGACGTCGTCCCGATCATCAACGAGAACGACGCGGTGGCGACTGAAGAGCTCCAGATCGGCGACAACGACATGCTGTCGGCGTCGGTCGCGATCGGGATAGACGTCGATCTGCTGGTGACGTTGACCGACGTCAACGGCGTCTGCACGGAGAACCCGAAACGGAACCCCGACGCGGAGCTGATCGAAGCGGTCGGCGAGAACTACGAGGCCGTCAGAAAGCTCGTCAACGGGAGTACGAAGGCGAGTTTCGGCGGTATTCTGACGAAAGTCGAGGGGGCCCACGACGTCAGCGAACACGGGATCCCGGCGATCATCGCCGGGGCAGCCGAGCGGGACGTTCTGAAACGGATCGCAGCCGGTCAACCGACGGGGACGCTATTCGTCCCGACGGACGGTGACAACGATGAGTGAAATCGAGACGGACGCGAAGGTGACCGACGCACAGCGAGCCGCCCTGAAACTCGCGAACGTCGATGAGAGCGAACGTAACCGGGCGCTCCGGTCGATCGCCGACGCGATCCGCGATCGGGAAGCCGAGATCTTGGCGGCCAACGCCGAGGACGTCGAGGCCGCCGAGGCGATGCTCGAACGCGGCGAGTACACCCAGGCGCTCGTCGACCGGCTGAAGCTCGACAGCGGCAAGATCGAGGACATCGCCGGGATGGTCGAATCGGTTGCCGAACAGGACGACCCGCTGGGGGCGACACTGGAGGCGAGAGAGCTCGACGAGGACCTCGAACTCTACCGGGTCGCCGTCCCGATCGGCGTCGTCGCGACGGTGTTCGAATCCAGACCCGACGCGCTGGTCCAGATCGCCGCGCTGGCGCTGAAATCGGGGAACGCCGTCATTCTCAAGGGCGGCAGCGAAGCGAGCGAATCGAACCGGATCCTCCATTCGGTCATCGAGGAGGCGACCGCCGGATTGCCCGACGGCTGGGCGGGACTGATCGAGGCCCACGAGGAGGTCGACCGACTGCTGGAGCTGGACGAGAAGGTCGATCTCGTGATGCCGAGGGGCTCCTCGGAGTTCGTCTCCTACATCCAGGACAACACCCAGATTCCCGTACTGGGCCACACCGAGGGCGTCTGTCACGTCTACGTCGACAGCGAGGCCGACCTCGGGATGGCCGAGGATATCGCCTTCGACGCGAAAGTCCAGTATCCGGCCGTCTGCAACGCCGTCGAGACACTCCTGGTGAACGAATCCGTCGCCGCAGAGTTCCTGCCCGGCCTCGTCGAGCGCTACGAGGACGCGGGCGTCGAGTTGAGAGGCGACGAGGGGACCCGAGAGATCGTCGACGTCGGGGAAGCAACGCCGGCGGACTGGCGAACCGAGTACGGCGATCTGGAGCTGTCGATCAAACTCGTCGCGGACGTCTACGAGGCGGTCGAACACGTCAACGAGAACGGATCGAAACACACCGAGTCGATCGTTACCGAAGACACGGGGGCTGCGGAGACGTTCATGACCGGGATCGACGCCGCGTCCGTCTTCCACAACGCCTCGACACGCTTTGCGGACGGCTACCGCTACGGGCTCGGCGCCGAGGTCGGCATCTCGACGGGCAAGATCCACGCCCGCGGCCCGGTCGGACTGGCGGGACTGACGACGTACAAATACTATCTGGAGGGTGACGGCCATCTCGTGGCGACGTACGCTGGCGAGGACGCGCTACCGTTCACCCACCGGGAACTCGACGCGGAGTGGACGCCCGGGCGGCGCTCGGACGAGTAGCGCGACCGTATACGTATTACGTATTTGGCCCCGTTGAAATCCTCAGAGATTGATACAGATTGGGTGCTATATACAGAGGATGTAATCAGCATGGTAGCGTCGTGTTATTACTTTGATGTAGATGAGTTAGGAGAAATATTGCACCTGCCTACGTGGCAAGTGGCATCTCAAATATTAGCAATAATAAACCCAGTAGGTGTGTCCCTGCGAACATTGGATTTTCCTATGTTCTCCAAATGCAGCAACAGTTGTCCTAATTTTCAGTTCTACATCTTCATCTGGGACTGTCATACTCTTAGATTCCCCACAGTCGGGGCACGACACTTGAGTTATATCTATTAATTTCATCGATTCTCCTCCTTCGCTAGGTAGTGTCTCAGGCATAGTTCAGTACACCATAACTCTCTGTGGGAGCTAGTCACAAAGCGGCATCTACTGACAGATCTGCAAGGGCTGAAAAGAAACCGGTCGGTGAAAGATTCGCGCCCTCTATTCAGCATGGACTCCGGAACCGATCACCCCTTGATGATTTCGACAGAGCCACGTCATAACTCGTGCGCGAAAACGTAGCTGGCCCGCTCCATCCCGACACGGTCCTCGTAGAACCGGTGGGCGTCCGATCGCTGAAGCCCCGACGAGAGCGCGACTTTCTCACAGCCCGCCCCGTCGGCGAACTCGACGAGGAACTCGAAGAGCGTCTCGCCGAAGCCCTCCGAGCGGTGGTTCGCGTCGGTGACTAACTCGAACACCCACAGGTGCCGTCCGTAGTACATGTTCACCTCGATGCCGACGCCGGCCAGAGCGGCGAGGTCGCCGTCGGCGAACAGGCCGAACAGCCGGTAGCCGTCGGCGGTCATCTCCTCGAGGTATTTCAGGTAGGTTTCTTCATCGAGGTGGCTCCGCAACTGCTTCATAAGTGGAAACGCGTCCCGCCACTCGGTACGGGTGGTTAGCTCGCGGATTTCCGATGTATCCATGAGATGACGGAGGCGGTTCCTCTATTTAAAGGGGCAAGGGAGTCACCGCTCGTCCGGCTGTTCGACCCGCTCGGCGAACCCGAACCGCGGTTTGACGTCCGTCACCTCGACCTCGACGGTGTCGCCCTGTTCGGTATCGGACACGAACAGCGTGTAGCCGTCGACCTTCCCGATCCCGTCGCCCTCGCGGCCGACGTCCTCGATCTCGATTTCGATGCGGTCGCCCTCCCGGACCGGTGCCGTGAGCCGACCCTTCGCGACCATGAAAAGCTCCGAGGACGAATCCCGGGAGGCGTCGGGGTGGATCGTCCGGACGTACTCGAACTCCTCGTCGATGTCCGCCCGGAGGTCGTTCGTATCGGGGCCCTCGAAGACTTTCGCGACGAAGTCGCCGCCCGGCGCGAGGATCTCCAGCGACGTCTCGAAGGCCGTCCGGGCGAGATGGATCGACCGGGCGTGGTCCAGCGAGTACTCGCCCGTCATGTTCGGCGCCATATCGGAGACGACGACGTCCGCGCCGCCACCCTCGGGGGTCACCTCGCCGACCAGCTCGACGATCTCGGCCCGCGTTTCCTCGTCGGTCATGTCGCCCTGGACCGTTTCGACGCCGTCGATCGGCTTGATCCGCTGGAGGTCGACGCCGACGACGGTCCCGCTTTCGCCCGCCAGCTCTTTTGCGACCTGGAGCCACCCGCCCGGTGCGGCGCCCAGATCGACGACCGTATCGCCCTCGCTTATCAGTCCCGCCTCCGCGTCGAGCTGTTTGAGCTTGTAGGCGGCCCGCGAGCGGTAACCCTCCTGTTTGGCGCGGTTGTAATAGTCGTCCTTTCGTGTCATAGGGTGTTCACCGATCTCCGTGGCGTGTTCCGCGAGTGAATCGTGGGCGAATCTGCGTTCATACGGGGAGAGAGGCCCCCGACTCGGAAAGGCACATCGGATGGTGTCGGCAAACGCGGACGCTCCGAACCATCGTGATCGGAGTACTGCCGAGGTTTCGCGCCTACTCCGCTACTCAGGTACGACCACGCATCCCAACGATTTTGCTCGCGGGGCGACTACGGGAGGTAATGGCGACGTGCGACGTCTGCGGTCGCGACGAGAACATGCCGTACAACTGCCAGCACTGCGGCGGGACCCACTGCGGCGAGCACCGGTTGCCGGAGAACCACGGGTGTCCGGGGCTGCAGCAGTGGAACGACCCGGACAGGGTCTTCGACAGCGGCTTCGACGGCTCCGTACAGACGGGATCCGGCGGGAATCGGAACCGAACGGTCGCCGGGGATCTCCTCGACCGCGCGGGGATCGACACCGGTCCCGGCGGCCCGCTTTCGTACTTCAGGAACAACCTCTCGTATCTCTTTCTCGCGATCATCGTCGTCGTGTTCGGGATTCAGTACCTCCTCGCGCCCCTTTTCGGGATCAGGCTTCCGCCACCGGGCATCAATCCCGGAACGACGACGTGGGGGCAGATCTTCACGCTCTCGACGGTCCACCCGGAGTACGTCTGGACGTGGGTCATCTCCGTGTTCTCACACGGCAGCCCGATGCATCTGCTTTTCAACGCGATCGTGCTCTACTTCTTCGGGCCGCTCGTCGAGCGACAGGTCGGCTCGAAGAAGTTCGCGATCCTCTTTATCGCGAGCGGCGTGATCGCCGGTCTCGGACAGGTCGGCGTCGGCCTGCTGACCGGCGAGGCGGTCGCCGTCCTCGGCGCCTCCGGCGCGCTGATGGCGATCATGGGTGTGTTGGCGATCACGTCGCCGGACCTGCGCGTACTCCTGTTTTTCTTCATCCCGATGTCGATCCGGACGCTGACGGTCCTTTTCGCGGCGTTTTCGATCTTCGCGTTCGTTTCCGACGGCGGGATCCTCGACGGGGTCGCCCACTTCGCCCACCTCGTCGGCCTCGTGATCGGGCTGTGGTACGGTAACCGGATCAAAGACCGGGTCGGCCGGGGGCCGAAGCAGTTGAACCTCGGTCCCGGACGGGGTGGTGGCGGGCCGGGGGGACCGGGCGGTCCCGGCGGTCCGGGCGGCCCCGGGCGGTTCCGATAAATGCGGGTCCGCGAAGAACGTTTCCGACCCGGAAGCATCGTCGCCGAGGGCGAGACCCGCGAGGCGATGGAAGCGATGCAGACCGAGATCGCTGACGCGGCGGTTTTCGATGACGCGATCGGGTTCACACCGGAGTCGATCCGGCGAGGCGAGACGGTCGTCGCGGGCGTCGATCAGGCCTTTCCCGTCGATCGAGCGGTCTCGGCGGTCGTCGCCCTCCGCGGCGGCGAGGTCGTCGAACGGGCGAGCGCCGTCCGGCCCCAGTCGATGCCGTACGTCCCCGGCCTGCTCGCTTTCCGAGAGGGTCCGCCCGTCTTCGCGGCCCTGGAATCGCTCGATGTCGAGCCGGATCTGCTCGTTTTCGACGGCAGCGGTCGGATTCATTACCGGGAAGCCGGGATCGCGACCCACGCCGGCGTCTGTTTCGATACGCCCTCGATCGGGGTCGCCAAGAGCCTCCTCTGTGGTCGACCGACGGCGCCGACGGACGAACTCGCGACCGGCGAGCGGATCCCGATCGAGGCCGACGGGTCGATGAGCGCGACCGACGGAGCGATCGTCGGCTACGCCTACCAGAGCCGGCAGTTCCCCGACTCCAGGCGGATCAATCCGCTTTACATCTCGCCGGGCCATCGGCTCTCGGCGGAGACGGCCCTCGAGTGTTTGTGCGCCTGCGGCGGCGAGTACAAGCTTCCGCGGCCGGTTCGACTCGCCGATGGGTACGCCGACGAGCTGAAAGCCGAACGGTAGTTACCCCGTTCGAGACCGACAGACACCAACGCCTAACTACCGCCCCCACGAGTGACCCATATGAGCAATCGGACGGTCGTCATCACCGGCTGTTCGTCCGGCATCGGTCGGGCGGCGGCGTACGCGTTTCTGGACGAAGAGTGGCAGGG